>ERZ507026.654-NODE-654-length-13940-cov-4.885992_pt1 | contig 13940 bp, 10 predicted proteins | sample MGYA00512876_ERZ507026 | MGnify/ENA metagenome assembly ERZ507026 | reverse complement strand
AACAACAGAATGTTATTCAATTATTTTTGTATATAATACAACACAGATTCCAGGGATGTCAATCCCCAAAACCTGTGTTTTACATAGTTTTTAATTCATATTTTGTTTACCGGAACCTAAAGCTGATTCTGCGGGAACAGTGCATCATCTACTGCCGTGAGATCATCATTCGGAATATAATATGCTCCGTCTTTATTCACCTTTACGTGAACTTCTTTTTCCATCTTATCGCCATACGTCGGGTCAGCGAGTTTTGCACTCATAATTTCATACATCTTCCGCATGATTGCCTCATTAAGCTCTTCATCTGATGGAATTGTTTCTACATTCGAATATGTGTCTGTCACCCATTGATCAAGCTCATCTGATACAGTAGAAAATGCCGTAAACGGACACACTTCAACAGTTACAGTAAATTCATCATCTTCTGTTTCTTTTGCTTCTTTCACTTTATAATTTGCACTCTTTAACATTTTTTCAAACATCGAACGATAGTCCGCTTTTAATTCATCTGATACACCGGTGTCATCAAAGCCGGCTTCTTTCATAATTGTATCAAGATTTGTCTCGTATTCTTTCTTTGCCTCTTTTTCTGTGGAGTCTGTTATTTCTGCATATTCTTTAAATTCTGCCTTGTAACCGGCATCCAGTGCAGATTTTACATAATCCTTTGCTTCATCTGTCGTCATGCCTCCACATCCGCACAACACAAGCATTACTCCTGTCAGCATTGCTGCCAACACGCCCCGTTTCCTCATAAATTTATCCTCCTCTAAAAAGTGATAGTATCTTTCCATTATCAGAAAGATACTATCATTATACCAGATTTGTTCACACTGGAAACTATTCTTTTATCAGCTTTTTCCCAATATCAAAGCAATCAAATGTGGCAAAATAATCTGCCGGCGTCTCCGCTCTTCTGATCAGCTGTGTAGATCCATCCTCTTTCAGAAGAACCTCTGCGGATTTTAATTTTCCATTGTAATTGTAACCCATAGAGAAGCCATGTGCTCCCGTATCATGGATCACCAGTATATCTCCCATATCAATCTTCGGAAGCATACGATCGATTGCAAATTTATCATTGTTCTCACACAAAGATCCTGTCACATCATATTTGTGATCGCAAGGTGTATCTTCTTTGCCCATTACTGTAATGTGATGGTAAGCTCCGTACATTGCCGGACGCATAAGGTTAACCGCACATGCATCTACACCAATGTATTCTTTATGTGTATGTTTCTCGTGGATTGCAGTTGTAACCAGGCATCCATAAGGTCCCATCATGAAACGTCCCATCTCTGTATAGATTGCGACATCTCCCATACCTGCAGGTACCAGTACTTCTTCGTATACACGGCGGACACCATCACCGATCGCACGAATATCATTCGGCTCCTGATCTGGTTTGTAAGGAATACCTACACCACCGGACAGGTTGATGAATTTGATGTGTACACCTGTTTCCTTCTGAAGTTTTACCGCAACTTCAAACAGTACTTTCGCAAGCATCGGATAATATTCATTTGTTACGGTATTACTTGCAAGGAATGCATGGATACCAAATTCTTTTGCTCCTTTTGCTTTCAGAATTTTGAAAGCTTCAAATAGCTGTTCAGTTGTCATTCCGTATTTTGCATCTCCCGGATTATCCATGATATCATTACTGATCTTGAACATTCCGCCCGGATTGTAACGACAGCTGATAGTCTCCGGAATATGTCCGATTGCTTTTTCAAGAAAATCAATGTGTGTGATATCATCCAGGTTGATGATCGCATTCAGCTTATCTGCCAGTACGAATTCTTCTGCAGGTGTATCATTCGAAGAAAACATAATATCCTCTCCTGTTGCCCCGATCGCATCGGAAAGCATCAGTTCTGTATAAGAAGAACAGTCACATCCGCATCCGTATTCTCTTAAAATATTGATCAGAAATGGATTCGGTGTTGCCTTTACTGCAAAATATTCTCTGTATCCCTTATTCCATGAAAACGCTTCTTTTAAGGCTTTCATATTCTCACGCATTCCTTTTTCATCATATAAATGAAATGGTGTCGGATATGTTTTGATTATCTCATCCAACTGTGCTTTTGTTACAAATGGTTCTTTTTTCATCAATCTCTGTTCTCCTCTCGTATCGATAATAATTTTATCTCATTCGCAAGTGCTGTCTTGTATAATTCCACAAAGTTTTTTTGTCCGGAATAAAGACACGTATTCATGCTTCCTTCTCCGTATTCACCTGTCAGTACATATTTGGAGTCAGCAATGACTCCGACCTGCATTCCTCTGCTCTCTCCGAGATATACTTTTGCATTGTGGAAAGTTGCCGGCTGATCCGTAATGATCACAACCTTTTTTCTCGCTTCCATCAGTGCATCCAGTTCCCGGATCAGAAGTAACAGATAATTTCTTGTACAGCTGATATAAACTCTCTGATCTACCTGCGATAACAGATTTTTTATCTTATTCAGTATATTCTCTGCGCCTTCGATCGTAATATATCCTTCTGCGTATGCTTTTTCCGATGGCATATGTTCCTGCAGCCATCTTGCGGATTCTTCCAGCTTGCGGACACGATTCTTGCAAAACTCGTTGAGCGGGACAGGCACATACTTCCTGGTACTTGCCTCTTCCACAAGATATGCCGCACCTTTCTCTGTCATACTTGCCAGAGAATTATATGCATTAGATCTGGATATTCCGGTCTGTTTAGCAACTTCGTATCCAGTTACCTTTCCCTCTGTCAGCAGGCACTGATAAATGCTTGCTTCTTGTCTTGTGAGTCCGAATTCCATCAGGCGCTCTGTAAATGATGTCTGTTCCATCTTAATCATTCACCTCTAGGTTCATTAGTAGTTCTCTACAGGAACACTATAAGTGAATTTTCTCTGTATGTCAAGGAGAATCTTTCTCAAAAACAACGGGAAAACAATCAAAAAAACAGAAAGCTTCAGACCCGAATATTTCAAGCCCCTTTGCTTTCTGTTTTTCTATACCAAAGTATGCAAGAGAAGTTGCCGGTGACAAGTTCTCTGTATTGCCATGCTCATTTATAATCTTCTATTTTCTGTCATCTACCATAGCGATTCTCATCATATTGCTTACGGTTCTGTTCTCAGATACATTCGTAGATGGAATTCCAAGTGTTAACACAACCATATCTCCTGCTTCTGCAAGCTGTTTTGCACAGATCAGATCGATCGCATTATCACAGATATCTTCTGTTGTGTATACTGCAACTGATTTCAGTGGCCTGACACCCCAGTTGATCTGCATTCTTCTCAGCGTTGCTTCATCTGGGCTGATACCGATAATACCTGTCTTTGGTTTGAACTTAGATACAACTCTTGCTGTAGCACCGGATACAGTAGGTGTTACGATACATTTTGCACGAAGGTTATTTGCTGTTGTTACCGTCGCATGTGCAAGTGCGCTGGATGCGCTCTTAAGTCTGTGTTCTCCAGCTTTTCTGAGGATCATATCATAGTCCAGGTGTTCCTCTGTATTCTCAACAATGTGAACCATCATCTGCAATGCTTCTAATGGATATTTACCCTGTGCGGTCTCTCCGGAAAGCATCACTGCATCTGTTCCGTCGTATACCGCATTGGCAACGTCTGTAACCTCTGCTCTTGTTGGACGTGGGTTACGCATCATTGAATCCAGCATCTGTGTAGCCGTGATAACCGGTTTGAAGTTATCGTTACATTTCTGGATAATTGTTTTCTGAAGGTATGGAACTTCTTCGGCAGGAATCTCAACACCAAGATCACCTCTGGCTACCATGATTCCGTCTGCACAGCGAATGATCTCATCGATGTTCTTGATTGCCTCAAAGTTTTCAATCTTAGCAATAACCGGAATATATGGAGCTTTACATTCTCTTAAGAATGATTTGATCTCCAGGATACATTCTGCATTTCTTACGAAAGAAGCAGCGATAAAGTCTACGCCCTGTTCTACACCGAATTTCAGATCGTCACGATCTTTGTCTGTGATAGCAGGAAGACGGATTGCTACGTTCGGTACGTTAACACCCTTCTTCTCTCCAAGTTCACCGCCATTGACAACTTCACAGTTGATGTTATTGCCCTTTTTATCTTTTACCTTCAGCTCGATCAGACCGTCATCGATCAGGATTGTGCTTCCGGCTTTGACATCTTCTACCAGACCTTTATATGTAATAGATACGATCTTATTGTCTCCTACGATCTCATCTGTTGTCAGGGTAAATGTCTCGCCTGCTTCAAGCTGTACTTTCTTTCCGTCTTTTAATACACCTGTACGAATCTCAGGTCCTTTTGTATCCAAAAGGATCGCGATTGGTTTGTTCTCTTCCTCGCGGATCTTCTTTAACATATCCATACGACCTTTTTGCTCCTCATGATCACCATGAGAGAAGTTAAATCTTGCGATATCCATTCCATTCTGGACTAACTTTCTCATCAGAGATTCATCGTTGGTATTTGGTCCCATTGTACAGATAATCTTTGTTTTTTTCATATTTTCCCTATTCCTCTCTTAGTTATTTAACATGTGTATGTGTGAACAAATGATCCTGGCAATATTCATAATTGCCATTACATTTTGAGCAATACCGGAATTCCAGATTCGGATCATCCATTTCTGTTCTTCCGCAGACTGCACATCTGTGTTTTGCTCCATTTGCATAGACATTCACCGGTCTTTCTGCCTGTCTCATCTTGCGCTTGAAATCATTCTTTCTCTTCATCTGGCCCGGTGAATACGGCTTCATATTCCGTGAACTTAAGAAAAAAATGATAAAGTTCAGGATCGAGATGAACGCAGCAAGTGCATTCGCCTTATAATATATGCCATAGTCACCTCCGCCGTAGGCCGGAAGAAAAGCCTGTACGATCGCATACACAAAATACAGACCATCCAGCATCGCCAGCCATTTGATCTTGATCGGTATGACAAAGAACAATAACAGCTGGATATCCGGGTAGAGTGCCGCAAATGCAAAGAATAGCGACAGATTCAGATACCATGTATCCATCGGTAACACAGCGCCTGTCAGTAAAAATGCCAGTATGGCTCCTATTACAATAAAGAGCATTCCCGAAAAGAAATACAGATTAAAACGAAAAGCCCCCCACGCTGCCTCTAACTGCTTCCCTATCATATAATAGAGATACAGTACGAATACAATAAAAATCAGGCTGTCAGATGGAGGCTGGATAATAAACGTAACGATTCTCCATATCTGCCCCTGAAGAATCTTACCGGCATCCAGGCTTAGGAACTGGCTATAGAACGTCGGATTGATCAGATTCAGCACAAATCCGGCTGCATATAATATTATAATATAAGTCATGAGATTTGGAATCGCATATCTGCTAAATTTCCGTTCAAGTTTGTCTAACCAATTGTTCATATAACTGCTCCTTTATGTTTATTCTCACACTGTAGATATTCTACCTTCCTGAGAGATATTTGTCAATTATGCCAAGTAAAGTTCATCTCTTTTTAACATATCTTCAACATTTGTTAATTGTCTTTTGGCCACTTTTGTCGTATAATGTTACAGGTCACAATTAAGCAAAATGCATTTAATAAGAAGAAAGACATATATTTTAACATGATAAGGAGTTACATAATATGAATCAAAAGGAATTATACACACTTGGTATCGACATCGGTTCTACGACCGTAAAGATTGCCATATTAGATGAGAATAATGAAGTGGTATTTTCTGATTATGAGAGGCATTTCGCTAACATCCAGGAAACTCTTTCCGATCTGTTAGGAAGAGCGATACATAAATTAGGTCCTGTCCATGCATCACCGGTCATCACCGGTTCCGGCGGACTGACACTTGCGAAACACCTTGGAGTACCATTCGTACAGGAAGTTATCGCCGTATCAACTGCTCTTCAGGACTATGCACCTCAGACAGACGTTGCTATCGAGCTTGGCGGGGAAGATGCCAAGATCATCTACTTTGAAGGTGGTAATGTAGAGCAGCGTATGAACGGCGTCTGTGCCGGTGGTACAGGATCCTTCATCGACCAGATGGCTTCTCTTTTACAGACTGATGCCTCCGGACTGAATGAATATGCGAAAAATTATAAAGCTCTCTATACCATTGCTGCACGATGTGGTGTATTTGCCAAGACAGATATCCAGCCTCTGATCAACGACGGTGCTGCCAAAGAAGACCTTGCTGCTTCTATATTCCAGGCAGTTGTCAACCAGACGATCAGCGGACTGGCTTGTGGTAAACCGATTCGCGGACACGTCGCATTCCTCGGAGGACCGCTTCACTTTCTCTCTGAGCTGCGCGAAGCATTTATCCGCACACTGAAACTGGACGATGAACACATCATCGCCCCGACACATTCCCATCTGTTTGCAGCAGTCGGATCTGCTCTGAATTCCAAGAAAGATCTGGACGTGGCACTCATCGATATGCAACGCCGTCTGGAAGGAAAAATCAAGATGGAATTCGAAGTAGACCGTATGGAGCCGCTGTTTGCAACGGAAGCAGATTTTAAGGAATTTGAGGAACGTCACGCAAAACATCAGGTGCCAGTCAAAGATCTTGCAACTTATCAGGGAAAAGCATTCCTCGGTATCGATGCAGGTTCTACAACAACCAAGGCAGCCCTGGTCGGCGAAGACGGTACTTTATTATATTCTTTCTATCATAATAACGATGGAGATCCGCTTGGTACAACGATTTCTGCAATTAAAGACATTTACAGCAAACTGCCGGAAGGCGTGGAAATTGTCCACTCCTGCTCTACCGGATATGGCGAGGCGCTGATCAAGGCCGCTCTCTTGTTGGACGAAGGAGAGGTCGAGACCGTCTCTCACTACTACGCCGCTTCTTTCTTTGAGCCAGACGTAGACTGTATCCTCGACATCGGCGGCCAGGATATGAAGTACTTGGCCATCACCGATGGCGTTATCGATTCAATCGCCGTCAACGAGGCCTGCTCGTCCGGCTGTGGTTCGTTCCTGCAGACCTTCGCCATGTCCATGGGCCTGACGATTCAGGAATTCACGCAAAAGGCTCTGGCTTCCACCCATCCGGTGGACCTCGGTTCGCGTTGCACCGTGTTCATGAACTCCTCGGTCAAGCAGGCGCAGAAGGAAGGCGCCTCCATCGAGGACATCGCTGCCGGCCTGTGCTACTCCGTGGTGCGCAACGCCCTGTACAAGGTCATCAAGCTGCGCGATTCCGGCGAACTCGGCGACACTGTGGTGGTCCAGGGCGGTACGTTCCTCAACGACGCCGTGCTGCGCGCGTTCGAACTGCTCACCGAACGCGAAGTCACCCGACCGAACATCGCCGGCCTCATGGGCGCGTTCGGCGCGGCCCTCACCGCCCGCATGCACTACGAGGACATCGCGGACGACGACAACGCGCACGTCGGCGCGGACGGGCGTTCCGTCGACGCGGCGGCGGCTGAGGAGTCCGCCGCCGGCGACGAGCCGAACGCCGCCGCGCACGCCGGCGAAATCGTCGTCGACGGCGTGCGCCACACCGTCTCGTCAATCCTCACCGGCGAAGCCCTCAACGAAATGTCGATGACCACCGAACGCGACGTGTGCAAGCTGTGCCAGAACCACTGCAAGCTCACCATCACCACGTTCTCCGACGGCTCCCGCTTCGTGACCGGCAACCGTTGCGAACGCGGCGGCGATGCCAAGAAGAAACGCTCCGACCGTCCGAACCTGTACGACTACAAGTACAAGCGCTGCTTCGCCTACCGCCGCCTCACCGACAAGAACGCCACCCGAGGCGAGATTGGCATTCCGCGCGCGCTCAACATGTACGAGAACTACCCGTTCTGGTTCACGCTGCTCACCTCGCTCGGTTTCAAGGTGATGATCTCCGGCCGTTCCAGCCACGAACTGTTCGAAACCGGCATCGAATCGATCGCCTCCGAGAACATCTGCTACCCGGCCAAGCTCGTGCACGGCCACATCAAATGGCTTCTCAACAAGGGCATGAAGACGATCTTCTACCCGTGCGTCAGTTACGAGGACAACCTCGTGCCCAACACGGACAACCACTACAACTGCCCGGTCGTCGCCAACTATCCGCTCGTCGTCGGCGCGAACATGCCCGAACTGCGTGACCCCGACGTGCGCTACATGCACCCGTACTTCAACCTCGCCAACCACGAGCTCATGGTCGACCGTATCGTCGAGGAGTTCGCATGGGCGAGCGTCAGCCGCGAAGAGGCCGAAACTGCTGTCAAGGCCGCCTACGCCGAAGACAAGGTCTTCAAACACGACGTCCAGCAGGAAGGCCTCAAAGCCCTCGCCTACATGAAGGAGCACGACTGCCGCGGCATCGTGCTTGCCGGACGCCCCTACCACATCGACCCGGAAATCAACCACGGCATCCCCGAAACCATCTGCGCGCTCGGCATGGTCGTCCTCTCCGAGGATTCGATCTGCGAACTGCAGCCGGGGGAGAAGCTCGACCTGACCGACTTCCTGTCCGAAGGCGAAGAGGACCCGCGCAAGAAGAACGCGAACGGATTCCGCCACGTCGACGACCGCAAGGTCACCGTCAACCGCATGCCGTTGCGCGTCACCAACCAGTGGGCCTACCATTCGCGCCTCTACGCGGCCGCGCACTTCGTCGCCTCCTATCCGGGCCTCGAACTCGTGCAGCTCAACTCGTTCGGCTGCGGCCTCGACGCCATCACCACCGACCAGGTGGCCGAGATCCTCGCCGACAAGGCCGACGTGTACACGCTGCTCAAGATCGACGAGGTCTCCAACCTCGGCGCGGCGAAGATCCGCCTGCGCTCGCTCAAGGCCGCCGTCGAGGAACGCGAAGCCAACAAGGCCCGCGAAGCCGCCGCGGCCAAGGCCGTGCAAGGCCCCAAGTCCACCGGATTTCGCAAGACCGGCTCCACCGCGCCAACCCCCGGCCGCCAGATTCTGCTTGACAGCACCATGGCCGCCAACCCGAAGCTCACCAAGGCCATGCGCGCCGCCTCCAAGCGTGCCGCCGAACGCGACCTGCAGGCCGCAGTCGCCAGCAAGAACGGCACTTCGGACGGCACCACCGGCGTGACGAACGCCAAGAATGCCAAGAAGTCCGGCCACAACAACGCGACCATGTCCCGTTACGCGCACCGTGAGAAGTTCGTCAAGGACATGAAGAAGGACTACACGATCGTCGCCCCGCAGATGAGCCCGATCCACTTCTCCCTCGTCGAATCGGTGATCCGCTCCGGCGGCTACAAGTTCGACATCCTCAAGCACGCCTCGCGCGAAGACGTGGAGACTGGCCTCAAATACGTGAACAACGACGCCTGCTATCCGGCCATCATGGTCATCGGACAGCTCATCGACGCGATTCTCGAAGGCAAATACGATCCAGACAAGGTGTGTCTCGCGATTACGCAGACCGGCGGCATGTGCCGAGCCACCAACTACTTCGGCCTGATCCGCAAGGCCCTGATCGACGCGGGTTACCCGCAGATCCCGGTCATCGCGATCTCCACGCAGGGCCTGGAGGACAATCCGGGCTTCAAGGTGACGCCCGCGCTGCTGCACCGCACCGTCAAGGCGCTGATCCTCGGCGACCTGCTCATGAAGTGCCTGTACCGCGTGCGCCCGTACGAGGTGGAGAAGGGCGCGGCGAACCGCCTGTACGAGCAGTGGGACGTGATCGTGCGCGAGGCGCTCGAACACCACGGCTTCTCGAAGACGGCCGCGAAGACCCCGTGGCTCAAGCGCCGCTACCTGCCGTACCCCGTGCTCGCCCGAGAGATCGTGAAGAGCTTCGACGCTCTGCCGTTGAAGGACGTGCCGCGCAAGGTGCGCGTCGGCGTGGTCGGCGAGATCCTCGTCAAATACCAGCCGGATGCGAACAACCATGTCGTCGACGTCATCGAATCGCAGGATTGCGAGGCCGTGGTGCCCGGCATCATGGAGTTCATGACCACGCGCCCGTACATCACCGACTGGAACGAGAAGTATCTCGGCACCGGCGGCAACAAGACGTTGTACGCGCTCATGCGTTGGAGCCTCGACCGCTACAACGCGCCGATCAAGGCGGCCATCGCCACCTCTCACGGCAAGTTCAAGCAAGACGATCCGATGCCCGAACTCGTCGAGAAGGCTGCCGAGGTCACGTCGATCGGCGTGCAGGCCGGCGAAGGCTGGCTGCTCACCGCCGAGATCCTCGAGCTTATCGAACAGGGATGCCCGAACGTGATCTGCGCGCAGCCGTTCGCCTGCCTGCCGAACCATGTGACGGGCCGTGGCATGTTCGGCAAGATCCGCCGTCTGCACCCGGAAGCGAACATCGTGTCCATCGACTACGATCCGGGCGCTTCCGAGGCGAACCAGCTTAACCGCATCAAGCTGATGATCGCCGCCGCCAAGAAGATGCACAAGAAGCAGCAGGAGCAAGGCGGCGAATAGTTTCGCGCTGCATGACTCGTGACGAAAGCGGATAGCCGTATATGCATATGGCTATCCGCTTATTAGTAGCATCTTGCCTGGGAAAAGACGGCTATGAGATTTCCATCAGGCAGTCGCCAGCCTGATGACGGGGCGAATCCAAGCAGTGCCCATCAGACTATCCATCATGCGATGTTCATTATATGGGAGTTTTTCATCCGCGAAATGGACTTGATACTTTGCGGCGGTAAGGTGCTTCCAACGCATACGGCATGGCGTATCATGCCCGTTTCCTGCAAAGGCGGGCAGAGGCGTGCATGCTGAGCAATACGAGATGCGTGTGAATCGGTACGGAAGGAAAGGTCTGATGAGCGAGCAGGACAAGCTGGATGAAGCGGTGGAGCATGCCGTCGAGGTGGCAGCCAATAAGTCCGCGGAGAAGGAGATCCGTGAACTGAGCGACTTCGAAAGTGCGATCGACGAGACGCTGGCCACGGGCTATCTGGATGACACCCTGACCGTCACGGATGCGGACGGCGTTGCCCAGGTGCTGCCGGTGTTGGATTCCGAACCGATCTCCCACCTGGTCAAGGGGCTGGAAGACGTCGGCGGGAGCGCGAACGTGTTCGTACACACCGCGGATGGCGTGGTGGCGCTCAGTGTGGTGGAACACAATCCGAGCGCCGAAGAATAAGGCCAATAAGGCTTTCGCTCATATCGCGCCGAGGCTGTGGCGGTGGCGGCCTTGCTCATCCGGGCATGACGGCGATTTGCGTCGTGTAGCGCCCCTGCAGTTGCATGCCGCTTGCCATCAGTTTTTCATATAGCCAATTCGCGGATTCTCGGCACGCTTGGGGAATTCCGCGAATACCATATAGCCCATGGTTACTCCCAGAATCAGTTATGCGCATCTGCTCGCCGAGCCGAACCCCAAGCATGTCGATAGTCTGTTGAAGTTCTTCGAGAAGGGGTGCTCCAAGCGGGGCGCCGGCGGTTTCGGTGTGGAGATCGAGCATCTGCCGGTCCATAACGCCGATGACACCGCCGTCAGCTATTACGAGCCGAACGGTATCGAAACGCTGCTCAAACGCATCGCGCCGTATTATGACGACGGCAAGGAATATTGGGAGAACGGGCATCTGGTCGGCCTTGGGCGTAAAGGCTTGTCGGTGTCGCTGGAACCGGGCGGTCAGATCGAGACGTCCATTGGCGTGCTGCATGAGCCGCAGGAGCTCAACGCCTTGTACGGCGAATTCCGCAGTCAGGTCGATCCCATCGTCGAGGAGCTTGGCTTCAGGCTCGTGCATTACGGCTACCAGCCGAAGTCCAGTTTCGCCGACATTCCCGTCAACCCCAAGGATCGCTATGATGCCATGACCGATTATCTCGGCAGGGTGGGGGAGTTCGGGCCGTGCATGATGCGGTGCTCCGCCTCCACGCAGGTGAGCATCGACTATGTGGACGAGGCCGATTCCATTGCCAAGATGCGTGTCGGTACCGCCATCGGGCCGATTCTGGCGTGGTTCTTCCGCAACAGCCCGTATTTCGAGGGCAAGCTCAACACGTATCCGCTGCTGCGTCAGCGTATGTGGGATTTCCTTGACTTCCAGCGCACGAATGTCATCCCCGGTCTGTTCGATCCACGGTTCGGCTGGGAGGATTATGCGCGTGACGTGCTGTGCACGCCGCTCATGTTCGCCGACTTGACGCATACTCCCGAAGCGGTGGACACCGGTGCGACCGGCAAGGAGCTGCATCGTGCGGCCTTCCGTGAGAACGCGGGGGAGGTGTACCCCGATCGCGAGCTCAACGACTACGAGATCAACCACATCATCTCCACGCATTTCAATGATGTACGCCTGAAGAACTTCATCGAACTGCGTCATTGGGATTCGCTGCCGGTTGAGCGTGCGGAGCGTTTGACGGAGATCATCGCCTCCCTGTTCTATGTGCCGGCCAATCGTATTCGCCTGGAAAGCTATTTCGACGGGCTGCGCGAGGAGGATGTATTCGAGGCCAAGGCCAATCTGCAGGCGCATGGGCGTGAGGCCGCACCGTATGGCCAGCCGCTTGACTTCTGGCGCGAGTTCCTGGGGCTTGAGGGGTTGCTCGACGATATTCCAGGAGATCCGAAGCATCCCGAGGTGTTCCAAGGCTGAGCCATCTGATCGATGTCCTTTCGTGGCGTTATCCGACCATGCCGTGACCATGGGCCGCTCGCGCAACATGTGGGCGCCGTACGAGCCGGATCCCAACGGTCCGCTCGTCACCTCGCAGCCCAAGGAATCCAACGAACGCGCCGACGACGACCATCTCAAGCCGCGCTACTTCAACCCGGACTCCGTGTTGCAGAAGTCCGGACACGGCTCCTATGCGGATCTGCCGAACGGTGAGACGCATCTTGTGCACCTGACCAGCCGTCCGTTCGTGCCGGAACTGCGCTGCACGCTCGGCCGCGAAACCGCCATCCAGAAGATGACATGGACGGATGACGGCTGGCTGCGCGTACGCGGCGAGGAATCGCTGGCATCGCTTAACCGCACAAGCCTGATCGCCCGCAAACTCACTAGCGTGTACGCCACCATCACCATGGTCGGCATCGCTGTCACCGACGTCGCACTGCACGAGAAGACAGCCGACTTCGACTTCCTCGACTACGAGGCGGACGAGACGAAGCCTGTGGACTGAGATTCGGCCGGCCATGCCGACATATGGTTGCGTATGGTGCAGAGTAGTTGCATATGGCACAGAAGGAATGCGCGGATGATTGCTATGGCGGTCATCCGCGCATCCGCATTACGGGGCGGGCTGGGCCTGTTGCTTTCCCTCACGATAGACTCGGGGAATATGAGCAAAGAAGAGCAGACGGCGAAGCGTGTTCGCAAGGCGCCGGAGGAACGCCGCAAGGAGGTCCTTGACGCCGCGGTCCGGCTGATCGGCGAGCGGGGATTCAACGGCATCTCCATGCAGGACGTGGCCGACGAGGTGGGCATCTCCAAGCAGGGCGTGCTGCGGTATGTGGGCAGCAAAGACAATATGCTGGCGATGGTGTACCGCGAATACTACAACGCCTCCGGCAACCCCGAGGATTTCCGTGCAAGCGGCATGCCCGGCAGTGGGCTGGGCGCGATGCTGTTCCCCGCATACCTGCGGTTCCTGGTGCAGTACAATTCCCAGCGGCGCATGTTGGTGCAGCTGTTCTCCATGCTGCAGGTCGAATCGTTCAACCCGCAGCATCCGTTGCATGAGGAATTCGCGCACAGGCAGGACTCGATCTGGGAATACTACTGCGGATTCGACTGGAAGATCCCGCCGCGATTCGGCTCATGGAAGGACATGCGCCCGTTGGTGCGCCGCTGCATGGAGATCATGGACGGCGTGCAATTGCGATGGTTGCGCGAACCGGCCATCGACCTGTGCGAGGAATGGGCCGACATCGAAGCGATGCTGTTCCCCTCGCCCGAATGGGACGGATACCGCTGACAAAGACCGGAGATTCGCAAAGACCCAAATAGCCGCGAATACGCCAAGGC
>ERZ507026.635-NODE-635-length-14391-cov-12.160784_pt1 | contig 14391 bp, 9 predicted proteins | sample MGYA00512876_ERZ507026 | MGnify/ENA metagenome assembly ERZ507026 | reverse complement strand
TGACCGATAAGTCGCAGATGTAAATGCCGAATTTAGCAAGCGGTTCGCCTTTTACGCAGTAACCGCAGTTCTTATCTTTCATGACAAAGCCTCCTTATTCAATCGTGCCGTGTTCCCATTTACCATGGTTCAGATCATCGGCAATCTTCTTGAATTTGTCGTCTGTCAAGCCATAGAAGAAGTAGAGGATGATAGCAGCAATGCCGAGGGCAACGCCCGGATACAAGGTCATAGCTGCTTTAATCCCCATCAATGTCATTTCACTCTGAACGGCATTGGCGACGTAACCTGTCAGTACCAGGATGCCCGAACTTACGACAGCGGCCAGGGCCTGGGCAATTTTACGGGAGAAGTTGAAAGCCGCATAGGTAATCCCTTCTTTGCGGATGCCGTTGTGCCATTCGCTGTAGTCGATGACGTCGGAAACGAAAGCCCAGGTAACGCCGTTCGGAATAGCCAGGGCTACGTAACCGATGGTGACCAATACGATAAAGGTGTAAATATTAGTCGGGATGACGAAGTTCAAGAGGTCAGCCGCACAGCCGATAAGCAAGCCGCCGATGGCCGTCTTTTTCTTGCCGAACATCTTGACCAGTTTCGGGATGAGCAGGATACCTACGACGGAGCAGCCCATCATGATGCCGTTTACAATCGGCTGCAAGCCCATATGGCCTAAGTTATACTGGCAGAAGAAAATCATCATCTGGTTATTCGTGTTCATAGCCGAGATGGTAAACAAAGTCATCAAAATAATGCATAAAAGCGGTTTGTTAGTAAACACGAGTTTAATATAATCCGAGAATTTTGCTTTCTGTTCATTCTGGGTATTGCGCTTGACCGGAACGTGTTCATGGCAGTTGAAATAGCAGATGGCAAAACCGATGACGCCGATGATAGACATGACGATAGACGCAGCAAAGAAGCCTTCATGGGGCGAAGCGAACATGAGGACGACCGGTACGAAGGCCATGCCGGTAATGAGCTGGGCCCCGATAGAACCGGCCTGGCGGGTCGTCGCCATCTGACTTCGTTCTTCGACATCGCGGGTCATGACACTGGCCAGGGAAGAATAAGGGATGTTAGTAAACGAGTAAACAAGGCCCCAGGCCATGTAAGCACCATAGGCAAAGAGTATCTTGCCCGTCGGCGATACATCGGGCATGGTAAAAGTAATGACCGTCAAAATAGCCAGGATGACAGCCGAAGCCATCATAACCGGGCGGAACTTGCCGCGCGGGCCGATATTCTTGCGGCCGTCGATGACGGAACCGGCGATAGGATCCATGAAAGCATCGAAGATTTTCGTAAAGGCGAAGATACCTGCAACGGCAGCTGCCGGAATGGTGCAGACATCAATCCAATATTTCGTCAAATAGGCCTGGCCTAAGTCGAACATGAAACCGTTCCCAAAGTCACCGAAACCGTAACAGATTTTTTCACGCCACGATAATTTAACATGGCCTTCTTTAGAAGCTGCCGGCGTAACGGTCTCCGTCTTGTTCGGCAACGCCTCTGCTTGTGTGCTCATAGCACTCCCTCCTTATAAAGTAACTCCGTTTTTGAATATAGCCAGTTCGTGCTTGTCCAAGGCTTCCGATTTCGCATGGACACGACCTGACGCTACGTCAAGAATATACTGGAAAAGGCGGTCTGCTGCGGCTTCCCGCGATTCCCCTTCAGCAATGGTCCCGGCATTGAAATCGATCCAGTTCCGTTTGAAACCGGCCAGGTGACTATTGCTGGAAATCTTAATCGTCGGTACGGGGCAGGCAAACGGCGTACCCCGGCCCGTTGTAAACAGTACCATATGGGCTCCGGCAGCGGCCAGCGCATTGGAGGCTACTAAATCATTGCCTGGAGCCTCCAACAAGTTTAGGCCTTTTTTCGTCGCCCTGTCTCCATAGGCCAGGACATCTTCGACGAGAGCCCGGCCGCCCTTCTGGACACAACCCAGGGACTTATCTTCCAGCGTCGTGATGCCGCCGGCCTTGTTGCCTGGCGATGGATTTTCATTGATTTTTTCGCTGTAACTCATGAAATATTCTTTGAAGTGGTTGATGAGGTCGACGGTCTTGTCGAAGACTTCCCGATTGCGAGCCCGGTTCATGAGCAGCGTTTCGGCGCCGAACATTTCCGGCACTTCAGTCAGAATCGACGTACCGCCGGCTGCGATGAGGCGGTTGGAAATCTCCCCGACCAGGGGATTGGCTGTAATGCCCGAAAAACCATCGGAGCCGCCGCATTTCAAACCGATAGTCAGCAGCGATGCATCGCAGGGCTGGCGATGGAACTGAGCCGCGTAATGGCAGAGGTCTTTGACGATAGCCGTGCCGGCTTCAATTTCATCTTCCACGTCCTGGCAGACCAGGAATTTGACGCGGTCCGGATCATAGTCGCCGATGACTTCTTTCATCAGGCTGACCTGATTGTTTTCACAGCCCAGGCTCAGGACCAGGACGGCACCGGCGTTGGGATTGTGAATCAGCCCACTTAGTATCTTTTGTGTATGGACCTGGTCATCGCCTAACTGCGAGCAGCCGTGGGGATGACTATAGGCATAGATACCATCGATATTTTCCGTCTTATAAGCCTGGGCTGCCGTTTCAATGGCTCTGGCAATATTGTTGACACAGCCGACGGTCGGGATGATCCATACTTCATTTCGGATGCCGGCACTGCCATCACTCCGTTTATAGCCCTGGAATTCGTATTTTTTTTCACTTTTCCAGGGAGAACGATCAGCTTTTTCCGGTTCATAGGTATAGTGAAGTAAATCACCGAGTTTACTTTGGACGTTCTGCGTATGGACCCAGGCACCGACGGGGATATCCGTTTTAGCCGTCCCGATGGGAAAGCCGTATTTGATGACGTCTTCGCCTTTGGCAATCGGCTGCAGGGCCACTTTATGCCCTGCCGGGATGTCCTGGCAGACCGTGAAAGTCTTACCGCCAGCCGTGACGACGCTGCCTTTGGCAACAGCATCGACAGCTACGGCGACATTATCATGAGAGTTGATTTGGAATACGTTCATCGTTTACTCCTTTGTCAATTCGGCAATGTGAGCTTTGACACCGATTTCAGCCATGCGGTCCAGATGAGCCGTAACGGCATCGGCAAAGCCGTCGATAGCCGACAGGTCTTCGCCCCACCAATCACTGCGTGCCATGATGGCCTTGACGTAATCAGCCGTCGTTTTACCGGTCTGTTCTTTGACAAAGGCCAGTTTATCTTCATCATCGTGGATTTCATAAGTATTGCCCGGCCGTGAACCGATAAGACAATGTTCACCAGCCTCCGTCGTCCGATAGAAAGCCAGGAAAGCGGCAAAGGAATAGGTCAGCCATTTCGGAAGTTTCCCCGTCGCTGCCAGACTGTCTTTAAAGGTCGGCAGGATGCGGGCTTTCCACTTGGAAATGGAATTCAGGGAAATCGAGAGCAATGCGTGTTTGACAAAAGGATTTTCAAAGCGTTCATAAACAGCCTTGGCAAAGGCAACGGCCTTTTCTTCCGGCAAATGGACGGTCGGAACGATTTCATCGAAGACGGTCTGGTCCAGGGACTTGCGGATGACTGGGTCTTCCATGCACTGGCCGACATAATCGAGACCGGCCAGATAAGCACCGAGGACCATAGACGTATGAGCCCCGTTGAGGATGCGCACTTTTTGTTCTTTAAAGGCCTGGATATGGTCCGTGAATTCAACATGGAATTTACTTGAGTTTAACGGCAGCCGCGAAGCCAGCGCCGGGTCGCCGATAACCCATAAGGAGAAAGGTTCGGCCTGGTCGAGCAGGCTGTCTTCATAGCCCAGTTCGTCCTGCAGAGCCGCGATGGAATCAGCCGGATAGCCGACGACGATGCGGTCGACCAAGGTATCCGTGAACTGGCAGTGCTGGTCGAGCCAGGAATGGAAAGACGCTTCCAGTTTCCACAGGGATACATATTTGTTTACGCAGTCCCGAAGGAGTTTACCGTTGTTGTCATTCAATTCCGTCGGCAGCATGGTCAGGCCTTTATCGGCAGCGCCTTTATAAAAGGTATAGCGTTCATAGAGGAACTTGGTCAATTTTGCCGGGAAAGTCGACGGCGGGCAATCTGTAAAAGCATCCTTTTCATCAAAGGTGATACCGGCTTCCGTCGTATTCGATACGACGAATTCCAGCGAATCTTCATGAGCCAGGGCCATGAACGCATCATATTCATCGCGGGCGCTGAGCACGGTCTGGACGGAAGTAATGACCCGGTTTTCTTTATAGACTTTGCCATCCTGCTGGCCGCGCAGGCAGACCGTGTAAACATCATCCTGTTTAGCAAAGCGGTCCGTCTTGCCCGACCGGGGCATGATGACAGCGACGCTGCCATCAAAACCATTTTCTTCATTAGCTACATCGACGGCGTAATCGACGAAGGCCCGCAGGAAATTGCCTTCTCCGAACTGTAAGATACGGACGGGATGTTTGGCTTTTGTATAAAGTTCACTGACGTTTTTCATCGTTTACCCTCCGTTTACATTTGGAACTGGAAGTAGTTGGCTACGTTGTTATAGCAGATATCTTCAACGAGCTGACGGAGTGCGTCTTCATCGTTCGGATATTCGCCGTTTTCGACGAGATTGCCGATCCAGTTGCAGAGGATTCGGCGATAATATTCATGACGGGCATAGGATAAGAAGGACCGGGAGTCGGTCAGCATCCCCAGGATGTTGCCAAAGACGGACAAGTTAGCAATACTCGTCATCTGGTCGATCATGCCCTGTTTCGTATCATTGAACCACCAGGCAGCGCCCTGCTGAATCTTGCCGCGGGCTTCAGGACCCTGGAAAGCGCCGATAATGGTGCCAATCATGGCGTTATCGTTCGGCGTCCCGGAGTAGAGAATCGTCTTCGGCAGGATATGGCGTTCATTGAGATGATCCAGGAAGGCGATGAGGCCTTTGCAGCAATTCCCTTCGGCAACACTGTCAAAACCCGTATCCGGTCCTAACTTGCGGTACATTTCCGAATTGAGGTCGCGCAGGGTAGCGAAGTGGAGCTGCATGACCCAGCCGCGTTTGTAATATTCACCAGCCAGGTAGGTGAGGACAGCCGTCTTATAGGCTTCCGTTTCTTCTTTACTGATGCTTTCGCCTTTCAAGGCTTTGGCAATGATAGCATCGACAGTCGCTTCATCGGCTTCGCGGCAGAAAACATATTCCAGTGCATGGTCTGTAGCGCGGCAGCCCATTTCTTCAAAGAAGGCGATGCGCTTGTTCATGGCTTTGCGGATATCGGCAAAAGTCTTGATTTCAACGCCGGCAGCCTGACCGAGGCGGGCCATGTAATCGGCATAACCGGCTTTGTCGACGTTCATCAGCTTGTCCGGACGCATAGCCGGATATACCTTGGCACTGCATGTCTTTTCTTCTTTCAGCTTCTGATGCCATTTCAAATCATCGGCCGGGTCATCAGTCGTGCAGATGACTTTAACATTTGACTGTTCGATCAAGCCCTGGACGCCCATGCCTTTTTCCTGCAACTTGGCATTGCAGCGATTAAAGATGTCTTCGGCATTCTTTTCCGTCAGCGGTTCGGTAATGCCAAAATAGCGCTGCAGTTCCAAATGACTCCAATGATACAGCGGATTGCCAATAGCTCGTGAAAGAGCTTTCGCATATTCGACGAATTTTTCCAAATCTGTCGATTCTGTCCCGGTAACCTTTTCTTCCGGTGTCCCATTGGAACGAATGAGGCGCCATTTATAGTGGTCACCACCGAGCCATACTTCGGTAATGCTGCGGAAATGGTGATCTTCTGCGATTTCCTGCGGAGAAATATGGCAGTGGTAATCAATGATCGGCATATGTTCTGCATAATCGTGGAATAAATGCTTGGCCGTAGCCGTATCCAATAAAAAGTCTTTGTCCATGAATTGTTTCATTATGTCCGTCTCCTCCCAATATAAGGCCGCTAATTTTATCGGTCATGTTGTAATTTTAATTGTAAGCTCTTACATTTATCTTCACCGAAAGAATACCATGTCATTACCTAAGTGTCAACGCAATATGATTTTTCCGTATTGATTTTGAAAAATTAATCATTTTCCATGCTTTTAACTCATAAATATGAAATGAAATCTCGTTTTATTATTCCTTTTGTGACTAGATTTTCCCGTTTTCCTATTCTGTATGGTTAAGCGCTTACATTTCAAATTTCTGAAAACTCGTCTTTTCCCCCAAAAAAGTATGCTATAATGTAAGCAATTCAGATTTTTTACACAAAGAGGAACGATTGCCATGAACATCACCATTTACGACATCGCCCAGAAATGCAATGTATCGATTGCCACCGTCTCCCGCGTCCTCAACGGCAGCACACGGGTCAGTGAAAAGACACGGGCGAAAGTCCTTCAAGTTATGAAAGAAATGGGCTATAAACCCAATCCCTTTGCCCGGGGCTTAGGCCTCGATTCCATGAAAATCGTCGGCGTCATCTGTACGGATGTGGCCGATATATTCTATGCCCATGCCGTATCCCTGCTGGAAGATGGCCTGCGGAAGCACCATTTCGACGTCATGCTCTCCAATACAGGCAGCGATACAGGCCATAACGGCAAATATATTTCTGCCATGGCCGATAAACACGTCGACGCCATCATCACCATCGGCACACCTTTTTCCTCTGAATCCGATGTCCGCCAGCTCTGTGAAACAGCTCGGCAAATCCCGGTCATCACCATCAACAGCGATTACCATCAGCCTAATATGTACAGCGTCGTCTGCAATGAAAAGGAAGGCATGAAAATGGTCGTCGCCGCCTTGGCTGCCAAGAACTGTCAGGATATCCTCTACATTTACGATTCCCTCACCTACAGCGGCCGCCATAAGCTCGACGGTTTCCGCCAGGGAATCCGGGAATGGAGATTAACGGAAAAGCCAGAACTCATCCAGCAAATTCCCCGGACCCTGGAAGATACAGAAGCGCTCATTGACCGCTTGGCCAAAGCGGCTATTCCCTTTGACGCCATCGTCACGTCAGAAGACATCTTTGCCGTTGCGGCCCAGCGTGCCGCCTTGCGCCATGGAAAAAACATTCCCGTCATCGGCTGCAATAACTCCATCCTGGCCCAATGTGCCACGCCGACCATTACCAGCCTGGACAACAAACTGACCAGCCTGTGCAATGCTGCCGTCCACATCGTCACCGAGCTGACTGGAAAAGAAGCCGATTCCGTCCCGGTCCGCACCGAATTCAGTGCCGACCTCGTAGAACGGGAAAGTTTCAAGAGGTGAAAAAAGAGGCTGTCGCATGTGCGACAGCCTCTTTTTGAGTTTTAAGTTTGTAGTTTTTAGTTTTCAGCAAATGGTAAAAAATTTAAAACCTTCTTCTACAAACTACACACTCTGTACTACAAACTTTACGAACGAATGAGTCACTCCTGATGACAGAGTCCTTTACGCACGCCCTACATCATAGCGATGACCGGCGAGATGATGAGCAGGATGCCGGCGAAGACGATGAGGACCAGGGAGATGCCTTTGTATTTATGCAGGGCATCGACTTTGTAAACCAGGTATGCTGGGATGAGGCAGGCGATGATACCGAAGATCGGGCCGAGCAGGGTCAAAAGCTTGAGGACCGGTGCATTGAGGACGATGGCGCCCCAGGCGACGGCGACGGCGAAGATGAGGATGCCGTGACGGACGACGGTCTTGCTGATTTTTTCTTCCGGAATGAAGCGGCGCAGGATGTTCATAGCAATCCCCTGGCAGGCTTCACGGAAGCCGAGGAAGACGCTGAAGAAAGCCGTCATGACAGCGAAGATGTTGAGGATAAGGCTGAAGATCTTGACGGCGCTGCCATCAAACCCTCTGGCAACGATGGCCAGGGCCGAAATGTTCTGGGAGTAAGCGAGGACGGCCTGGTCATGACCGAGGGCCAGGTTGAAGGACATAGCGTACGAGAAAATCGTGATGAACAAGACGGAGAAAGCGATTTTCATAGCCCGCATGGCTTTATAACGGGCGACGTGGATGGACTTGTTGTGAGAGCGGTAGGAAATGACCATCGGGCTGATGCTGGGGATGAAGAGGATCGATGTCAGCGTGACCGGCAGCATGGCGATGGTATTCTTGACGAGGTAGCCCAGGTCCGGGAAGACGCCGATGTTGGCCAGGTTCCAATGCTGGATCATGATGCCGCCCAAGCAGATGACGACTAACAATTTCGTCAGGACCATGAGCGTCGATACGCGGAACAGGAGCTGTTCACCCCGGGAGGCGATGAGGACCATGACGCAGATGATGGCCAATCCGTAGAAGGGGCTATCCGACAGGAGCGTGTCCGTTACGCCGAAGGAAAACAGGAAGGACGCGCTGTCGTTGGTCAGGGCTGTCGAATACATGAAGACGCAGATGAGGATGCTCAGGAAGTAGAGGATCCCCAGGAGGAAGCCCCAGTTCTTACCGAGGTAACCGCTGATGACGCTGGGATAATCTTCGCACCGCGGCGAATCTGCCAGGGTATTGATGAATAAGCGCTGTAAGAGATAGATAGCCGGATAGGCGATGATAGCTGAGAATAAATAAACCCATACGCCGACCAGGCCTACCTGAACGGGCAAAAAGACGATACCGGCGCCGATGGCCATGCCGATACTCATAATAATCCAGCCCCAGTCCGTACTGTCGAACTTGACGGCTTCTTTCCATTGTGCATCTGTCATGCCCGCCTGCCGGGCCAATGCTGCTGTTGAGTTCATATGAATTACCTCCTATGATGGATACATTTGAAAATAAAGTGTCTCTCTTAACATTACATGTTTGTCGATGTCATCGGCTCCCTTTTCTCAATTTCTGTTCATATACATTTTATCTATATCAGTTCTGGTCTATTTTCCAAAAACCGTAAAATTTAATGTATATGTCGGCGTTTCACCTTTTACTAAAACGTTCTATTTCTTACTTAAAGTATAACATGGAAGGTATATGCTGTAAAATATTCATTGCGCAATTTACTTTTATAGGAAATTCCTATATCAACGACTTATTTCCTTTAAATTTTCTTCATCATTTGCTAGGTTTTTCATATATTGAGAATGACTTGTTCTCACGATTCCAGCATTTCTATGAAGAAATGTCCTTTCCAAAAAGTCAAATTTCAATATATTTTCTTTATAATTTGTAAGTCATGGCTAGACATCTCTTTTCAACTTTTTGCTCCTATTTATTCTTTATTTTCATTTTAAATATTTCTTTATTGTATCAAAAACTCATAACTTTCCTCTATTTTTTTATTTTGATACAATAAAAGTACGATATGCGATTCTATAGGTACGGTTGATATTCGAGGTGTTTAATTATGACTTTACAGCAACTTCGTTATATCTTAGAGTTATCTAAGCACAATTCAATTTCGGCTGCCGCACAGGCTCTGAACATCTCCCAGCCCAGCCTGAGCACGGCCATACGGGACCTGGAAAAAGAGTTCTCCCTGACCCTGGTCGAGCGCAACCGCCATGGCATCATGTTCACACCGGCAGGGCTGGAATTCCTGCACTATGCCGGTCACATCCTCTCCCATGCAGCGGCCATGCACGACCATTTCCAGGCAGAAAAAAGACAGGACCTGCCCCAGATCCTGTCCATCTCTTCCCAGCACTATCCCTTTGCCGATGAAGCCTTCATCCATGCCCTGCAACACGTCCAGCCGGGCAAGTCCTGCGTATTCACCCTGCGCGAAGGGCGGACGTCGCAGGTCATCCACGACGTCGTCACCCGCGAGAGCCATCTGGGCATCCTCTTCTTGTCCCATATGAACGAGCGCTTCCTGCAGGACTTATTCCACAAAAACAAGCTGGAATTCACGTCTCTTTGCGCCTTTACGCCCTGTCTTTACGTCCGCAGCGGCCATCCTCTGGCAGCGTGTCAGCACGTCGTTCCCAGTCAATTTGCGGAATATCCCTGTGTCCGCTTTGAACAGGGCCATGACAAGTCCCAGTTCTCGGAAGAACTGCTCCTGCCCAATCCGGCCAGCCGCCAGTGCATCTACGTCACCGACCGTTCCACCCTGTTCAGCGTCATACGGTCTACCGATGCCTATACCATCGGCACGGGCCATGTAGCCCCGTCGATCATCGGCCGCCATATCCAGGCCATTCCCATCGAAAATCCCCTGGATACGATGACTGTAGGCTGGATCAAGATTGCCGGAGAACCCCTGCCCGAAGAAGCCCGCCACTACATCACCATCCTGGCCGGCCTCTTAGAAGGACGGGAGCATGGCTAGTGGCTCGTAGTTCGTGGCTTGTAATGGCTGTCTCACGAAGGGGCTCATAATCCGTAGGGGCTCGCACGTGGCGAGCCCGTCCCAGGATACATGTGATTTTCTAGCCGGTCTGCTAGGAGAAGCTTCTAGATTCCTAACGGGTCGCCCACGCGGCGACCCCTACAGTGCAAAAAAACCGCCCCATTAAGCGTGTTCTTGCTTAATGGGGCGGCTCCTTTTTTCACTTACAACGAACTTATTTATTTGTCATCATAGGCTTTTGTCATGCGGACATAGCCTTCGTAGCGGTCCTTAGCATCTTCTTCGGTCTTTTCAAAGAGTGCTTCTGCCGTATCCGGGAAGGTGCGCTGCAAGGACGAGAAACGTGTTTCACCCATGAGGAAGTCGCGGAAGTTGGCTGTTGGCGGTTTTGAATCGAGGATGAAGGGGTTCTTGCCCTGTTTCTTCAATTCCGGATTATAGCGCCACAGATGCCAGTAGCCGGCTTCGACTGCCCGTTTTTCTTCGAGCTGGCTCTGACCCTGGCCGACTTTCAGGCCGTGGTTGATGCACGGTGCATAACCGATGATCAGGGACGGGCCGTTGTAGGCTTCGGCTTCTTTGAGAGCCTTCATGAACTGGTTCTTATCGGCGCCCATAGCGACCTGAGCGACGTAGATGTAGCCGTACTGTGCTTCCATCATGCCCAAGTCCTTCTTGCGCGTCTTCTTACCGGAAGCTGCGAACTGGGCAACAGCTGCCGTCGGCGTAGCTTTGGAAGCCTGGCCGCCTGTATTGGAGTAAACTTCCGTATCGAAGACCAGGACGTTGACGTCTTCGCCCTGAGCCAAGACGTGGTCCAAGCCACCATAACCGATATCGTAAGCCCAGCCGTCGCCGCCGAAGATCCACTGGCTGCGTTTGACCAGGAACTGTTTCATATCATAGACCTGTTCCAGTGCCGGTTTGCCGTCTTTTTCAGCTTCCAGGAGGGCAATGACCTTATCCGAACGTTCGCGGGTGCCTTCGCTTTCAGCCTTGTGTTCTTTCCATTCCGTAAAGGCTGCCTGCAGTTCCGGGCTGGCGACGTCCATAGCGGCATCGATGTACTGTTCCAGCAGTTTCCGTTCCGTCTTTTCAGCCAGCATCATACCGAAACCGTATTCTGCGTTGTCTTCAAAGAGGGATGTCGACCAAGCCGGGCCGTGACCCTGAGCGTTCTTGGTATAGCCACAGTCCGGTGCACTGCCACCCCAGACGCTGGAGCAGCCGTGAGCGTTGGCAATCATCATGCGGTCGCCGAAGAGCTGGGTGACGACTTTACAATACGGCGTTTCAGCACAGCCTGCGCAGGCGCCGGTGAATTCGAGGAGCGGCTGTTCGAACTGGCTGCCGATGACGGTATTCTTATCCATCGGGTTGGCTTTGACCGGCAGGCCGATGACGTAATCCCAAAGAGCCGCTTTATATTCTTCGCCGTCGAAAGGTTTCATGGTCAATGCCTGTTTCGGGCAGACATGGGTACAGCTGCCGCAGCCCAGGCAATCCATGACGGATACGACGATATTGTACTTGTAGCCCGGAGCCACTTTGATTTCCTTGTCCTGGTAGCCTTTCGGAGCCTTAGCGGCTTCATCAGGCGTCATCAGGAACGGACGGATAGCAGCATGGGGGCAGACGAAGGAACACTGGTTACAGCCGATACATTTTTCAGCATCCCAGCTCGGTACGAACATGGCGACGCCGCGTTTTTCTTCGGCGCAGGTCCCCGTCGGCCAACGGCCGTCTTCGATGCCATCATAAGCGCTGACCGGCAGGTCGTCGCCTTCAAGGGCATTGACAGGAATGGAGAATTCGCGGAAGAATTTCGTATGTTTCGACATGTCGACCGGTTCATCGACAGCATCAGCCCAGGCGGCCGGTACATCGACCTTGACGATAGCAGACAGGCCCTGGTCGATAGCTTCATTGTTCATGTCGACGATATTCTGGCCTTTCTTGCCATACGATGCGACGACGGATTCTTTCAGTTTCGCAATAGCCAGGTCCAGAGGAATGACATCGGCCAGTTTGAAGAAGGCCGACTGCATGATCATGTTGATGCGGCCGCCGAGACCGATTTTCTGAGCAATGCCGACAGCGTCGATGATGTAGAATTTGACGTCGTTGCGGGCAATAGCGCGTTTTAATTTAGCCGGCAGTTTTTCATCCAGTTCTTCCGGTTTCCAAACCGTATTGAGCAGGAACGTACCGCCTTTCTTGATGCCCCGCAGGAGGTCGAAGCCATGGACATAGGACTGGCGGTGGCAGGCGATGAAGTCGGCATTATTGATGAGATACGGCATCTTGATCGGCGTATCGCCAAAGCGCAGATGCGATACGGTGACGCCGCCGGATTTCTTGGAGTCATAAGCAAAATAAGCCTGAGCATACATATCGGTGTTATCGCCGATGATCTTGATGGCACTCTTATTGGCGCCGACTGTACCGTCGGAACCGAAGCCCCAGAATTTGCAGGCTTTCAGGCCTTTGCCACCTGTCGTGATGCCTTTGACGCGCGGCAGAGATTTATAGGTAACATCGTCGACGATGCTCAAAGTGAAGTCGTTCTTCGGTTCGAAGGCCTTGAGGTTTTCAAAGGCAGCGACGACGTCGCCCGGCAAGAATTCTTTCGATGCGATACCATAGCGGCCGTGGTAGACTTTCGGCGCATTGTCTGCTACGGCAAAGGTAGCAGCTACGCTGTGATAGAGCGGTTCGCCGTTGGCGCCGGTTTCCTTGGTGCGGTCCAGGACAGCGATCTTCTTGACCGTATTCGGCAGAGCGGCCAGGAAATGCTTTTCCGACCAGGGCCGGAACATGTGGACGTTGATACAGCCGACCTTTTCGCCTTTATCGACGAGCATCTTGACCGTTTCTTCAATGGTCTGGGCACCGGAACCCATGGCAACGAGGACGAATTCAGCATCAGGAGCGCCGGTATAGTTGAACAGGTGGTATTCACGGCCCGTGATTTCACTGATTTTCTGCATGTAACCTTCAGCGACATCGGGAACGCGGTCGTAGAATTTATTGAGGGCTTCGCGGTGCTGCATAAACGTTTCAGCCGGTTCGCAGAAAGAAATGGCTTCCGGATTATCCGGATTCATGCCGCGTTTGCGGAAGGCCCGGACGGCATCCATATCGAGGAGAGGCCGGAGTTTTTCATACGGCAGGACTTCGATTTTCTGGATTTCGTGGGACGTGCGGAAGCCATCGAAGAAGTTGATGATCGGGATGCGGCAGGAAATAGCCGTGGCATGGACGACAGCTGCCAGGTCCATGATTTCCTGGACACTCGATTCGCACATCATGCTGATGCCCGTGCCGCGCATAGCCATAGCATCGTCATGGCCGGCAAAAATCGTATAGCCGTTGGTGGCAACTGTACGGGATGCGACGTGGAAGACACCGGGCAGGAGTTCGCTGGAAATCTTGAACATGTTGCTGAGCATGATCATCATGCCCTGGGAAGATGTAAAGGTCGTCGTCAATGCGCCGGTATTCAAAGCGCCGTGCATAGCACCGGCAGCCCCTTTTTCAGACTGCATTTCCTGAACCTGGACGGTCGTGCCAAACAAGTTCTTACGGCCATGAGCAGCCCATTCATCGACGTGTTCAGCCATCGGCGACGACGGCGTTATCGGGAAGATGGAAGCCAGTTCCGTAAAGGCGTAGGCAATATAAGCCGCAGCTTCGTTGCCATCCATTGTCTTGAAGATTTTCTTTGCCATAGTACTTTTCCCCTTTCTGTAAAACCTGGTAACTGAAAGAATCCGTGTACACTTAGGAGTCATCTTTAACATTGCGCAGATAAAATCATCTTTTTTCACTATATGACTAAGGTATTTTTTAGATGACTATTTGTTATCTTCATTGTACTATTTCGAAAAAATTTATGCAAGGCCTTTCTAGTAAAACGTTCATCTTATGCCGATTTTGTCTAAACGCGTATATATTCATGAAAAAGAGTCATAAAAAAACAGGCTGTCACACAAAGACAGCCTGTTTTTTAGTCCTTAGTTTGTAGTTTTCAGTTTTTAGTGAATGGACAGCTAAAAATTTAACCTGATTCTGCAAGAAGTCTCCCGCCTCTTTAGGCGGTGAGATG
>ERZ507026.633-NODE-633-length-14404-cov-6.485260_pt1 | contig 14404 bp, 14 predicted proteins | sample MGYA00512876_ERZ507026 | MGnify/ENA metagenome assembly ERZ507026 | reverse complement strand
CACGAAGCGGCTGATTTACAGTCAGCTCCCTTTGACCGCTTGGGAAATCCGCCAGTCTGTTTCCCGCCGCGGTGTTTGACCTCAACAGGCAACTTGGCTATATAACCACATATTTTCCAAGTACGCAAATCGACCTCTACGCGAACCTTGTTTTACCGCGGAATTCTGCGGTTTTATCGGCGTGTCTCACAGCGTGGTTTCAGGGTCCGCTTCGGCCCTGCAAACAGCCCCGACCAAGGCTGCACCCCGCACTTCACCCAATCATTTTTTCTTATATGGTGCTCTAGAACCTTGCAATGGCGCGGTTTTCGAGCGATGTCGCCTGTTTGCGCGGCACGGCGCATGCTGGCATGCTGGGCGCATGGCTTCTGATCTTGTACATCACGGACAATCATTCGACGACCAGCCGCTCGGATTCGGCACGCTGGCCATTCACCTCGGTAACGGGGTCGACGCCGAAACCGGCGCGATCCGTCGCCCCATCACGCTGGCGAACACCTACGCGCTGCCCTACGACGCCTCGGCCTTGGCGATTGCCAAGCATCTCGAATCGCTGGATGTGGTGCGTTTCGTGGCGTACCCCGGTCTGGAATCGCACCTGCACCACGAGGTGGCGGCCAGCCAGCTGGCCCGCCCGGACTCCGGGTTCGGCGGCGTGCTGTCGTTTGGCCTCGACACCGACCACGACGGGCACACCCGATTCGTTTCCAAGCTCAATGTGATTACGTCTGCCGTCTCGCTCGGCCATGACTAATCGCTGATCGTGTTCCTCGGTGAGGATGACGAGCGCCAGTACCTGTACCCGCCTGAGTTCCACCGCGGCTTCTTCCGTCTGGCCGTGGGTCTGGAGGATACGGACGATTTGATTCGCGACATCGATCACGCGCTGGTGGAGGCCGGATTCGAGGTGTGAGACCGCACCGCGCGCATGATTTCGGCCTCTTCCGCCCTGCTGCCGCCGTCAGTGAGTCACAAGATGGCTCGGTGACGACGATGGCAGGGCTTTTTACGTCGGCACAGGGACAATACCTGGCGGTCTGCCGACGATGACGGCACTTATCGTCGGCAGACCGCCAGTTTTTGGACCGTCGCCGACACAAAACGCCGATTTGCCGTCGGCAATGGTCCAAAAACTGGCCCTATAACGACGCCAACGCGGCTCAGCATCGGCACATCGCCATTTCGTGGCCCACTGCCGACGCTGGCCTCATGCCACGGCACTCAGCGTCGGTAGAGAGACAACCATTGGCACAGCGACGACACCACGAACCTGCGACACGGAAAAAAACAACATACCGTCGACCTACTGCCGTCTTGTGCAAAATGTCTTAAGCCGCTCGGCCAAGTCGCCGACTGAGCCTCTTCCATAGGGACCCCAATCCGTTACCCAGTGTAGATGCGGTGCAACGCCGAACTCAACTACGTTGCGCGCATGCACCTTTATGCATAGCAGGCATGGCTGGGCGTTTGGTGGGAGCAGCTTTCGGCTCCCCTCTCTGAGGGGGAGCCCCTTTCCGCCTAGCAAGAGAAAACCCCGACTATCCGCGGGAACAGTCGGGGTTGTTGAAGTTCGCTAGGCGACTAATCAGCCGAGGATGGCGAGAATGTCGCGGGCGCCGACGATGAGGTAGTCCTCACCCTCGTAGTGGACTTCGGTGCCGCCGTACTTGGAGTACAGCACCTTGTCGCCGACCTTGACATCCATCGGGATGCGCTCGCCCTTGTCGTCACGACGGCCCGGGCCAACGGCCAGGACTTCACCCTGCTGCGGCTTCTCCTTGGCGTTGTCCGGAATATACAGACCGGAAGCGGTCTGGGTCTGGGCCTCGGCCTGCTTGACGATGATCTTGTCTTCCAACGGTGTGAGCTTAATCGACACTGTGGGTCACCTCGTATCTACTTGTAGTTCGATAATGCCGCGCCAGAACGCCTCAAGAGGCTGACGATCACTTGCGTTGTCCCTTTGCGCTAGGACACATCGTAGCGCGATTATTAGCACTCTGCCAACTCGAGTGCTAACGCTGTGAGAGAAAATCGTCGAATCGCAACGCTCAGTTGCCGCGGCGGGCAAGAATGGAGTCCAGGCCTGCGCCCAACGAATCGGTGGTCGCCGCTGGCGCTTCGACGTCGGCACGCTCCTCGGATTCGTGGAATGCGGCTCGCTGGGCGGCGTTTGCAGCCTCGTCATCGGCGTCCGTATCGGCATCATCGCGCTGCTCCGACTCAGTGTCTACAGCGTTTCCGGCGCTGACAGCCTTGCCCGCATCGGCGGCCTTGGCATCGTCCGCGGCCTTGACGGCTCGGGCCTCGTCAATCAACTTTTCCGCCACTGCGGGTTCGACAGGTTCCGCCTTGGACACCTGACGGGTCGACTTGATCTCCAAGCTTTCCGGAGCGTTGTCGGCGTTATGTTCCCCACCCAAAGTGAAGGAGATGAGATCCTGCGAGGTGGCCATATCGAAGACATCCAGTGCTCGGGCAGGGCGTACGCTGGCCAGTTCCGACGTAGCGTCGGCAGCGGCATCGTCGCGCTCATCACGCTCGTCACGCACCGTAAGCGATGGTTCAACTCGAGGGGCGACGGACTTGTCCGACTCAATCGACTTGTCTGTGCGAACGGAGGCATCAGGTGTGGCGGAAGATTCGCTGGTTTCGGCAGCGGACTTACGGTCGGCGGATTCATCGACCATAGCAGACGGCTCGGCGGCAGGCTTATCGGCGGCGGACTGTGCAATATCAGACTTCTCAGACTGTTTGGCGTGCTCTTCCGCGGCCTGATATGCGGCGGCGGACTGACGCAACGCCTTGGCCTTGGCCTGCTCAATCTCGGCATCGCGTAACGCGCGGCGAATCTGCCGCTGTTCCATGACCTCGGTGGCAGCATCCTCAACATGCTCGGAAAGCTCCTTGGCAGGCGCAGTTACGGCCGCAACCGGTTCGGCCTTGTTCACACGCTTGCTGTCCTTGGACTCGGCAGACGGTTTCTTGGACCAGCCCGTACCGCTATGAGCCCGCTCGTAGCGGACCACCTTGCGCTCCCATTGCCGGGCCTGGCGTGAGGCATTGGCTCCCAGCACCAGCACCAGCAGCAACAGCACGAACGGAATAAGAGCAAGCAGCGGGCTGAAATGCAGGGGGAACGATACGGCAAACACCAACACGGTTATGGCAAGCAGGCATACGGCGAGAATCTGCCGGCGGCGGATGGCCGCGCGGCGCAGTTCCCGCACATGGGCGATGTGCTCAGATGTCAGCCTCGCTGACGGTGTTGATGCTGGCATTGCTGCCCCTTTCGCCTTATGCGGCTTGATGTCTCCGAATCGTCTGCCGTTCTCTGCATCAACGATATGCAGGGAAGGCGAATAACGATCCTGCCGGTGCTCGTCCACACGTTTCATGCCGTTGGCCGTACGTACGGGCAGCCATACAACGATAATAATCGCCACAATCACCAGCACGACGACAGTGCTCAGTGACTCATAACCCATAGAGTCAAGGATAGGAGACGTGCCGACGAACTGGGGCTTTCCGTCCGGGCGTGTCGGAGCGGAATTCTTCCGGTCGACGCTTATCTGGAACCGGCGGCGGCGAGTCTAGCGGCGAACCCTTGCCCCATATCTTCAGCCAACAGCGCAAATGTTACGTGGTCGCGCCACTGGCCATTGACATACATATACCGCTCGCGCAGTCCCTCATGATGGGCTCCGACCTTACGCACTACAGCCAAAGAGCGCGCGTTATCCGGAAGAATGGCGATTTCCAGCCGATGCAACGCGGGCCCGAATGGGTCTCCGAGTGCCCAATCGGCAAGCATGGCCAGTGCCATTGGCGCGAATCCGCGGCCGGCGTACCGTTGGTCAACCCAATATCCGACCACACCGGTGCGCATGGCACCATACGCGATGGCTCCCAACGAAATCTGGCCGACGATACGCATCTGGTATTCGATGGCGAAGATCACGCCGACGCCATGCTGCTCGTTACGGCGCTGCCGCTGCACCCATTGATTGAATGTGATGGAGCCGCCATGCATCGGGTCACCGGATTCCCAAGGTGCCAGCCAGTCGTTGTTGCGCCAGCGCACTTCGTTCCAGCCGTCCTCATCATCCATGGTCAGGGGGCGCAGGATTATCGGGAAACCGGGATGGGTGAGGCGCGGCGGACGGATCTGGTGGTCCAGCTTGAACGCCTCTTTAATCGACTGGAAAACTGACACGGCCTTTATTGTAGCCATATGAAGGTCTTGCGCCGCTACCGTGGCCACTTTCGTTTTACGATGGAAACACTAGATTGTGCGGTATGAGCGAAGTGGGCAGTGGCATGAATATCGGCAGCGACTACAGCGGCACAGAGAAAACAGAGAAGACGGATAAAGCGACGCTGCGCCACCATATACTGTCTCGGCGCAAGCGCATTCCAGCGGAAGAACGTGGAGCGGCCGGTGAATTGCTGGTGCGACGGTTCCCGGCACACATGATTCAGGATGGTTCCACAGTGGCGGCATATGTGTCGATGGGTTCGGAAATCGAAACCCGGCCACTGTTGCGATGGCTGCGGGCTCATGGCTGCCACGTGTTGGTGCCAAGGTTGGGGTCTGGGTTGGAAATTGGCTGGAGTGTGCTGGATTCATTGGAATCATTGCGCTCGATGGATGCAGTGGGTGGCGCGAACAATGCCGGTAGCTGCAGCTCTCCCAGCACCGTCCATCACAGACCCGATGAGCCAACTGGCGCAGTTCTACCGCCCGAAGCGTTGGAGAAGGCCGATCTGGTCATCGCTCCGGCTTTGGCAGTGGACCCGCAGGGCAATCGTCTGGGGCGTGGAGCCGGCTGGTATGACCGGGCCTTGGCTCGACGCAAGCCCGCGTGCCCCCTGATTGCGGTGTGCTGGCCATGGGAGGTGTTGGACACCGATTTGCCGGCCGAACCACATGATGTGCCGGCCGACGGAGTGCTGACGCCGGAGGGATACCGGCGGCTTAGCTCATCGGGCCTGTTGAGCTGGCCGGCCGGCCAAGATACTCGGCGCAAGCCAGACTGACCAACCAGCCACGCACACTGGCCGATGGAACCAGAGTGGCAAAAGCAGGCTGGCTAGTAAGACCGTAACGCCAATGTGTCAGGGCGGCGACTAGGATATGAACGGTTGCACGGCATGGTGTTGCACGCCATGCGCGAGAAATATGACTTTGTTGGAGGAATCCGTTGCCTACCTATCATTACCGTTGCAAGAACTGCGGCTATGACTTCACCGAACAGCAGTCGTTCAATGACGACCCGATTACCGTGTGCCCCAAGTGCTCGCAGGAGCAGGTGCGCAAGGTGTATTCCGCCGTGCCGATTGAGTTCAAGGGTCACGGGTTCTACCGCACCGACAAATCCGGCAAGTAAGGTCGGCTCCCCGTTTTTCCTCTGTAAACGACGGTGTCGACGGCGGTATGCCGCGGATATTGGCACTACGGGCACTGTCTGTTGCACGGGTTTGAAGCGTTGTGGATAACTTGGCAAGCTAGAACCACATAGGTCGATTCAGCTTGCGCTTACGAAAAACTTCAGGTCACCATGGTTGCATGGTGACCTTTTCGTTTATTAAGCCGCCTGCGCGCGGCTCATTGCGGCGACGGCGCATGGCGGATGCCTTGCGCCGACTCACTGCTGCGTTGTGCGTGGGACTCGCAGTGCTGTTTGGGCTTGAAGCCGTATTGGCCGTGGTGGAGACCGAGCCGATGGTGGTGGCCGCCCGCTCGATTCGACGGGGTGACATTATTCTGGCCGCCGACGTTCAGTTGGCTGATATGCCGGTATCTGCGGCAGGCCCGTCTTGGACAGGCAATATTGAGGATGTGGTGGGCAAGGTAGCGCAAATCGATATCGAAGCAGCCGATCCCATTTCCACGCATATGGCCAGAGATGCGCCCGTAGCACCGACCGGCACTACGGTGATTGAAGTCCGCTTGGCCAGTAGCGTCGACGATGTATTGGCCGGCGATCAGGTGAGACTGGTTTCCGCTGTCGGTTGCGAAGGCGCTGATTGCACGCTGGCCGAGAACGCCACGGTGATGAATGTCGGCAAACCGGATGCGATTGGTGCATTGGGAGGCAACGACCGACTGGTGTCGTTCGCAATGCCGCCGGAGGCCGCGGCCAAGGTTATGGAGCTGCAACAGGCCGGAGCGATTATGGCCGTTGTGCGGTAGGAAGCGGAATCGGCCTTCGGCCGATACTGTGTTTTCCGCAGCCGACAGGCTGCGGAAAACACAGTGTTGGGGCGCACAGAGTGCGCCCCAACTCCTACTCGCGCTCGTTAAAAACGGCCCAATGCGGCGGCAGTTCGCCGAGGATGCGTTTGTCGTCGTCGGATTGCCGTTGTTGGTCGGTCTGCATGTCTCCGGGCTCGAGTTTGACACCGTCAGCGTCAAACTGCTCAGTGCCCTTCATCACCACGCGCTTGTGCTTGCGCGGTGTGCGCCGTGTAGCCGAGTATTCCGCCATGATTATTCAACCTCGCGGTAGATCTCGCCGATACGGCTGACGATACGGTCGACTTCCTTATCGGGGTTCACGAAGGCGGCGACACTCCAGACGGTCATCACATTCCAGCCCAAGGAAATGAGATCCTGTGCCGACAAACGATGACGCCTACGCGTGGATTGCACGGACATAAAGTTCGCGTCATCGGTCTGCACGGCCAAGGCAAACGGCTTGTCCTTCAATCCCACCACGAGCGGAATCTTCACGCCCTTGTCGAATCCATAATCAACAGCAGCGTTCAGTCCTCGCGCGCGCAACCTGTCGGCGATATCGTCGAACAGCACGTTGCCGCCTGCCGCATCACGCAACGGAAGCACCGGACGGTCGTCAAGCTGTTCGGCCCACGTCAACATGGTCTTCAGGAACCGAGGACCGGACTGGTGCAGTCGTTCTTCATCCAAATCTTCGGAACCAAAGGCCGACACAATATCCAAGCTGTGGTCCGCCAATGCCAGGGCATCCAGCAACAGTCCGCGACCGCCTGTGCTTTCGAGCGGGCCGAACTGCTGAAGCAGACGTCCGTGCGTGGTTTTCGCATAGCACATCGACAGAATCACGTCAGTGGCACGACCTCCGGCCACGTCACGCAAGGAAACCAGCCGCACATGGCGCAGGAATCGGCCCATCGCCTTGGATTTGCCTGCCAACGACTTCAATTCGGCACCCAAGCGTGTGCGGAATGCGTCGGTCAACATCACGACCACAAGTCGATAGCTGGAAGGAACCACAGCAAAACCGGCGGCACGTTGCGTAATCAGACGCACCACTTCATCAATCTCCGGCTGGCTGGATTCCACCAGACCAGAAGACATAACCGGCACACCGCTCGCTTCCACACGGTGGAACCGCACCTCACCGGCAGCCGGCTCGGTGGCCACATCATAGCGAACAGGACCATATCCCTCGGATTCAAGGAATGCGGACAGGCGCGGCGCACGGCGAGATGGGGCAGCATCCACCTCGATATGAGGCAACGTGTCGATCAGCTGCTTGACGCTTTCGCTGGTTACCGTCGCGCAGTGGGCGATCACCACCACCTGCTGCACGCGGCCGATGATGGACAGCAACTCGATAGCGGGAATGTGCGCGCACGCATCGAGAATCGCCACATCAGCCAGCACACCCGGCTCGGTGAGTGCGGCGAGCGTACCCGGCGAGGCCACCAGAATCGGCTTGGCCGCGGCCAGAATCTCCGGATGATCACGGCGAATCCTGCTCAGCGACACACTGGCGCGCCCTGCCAGCACGGTGTGCATCTGGTTGGCTTCCTGAGTGCGGGAGAACAGCATGTCGCACAGGCGGCGCATGGATTCCTGCGACACCATCGGTCCGATGGAGCGCACGTGCTCCACATCGACCTGTGCGAAGCGGTCGGATGCGGTCTGCAGCGCAGCACCATCCTGGTTGGAGATGATGGCGGAAGAACGCACAATGTCCTCGAACACGGTGGTCCACCATGCCAGCTGCACTTCGCCACGCACCTGCTCCACGCCCACCCGGCGAGCGTTGAGATCGGCGACCAGTTCGTTAAGTCCGGCAGAGGCGAATTCCTGCTCCAGCAGGCAACGCTCCGGCAAGGTGTCCAGTGCCTTGCGATCATCCAGCAGTGCTTTCAGGCGTGCTTCCACCTTCTCGAAATCGGCGGTTTCCAGATTGCCACCAGCGGGTGTGGTGGAAAGCACGGTATCCAGCGCGGTCATATTGCTGACCAGCGCCTCTTGGGTGGAGATGATCTCGTCGAGCTTGCTGGGCAGCACCGGCCAACCGCCGTGAGGCACGAACTGATGCCACTGCTCCCCTTGCTTGGCGACTACCTTCAACGCTTCGTGCAAGTCCTCGACCTGCGCGCCGACGCGCAACAGATCCTTGGCTTCCTTGATGTGGCGGCGGCGCTCCCAGAATCCCATCGACGTGCCTTCGGCCTTGCGCTGGCTCTTCGGCTTGGTGGCCTCGATCATGGAGCTGATGTCTCGCTCGAAAATCTCCGGCTGGAACACGTCAAGCACTCGTCGCAGATTCTTCAAAACCGTAACCTGACGCTCCCACTCGCGGGTGGTGGGAGGAACCGGGAATCCGCAGGTCTGCACGGTGCGTGCCACCTGCTCACGGGTGGCGGGCAGGAAGCGACGCAGCAAATCGTCCACGCGCTGGTAGGCGGTTACTGCCTGTTCTTCAGTGGTGATGGACGCCTTGTACCATGCGGTGTCTTCCGGGCCGATGGTGTATTCGCCGAGCTCGCCGGCGCGTTCCATCTTGCCGATCCATGTGTCAATATCGTTGGCGATGCTCAGGGCACTTGACTCGTCAAGTCGAACGTGGGTGGCAGGGTGCGTCGGGAGCACGGAGATACGGGCCAGATTCTGAATGGTCTCGTATGCGGACACATTCCACTTATCGTTGCCCCCGTGCAGGTCGCCCAGATAGCGGGTCAAGCGCGAGCGCACGCCCACGAGTTCGTCGGCCAGCTGGTCGAATCGCTGGGTGGCGACTCCGGGCTGGAATCCGACTGCGGCAATCAGCTGCTTATCAAGCGCGGCGTTGGCGTGTTCATCGGATACATCCAGTACCTGCGCCTTCATCTCATTGGCGGAGGCCGTCTGGATGAACAGACGCTTCTGCTCGGCCACGCCGGGCACGTACAGCACGGAACGACCATTCATCAGGCAGCGCGATGCGATGGCCACAGCCTGCTCCGCGGTGCCCTTCGGGAAGGTGCCGTCGACCACGATGCTATGGCCATTGGCAGCAAGTGACGCGGCATATCGCACCGTATTGTCCACATCGCCGACTTCGTACTCAGCATGCGGGTCTACGTCGAAAGGACTGTATTGCGGAATATTGGCATCTTTGAGCGCGGTGCGGGCGGATTCGTCGCCGGCAAGCGCGTCCAACAGCACATTGCCGGTGGGGCCGTTCTCCAGCTGGTCGATGAACTGTCGGCTTTCGCTGATCATCTGCGACGAGGGGTCCATGAAGCATCCGAGCACAATCTGGCGCTCGATGGCGAAGTCGGAGATACGCTCCGACGCTTCGGACGAAATACGGGCGAACATCGCGGAAGTTTCGGGAGTGCCACTGTCATAGCTGGCACCGTCAAACAGGGAATCCTCATCCAGGAACACCCCCTGCTCACGCAATGTATTGACGAACGCGACGTTCAGGGCCACGCGACCGGTGAATCGAATGGTGGTCGACAAGCCATCATCCTCGATCGTGACGCTCACCGGGTACAACAGCACCGGCAGCGCGTTGCCCTTCCATGTGGCCACGCCGACCACGAGCGACAACTCCGCCACGCCGGAAATCCTGCGTTTGGCGGCCTGGTCATCCAGCACGCGCCCAATATGGCGTTCGGCGGCCTTAAGCACACCCGTGTCGCGGAACAACGAATCCAACCGGACATGGCCGGAAGCGAACAGCTGGGCGATGCCGGAGGGATGGGCATGGGTCATCTCCAGCTTCGCGGCCAGTTGATTCACATCCTCGAGCGGCGATGGCGGCTGCATGCTGCGGTATTGGTCACGCCAGCGACGGATGCGATTCAGACCTTCCGTGAGATTCTGGTTCTGAGTCTGGCTCTGGGTCATCTCTCGACTCACTTTCCAACCGCTTCGCGGTATTCCTGATAGCCCTTGTTGTGAGACAGGGCTTCGTCAATATCGGCCTCGCCACGGGCGGCGAGCCAAGAATACATGTCGTCGTACAGGTACGGATTCATGGCGAGGAACGCCAGCAATTCGGGATGACGGGCGACTTCGAATTGAACATTGAAATCTTGCGTGGTTTTTGCCTCGTCAGAGGTCAGGCCATCGACTTCGACTGCCGGCTCCTGTGCTTTCAGCTCGCCCTTGGCCACACGCTCGAACACCGAGCCGGGCTCGAAGACCGGAGTGTGTACGCCCGTGGAGTCGATATCATATGCTTCGGATACCGACTGCTGGGCGGTTTCGGCAGCCGGCTGCTGGTCTGCTACGCCTGCTGCGGTGGCTTCTTGATATGCTTCGGCTGCGGTCCGCTGCTGATCGTCCGGTACGTCAGCTGCCGGCTGGTCGGTTTCAGACTGGGCGGTTGCCGGCTGAGCGGTCTCAGGCTGGGTGTTTTCAGATTGAGCGGCTTCGGCTTCCCGGGCGGCTTCAGGCTGGGCAACTTCAGCATGCTGTTCGACAGTGTCCGCCGGCTGAGAATCGCCGGCATTCCTGGTATTCGGAGCGGACTGAACGTTTTCGGCTGACTTGCTTGCGCCAGCCGCTGCATCGGATTCAACAACCGCCGCCGACGCCACTGCCGGCTCGCTTGTGCTGGGAGCGTGCTTAACAACGGCATGGGCGATGGCATCTACTGGAACAATACCGGAGATCCTGCTGTGCTTGGATGCAGGCGTTACAATCGTCGACTCAGGTTCGGTCTGCTGCTTCGGCAGTGCCACGGAGTTCATGGCCTGCTGGTTTTTGCGTTCGGTCTCCTGCTCGGCATGCTGGGCCAACGCATCCGCGAACAGATCACGGGGTATGGCCGGCTCATCGTTTTTCGTCACTGGCTGCGTGATATTCAGCGAGCCAAGTTCAAGCTCGTCGACCTTGCGTCGAACATTATCCGCGCTGAAGATGGCGGTCGGCTCGCCGGCCCGCAAATCAAGAATATCGTCGACGGACATATCCGCCGCATCCGGCTCCTGCGGTGCTTCGTGAACCGCATAGCCAAACAAATCAGGCACCTTGAGGTCGAGCGGCTTTGCCACTGGATCGTCGACACGAATGAAGTCCGCAGGCACATCGCCGAACTGCATGCGCATGGGAGACGTCGGCAACAGGAACTCGGCATTGGCCGGCAAGCGCAACAAATCGCCATTTTCCCGCACCACATACGATCCATTGGTCGATCCAAGATCACGGACCGAGGCCGTGCCATTGCTTTTTACCGTGAACATGGCGTGCCGTTTGGACATCGATTTGGTCTGATCGGCGACGTCAAGGCGGGTGTTGCCATCATCGGCAAGGGGGCGTAACGGCTTACGGCCGATTTCCACGCACTCCCCCGGCTTGACGCTGATCCGGTCGACACCGTTGATCTTCACCGTCCACTCGCTCACCGTGACCGCCTTCCTGGACACACTATTTGACCACACTACGTGCCATTGTGTCATCTTTTACCGGCTTTTGGCGGATTACTGGGCACAGAATTGACAACTTTCGCTCATTGCCAGCTTTGTGTTTCCACGCCGGATCGCGTTCTCCGCCTCGTCCTCGTCAACTAGTCTACTCAGTATGCGGAAACCCCGCAGCCTGAAACACAGGTGCGGGGTTCCTCGAAAAGCTGTGATTGCGGCTTATGCCGCACAAATCACTTGAGCTCGACGCTGGCGCCAGCCTCTTCCAGCTGAGCCTTGGCCTTCTCGGCATCTTCCTTCTTGGCCTTCTCGAGGACGGCCTTCGGAGCGCCGTCGACAAGAGCCTTGGCCTCGGCCAGGCCGAGGTTGGTGATGGCGCGGACAGCCTTGATGACCTGGATCTTCTTGTCGCCGACGGCGGAGAGGATGACGTCGAACTCATCCTTCTCTTCCTCAGCCGGAGCAGCAGCGCCAGCAACAGCGGCAACAGCGGCAACCGGAGCGGCAGCCTCGACGTCGAACTTCTCCTCGAAGGCCTTCACGAACTCGGAGAGCTCGACCAGGGTCATCTCGCCGAAGGCTTCCAGCAGCTCATCGTTGGTGTACTTAGCCATTATGGCTTCCTTTCAATCTTGGCGGCGGACGAAGTGGTAGATCCGCTGCCTAATAAACCTTATTGTTTAAATTATCGAAGCGACTGATTCATGCCGTGAGGGCGTAAATCAGGCAGCCTTCTCCTGCTTTTCGCGCAGGGCGTCGATCGTGCGCACAGCCTTGGTAGGCAGAGCGTTGAACAGGTACGCGGCCTTGGCCATCGATGCCTTGATGTCGCCGGCGAATTCGGCAAGCAGCTGCGGGCGGGACTTGAGGTCTGCCAGCTTCTTGGCGCCCTCGGCATCGTAGACAGTGCCGTCAGCGGCGGCACCCTTGATGACAAGAGCCTTGTTGTCCTTGGCGAAGTCACGGATGACCTTCGCAGCCTCGATGAAGTCGCCCTTCACGAAGGTGATGGCGGTCGGGCCGGAGAGAATCTCGTCGAGACCCTCAATGCCCGCTTCCTTGGCGGCGATGCGTGCCAGCGTGTTCTTTGCCACGGTGTAGGAAGTATCGCGGCCTAGCTTTTCACGCAGATCGGAAATCTGCGGAACGGTAAGCCCGCGGTACTCGGTCAGGTAGACGGCGTCAGCGTTACGGAATTCTTCCGTAAGCTGAGCGACTACCGCTTCCTTTTCGGGCCTCTTCATGGCGTTCCTTCCTAAGTCGGCCGTTGACTCGAAGCGCGCCTTGCCGGGCAATAAAAAAGCCCTGCGCACAGGCAGAGCAATATAATCTCGCGAAGCGACCTTCGCCGGCCCTTGACGGGCTTATATCTCTCAACCTGCGCTGGCTTGGCGAACCAAACTTCGGAAATGCACTCGCGCGCACTTCAACCAACGGTCTGTGGTTTACGGATGATCAGATTACGGATGGTCAGCGACATTGCAGAATTCGGGCGTGTCGCGGGGCATTACAGCGTGGCGGCGTACTGGGCTACGGACGCGGTGACTTCCTTCAGATAGTCGAGCGAGCGACGCCAGTGGCCGGGCACCTCGATCGAATGGTTGGCATCCGGGTATTCGTGCACGTGCGGGGTGAGCGCGTTGGCGCGGGCTTGATCGTAGAACGGGTCGGCGGTGCCGGCGCAGATCAGCGGTGCCGGGCCGGAGTATCGGGAGCTGGCGGCGTGCGACTGGCCGGCCTGTTCCGCGCGGATGATCGCCCTTGCTTCGGCCACGCTCGGGGCCTCGGATTCGGCGACGATATCATCGCCGACAGCCGGCACCGGAATCACCCGGGCGGATGGATCGAAGTCGGCGTGATGCAGCACCGGGGTCAGCAGCACGAACGGCAGACCGTAGTGTGAGGCCACATGTGGGTAGGTCATCGTCGTCAGCGACTTGCCGATCAGCAACAGGCGAGGGCCGGACGGGGTGTCGGAATCACGGTTCGGCGAGCCAGCTGCGCCATCGGCCAGCACGGTAGCAGAATCATCGGCGGCAACGCCATCCCCGGAATCACCGGCTTTACCCGCGCCGGACTCGCGCGCGGCGGCCACCCAGCCGTCAATCGCCTGATTGAGGACCGGAATCACCGTGGACAGGTCGTCGGAAGCGTTGCGTACGTTCATGCGGTCGATTCGCCAGCCGGCCTCGACCAGAGCCTGGGCCGACCAGTAGAGCAGCGGACGGTCGCAGTTGTAGCCGGTGCCGGGCATCAGCAGTACGCGGCCGTACTCCTGACCGGGCTTGACGACATTCTTCTTCCAAGAGGTGATGCTGACTTCGACGGCCGGTTTCATCGCGCGCCTTCCTTCCACGGGTGTGTCCTGCGTGTCCCCTGAGTTGTTCCGAATTATTCTGGCAGTCAGTCTACTCCCGGACCCGTTCACGTTGCCTCCACAAGCTATAATCGGCCACGGTTCTGATTGGGTGCGCAGCGCCTGACGCGCGTTGGGCAGGCCGATCAGGGCGAGTCGCAATTCTCGCCGGGGCCAGCCGCAGCATTATGCACGCGGTGCGCAGCCCCGCATAAACCCAAGGAAGTAGAGAGTAAATGGAGAAGTTCTTCCATTTGAAGGAAAACGGCACGACCGTCTCGACTGAGATTCTGGCCGGCCTGACCACGTTCTTCGCGATGGCTTACATCATCGTCGTCAACCCGCAGATCCTGTCGCAGACGGGTATGCCGTGGGGCGGCGTGTTCCTGGCCACCATCATCGCGGCCATCA
>ERZ507026.630-NODE-630-length-14455-cov-5.916458_pt1 | contig 14455 bp, 14 predicted proteins | sample MGYA00512876_ERZ507026 | MGnify/ENA metagenome assembly ERZ507026 | reverse complement strand
TAATGCACTTAAATTTTCAAGAGAAATCCCCATTTTCGCTGCATTTTCATAAAATACTTCACACATAACACCTGCGCCAATGCGGAACCCATCCGTAAAACACTGGGTTTTCTCAATAAAGGTAAGCTCCAGGTAATGTTCCATCAGAAGGTCAAATTCCTCCTTCATGTCCCGGTCCAGCTTGTCGGTAAACCGGTTGAAATCATCCATGGACTGCCTGGTCAGTGCATCGTATTCCGCATTGCCGCGTATGGTATTTTCCGCCGGGCATAAATCTCCCCTGTACAACTGCTGCAAAATCTTTCCCATACCTTTTTCCTGCCTTTCTTCTGTCGTATTAGTTTCACAGAAAGGCGGGGGCCGTCACGCCGCATTCTCCATCCGCTCTCAACTCATTCTCTCATCAACCCATCATCTTCTCTCATCATCTATAAAGGATATACGCAGCGCGGGGCTATGGCTCCCCCACCTGTCTATATATCCAGAATAGCACAGCCCATGGTCAAATGCAACTAAACATATCCTATTCTCCCAGGACCTGCTCTTCTCCTGCGCGGTTAAAGATTTCCATGAATTCGTCTCCCGTGATGGTTTCCTTTTCCAGCAGATAGGCGGCTATCTCATGGAGCTTTCCTTCATTTTCCTTAAGGATGGAAAGCGCCTTTTGGTGCTGCTCCTTCACGATGGACACCACCTGTTCGTCTATGCGTTTTGCCGTGTCGGGAGCGCAAATCAGGGATGTGTCTCCTCCCAGATACTGGTTGTTCACGGTTTCCATGGCCACCATGTCAAACTCATCGGTCATGCCGAACCGGGTCACCATGGAACGGGCAATCTTGGTAGCCTGCTCAATGTCGTTGGACGCGCCTGTGGTAATGGAATGGAAAATCAGCTCCTCCGCCGCCCGGCCGCCCGTAAAGGTGGCAATCTTATCCAGCGCCTCCTCCCTGCTCATGAGGTAGCGCTCTCCCTGGTCCACCTGCATGGTATATCCCAATGCTCCCGATGTTCTGGGTATAATGGTAATCTTCTGAACCGGAGCGCTGTGGCTCTGGCAGGCAGCCACCAGCGCGTGGCCCACCTCGTGATACGCTACGATTCTGCGCTCCTTCTGTGAAATAACCGCATTTTTCTTCTGGTAGCCGGCAATGACCACCTCGATGCTCTCCTCCAGATCCGCCTGCGTGGCGAAGCGGCGACCGTCCCGGACGGCCCGCAGGGCCGCCTCGTTGACGATGTTGGCCAGCTCTGCGCCGGAAGCACCGGAGGCCATGCGGGCCACCTTGTTGAAATCCACATCCTCGGCGATCTTGATCTTCTTGGCATGGACCTTTAGAATTTCCTCACGGCCCTTTAAATCCGGCAGCTCCACCGGCACCCGGCGGTCAAAACGGCCGGGACGGGTCAGTGCCGGATCCAGCGACTCCGGACGGTTGGTAGCCGCCAGGATGATGACGCCGGTGTTGCCCTCGAAGCCGTCCATCTCCGTTAGCAGCTGATTCAGGGTCTGCTCCCGCTCGTCGTTGCCTCCCAGCTGGCCGTCACGTTTCTTGCCGATGGCGTCGATCTCGTCGATGAACACGATGCAAGGGGCCTTCTCCTTGGCCTGACGGAACAGGTCACGGACCTTGCTGGCGCCCATGCCCACGAACATCTCCACAAATTCGGAGCCGGACATGGAGAAAAACGGCACGTTGGCCTCGCCGGCCACAGCCTTGGCCAGCATGGTCTTACCGGTACCCGGAGGACCCACCAGCAGGATGCCCTTGGGCATGGAGGCACCGATGTCCTGATACTTGCTGGGATCGTGGAGGTAGTTGACCACCTCCTGTAAATTCTCCTTGGCCTCGTCCTCTCCGGCCACATCGTCAAACTTGATGCCCTCGGCGGACTTGACGTAGACCTTGGCGTTGGACTTGCCCATATTGAACATCATGGAGTTTCCGCCGCCCATTTTCTTCATGAGACTGCGGGACAGCATCTGCCCCAGTCCGATGAAGATGATTATCGGCAGCACCCAGCACAGAATACTCACCAGCAGCGATGTCTGCTGGATCTCCGTGCCGCTGGTGGAGATGCCGGCCTCCAGCAGCCGGGAGACCAGATCGTCATCCGGCACCATGGCGGTCTTATAGATGGTCTTTTCTTCGGTGTCGGTGAACAGGATACGGTTGTCCTGCTCCTGAATGTCCACCTTGCCGATCTCCTTCTTCTCCACCATGCTGACGAAGGTGTTGTAGTCCACCTCCTTGATCTGGTGCTCGGAGATCCACGGCATGGCCAGCAGATTGAACAGCAGCACCGCCAGCATCACCAGCAGGTAGTAGTACAGCAGGGGTTTTTTCGGTGATTTGACCTCATTCATAGGCGTTTCCTCCATGTCGTCCGGACCACTGAAGGCCTCCGGTGGCCCGCAAATTTTGATACCATCGATGGTATTGAAAAATAGTTGTTACATAGTGTAGCACAAGCCACCGGAAATAGTAAACGACTAAATTGTAAACTTCCCACCGCAAACGGCACTTTTGTGTTTTCAGGTCGCAGCAATAGGCCGCCGTATCGTTCACGCACAGGGCGTTGTACATCTGCCGCTTCCGCTCCAGATCGCTCTGGTCAGGCATGGCCGCTCCCTGCTCTATCTGCCCGTTTTTCTGTTCCATGCCGCAGTATTTCTCCGGTCGGAATCCGTGATAGACACTGTATCTGCGCCATATCGTCTGTTTGTCCCGATCATATGCCAAGAGTCCCGCCCTTGTAAAGAGCCGATATGGGGCAGACGTGGATAAGATCCGCCCGTCGGGGCAAAAGGAAAAACGGCAGGCATCCTGCGATGCTTGCCGTTTTTTTGGCGCGGAAGGAGGGATTTGAACCCTCGCACGCGGTTTAGGCGTCTACTCCCTTAGCAGGGGAGCCCCTTCGGCCACTTGGGTACTTCCGCAGGCCGGTGATAAAGCTGGCGGAGAGAGTGGGATTCGAACCCACGGATGCTTTCACATCGCCGGTTTTCAAGACCGGTGCTTTCGACCACTCAGCCATCTCTCCGTTTGTAAAAGCAAACCTCTGCCAGAAGCAGATACGATTTTATCATCCCCGGAGCCGTTTGTCAACACAAAATGCACGTTCCCGGCGAATAAATATCTCCCGGCGAAGCCGGGGGTATTTCTTATGCGGGCAAAGCCCTATGTGCCAGCCACGCCTCATGCGGCGTTGGTACGGTCTGACATCTGCATGGGACTTGTTACTTGCCGCCCGTAAACGGGCTCAGAAGTTTCCCATTGTCAACTGTGATCCGGACATACCTCCGCCTCTACGATCGTCACCTTTTTCCATTCGCACAACTGTCGCAGAATTTTCCTCATCGGCAGTAGCCTCTTTTGAACCACTCGCCCAGCGAGTGGTTTTCGGAACACAAAAAGAGGGGCCGCAGCCACGCTGCGGCCCCCTCCCGTCATAGACAAAGCGGCGTTACCACTCCAGATTCTTCTCCGTCTCCTTGCTGAACACATGGGCCACATTGCCGCCGAAGATCATATTGACCTCGCTGCCGGCGGGGAAATGGGCCGCTGCGCCGTTGGTGGGGACGATGACGATGACGTCCTTGCCCTCCGCCGCAACATGGAGGTGGACCGACGAGCCCATCATCTCGGACACATCCACCTTGCCCTTCACGCCGTCGGCGCACAGCATGATGTGATCCGGACGCACGCCCAGCACCACGTCCTGCTCCGCCACATCTTTGGCGGCCAGACGCTGCTGCTTCTCCTCCGACAGCTCCACGGTGACGCTGCCCACGGTGACGGTGTACTTGCCGTCCTTACGGGCCAGATGTGCGTCAAAGAGGTTCATCTGGGGCGTGCCGATGAAGCCCGCCACGAACAGGTTGGCCGGGTGGTCGAACACCTCCTGCGGCGTGCCGATCTGCTGGATGAATCCGTCCTTCATGATGACGATGCGGTCGCCCAGTGTCATGGCCTCGGTCTGATCGTGGGTGACGTAGATAAACGTGGTGTCGATACGCTCCCGCAGCTTGATGAGTTCGGCCCGCATCTGATTGCGGAGCTTGGCGTCCAGATTGGACAGAGGCTCATCCATCAGGAACACGGCGGGGTCACGGACGATGGCACGGCCGATGGCCACACGCTGGCGCTGGCCGCCGGACAAAGCCTTGGGCTTACGGTCCAGATACTGGGTGATGTCCAAAATCTCCGCCGCCTGACGCACTCGCCGGTCGATCTCGTCCTTGGGCACCTTCTTCAGCTTCAGGGAGAAGGCCATGTTTCCGTACACCGTCATATGGGGGTACAGGGCATAACTCTGGAACACCATGGCGATGTCCCGGTCCTTGGGCTCCACGTCGTTCATCAGCTTGCCGTCGATGTACAACTCGCCGCCGGAGATATCCTCCAGCCCGGCGATCATCCGCAGGGTGGTGGACTTACCGCAGCCGGAGGGACCCACCAGCACGATGAACTCCTTGTCGGCAATGTGCAGGTTGAAATCCTGCACCGCCACCACGCCCTCGTCGGTGATCTGAAGATCGTTTTTCTTCTCCGGCTCGCCCTTTTTCTTTTTCTTCTCGGTGTTGGGATAGATCTTCTTGAGGTTTTTCAGTACGACCTCTGCCATATGCATCTGACTGTGACCGCCCTGCCTCCGCATGGAGCGGCCTCACGCCCGGCTCAGCCGGCACGCCTTGCGACAGGTCTCCACACTGCCGCACCGCCAGTCACAGCGGACCTTGTTCCTCCTTTTTTAAGCCGTGCGGCACCATAGTGAGAAGTGGAGTGAATACCGCCGGTGGGAATAAGATACCTTATCTTACCGCATTTTTGCAGAAAAATCAACCGCCCACAGCGTCCTTTATAGGAAAAATCTACAAAAAGGCTGTGTGCCGCAGATCTGCGGCACACAGCCTTCCTTCTTACGCAGCCCAACGCATTACACGCCCAGCTTCTCCAGCGCCGCCAGACGCAGGCAGGTACACAGCACCTGCGCCGCCTGCTCCAGCTCCGCCACCGGCGGCAGGGACGGGGCGATGCGGATATTGCTGTCCGCCGGGTCCACGCCGTAGGGGTAGGTAGCCCCGGCGCCGGTCATAGTGACTCCCGCCTCCCGGCACAGCTCCAGCGCCCGCCGTGCGGTGCCGGGCATGGCGTCCAGCGAGATGAAGTAGCCGCCGGTGGGCCTCGTCCATTGGGCGATGTCCAGCGGGGCCAGCTGCTCCAGCGCCGTCAGCACCGCCCGGAACTTGGGGGCCAGCACGGCGGCGTGGCGCTGCATCAGCGCCAGCGTATGGCTGCGGTCCTTCAGATAGCGCACATGGCGCAGCTGGTTGATCTTATCATAGCCGATGGTCTGCACGCCGATGAGGGACAACATATGGGCCATATTGGCCTCGCTGCACGCCATCACCGCCACCCCCGCACCGGGGAAGGTGATCTTGCTGGTGGATGCGAACTCATAGACCATGTCGCCGTTTCCGGCCTGCCGGCACAGGCTCAGAATATCCGGGAAGGGGACGAACTCCCCCTCCAGCTCATGGATACAGTAGGCATTGTCCCACATCAGCATGAAGTCCGGGGCGGCGGGCCTCATAGCCGCCAGACGCTGCACCGTCTCCGCCGAATAAATGATGCCCTGGGGATTGGAGTACTTGGGAACGTTCCACATTCCCTTCACCGCCGGATCCCGCACCAGCCGCTCCACCATGTCCATGTCCGGCCCCTCCTCCGTCATGGGTACGGTGATCAGCTCCATGCCGAAGGACTGGCAGATGCGGAAGTGGCGGTCATAGCCCGGTGCAGGGCAGAGCCACTTCACCGTCTCCAGCTTGCCCCACGGCTTCTCGCTGTGGAGCATCCCATGGGTATACGCCTTGGAGATGGCGTCGTACATCAGCTGCAGGCTGGCGTTGCCGCCGACGAACACCTGCTCCGCCCGGCAGCCCAGTATCTCGGCAAACAGCGCCCGTGCCTCCGGGATGCCCGCCAGCTCGCCATAGTTCCGGGTATCCAGCCCACCCGCCAGATAGTCCTCCGGTCGGGTCAGCTGCGCCATCTCCCGTGTCACCATGTCCAGCTGCTCCGTGCCGGGCTTACCACGGGCCATGTTCAGCTTCAGGCCCAGTGCCTTCTGTGCCTCATAGGCCTTTCGCACGGCGGCGTATTCCTCCCGCCGCTGGTCGGCGGTCATATCCTCATATCGTTTCATATTCTCGCTCCTTTCAGGGAAGTCTATTCTCTTACCGTACCTCGTACAGATCCGTTCTCCGGGCCGACAGAATGGGCAGCTGACGGCGGATGGCGTCGATGCGGGAGAGCTCCAGCTCCGTCACGGCGACCTCCTCCCCCGTGCCGCACTGGTGAACGATGCCGCCCCACGGTTCGCAGACCATGGAGTGGCCCCACGCCACATAGCTGCCGCTCTCGTCACGGGCCGGGGCGGTACCCACGGTGAACAGCTGGTTATCCACCGCCCGCTGCCGCAGCAGCAGCTCCCAGTGGGCGGGGCCGGTGGTCATGTTGAAGGCCGCCGGGGCCAGGATCATCCGGGCGCCCCGCAGGGTCATCACCCGGCAAAGCTCCTCGAACCGCAGGTCAAAGCACACGCACAGCCCCACCCTGCCCCACGGGGTATCCAGCAGGGTGATGTCGTTTCCGGGGGCGAAGGTGTCGGACTCCATGAAGTACTGTCCCCCCTCCACGTTGACGTCGAAGAGGTGTATCTTCCGGTGCCGGGCCGCCTGACGCCCCTGATCGTCGTAGACGTAGCAGGTGTTGTAAAGCTTCTTCCCCTCCCGCTCCGGGATGGTGCCGCCTACGATCCAGATGCCCAGCTCCCGGCTCAGCGCCGACAGCGCCTGCTGGGCCGGGCCGCCCTGCTCCTCGCTGTTGGGGCGGAACATCTCGTTTTCATAGGGGCAGCAGAACATCTCCGGCAGCATCACCAGCTGCGCCCCCTGCTCCGCCGCCCGGCGGATGAGTACACAGGCCCGGCGGAGGTTCTCCGCCTTGTCCCGGCCCACCATCAGCTGGACCTGCCCCAGCTTCAGCGTCATATTGTCCATATGTGACCCCCTTTCCTTAAAACTCCCGCAGCACCAGCTCCGTCACGCCGGGGCCCGCCGCCTCCAGCCGCAGCACCTGCGGGTGTCTGCCGTATTCCCGGCGCACCAGCTCCCGCAGTGCCGTGCCGCCGTGGTGTCCGTGGATGACCCGGATGCGATAGGTGCCGGGCCGCACCCGGCGCAGGGCGGCGTCCAGCGTCACCCGTGCCTGATATTCGTTTTTCCCGTGGAGATCGATTTCCCAGATCCCTGCGTACATCCCGTGGCCTCCTGCTTCAGTATGCTGCTATTGTACGGCAAAGCCGTTGAACTTTCAACCGCTTTCTGCTATGATAAGGAAAGAAAGCGTGTTTTCGCCGCTCTCGACGCTGCGGCGCTTTTGCCGCCGCTGTGATACGAAAGGAATGTCTATGAAAAAATATCAGAAGCAGCTGGTCTCCCTGTTAGCCGGAGCCGTTCTGGGATATCTGGTATATTACTTTTTTCTGATAAACACACTATCGTTGTTCTTCACGACTGGGCTGCTGAGTATCGTCTCTTCCGCCCTGTTCCTGCTCCTGTCCATGGTTGGCTGCGCCGCCATCCTCTATCTGCTTCTGGAAAAACGGGTCAGTAGGTGGATGCTGGTGCTGCTGAGCGTCACCTATTTCATAGCGCTGTTCATCATCCTGTTCTGCCGCCACCGGGTAGGGCGCATCGCCATTCTGGATCCGTTGGTGGGGCTCTCGCAGCTGGGAGACTGGGAGATGCTGATGCAGAGCCTGCTGAACCTCCTGATGTTCCTGCCCATGGGCTTTTTCTTCCGGAACCGGAAGCCATGGCAGGTGCTGCTGGGGGCATTGGCCATCTCGCTCTTCATCGAGGGGATGCAGTACCTCACCATGCGGGGGATGTTCGACACGCTGGATATCCTTCTGTATATGCTGGGCATTAATCTGGGAGCGCTGCTGTTCCGACTGCTGCGCCTGAAAATCGAGTAACCAAAGGAGCATTTCATGGAGATTCTGGTTCTTTCCGATTCCCACGGCAGGGTGGATCACATGGTCCGGGCCGTGGAGCAGTTCCACCCCCGGCAGGTGCTGCATCTGGGGGACTGCGTCCGGGACGCTCAGGCGCTGGAGCGGCAATTCCCCCAGCTGCCGGTGACCATGGTTCCCGGCAACTGCGACTGGGGCCAGACCGGGGAGCCGGAGCGCCTGCTGGAAATCGATGGCGTCCGTATCCTCATGCTGCACGGCCACACCCGCCACGTCAAGTCCTCCCCCATGGCCGCCGTCTACGCCGCCAGGGAGTACGGGGCCGATGTGCTGCTGTTCGGCCACACCCACGTCCCTCTGGTGGACTACGACGGTACCCTGTGGGTGATGAATCCCGGCGCCGCCGGGGACTACACCCGTCCCACCTGCGGCCTTCTCACCATCCGGGAGGGGGCCGTCATCTGCTCTGTGCAGAATATTTCTCTGGGGAGGTAAGCATCATGCGCTATATCGGCTGTCATCTCTCCTCCTCGGCGGGCTTTGCCGCCATGGGACGGACGGCGCTGTCCATCGGCGCCAACACCTTTCAGTTCTTCACCCGCAATCCACGGGGCAGCCGGGCCAAGCCCGTGGATCCGGCGGACGTAGCCGCCTATCTGGCGCTGGCTATGGAGGCGGGACTGGGGGTCATTCTGGCCCACGCCCCCTATACCATCAACCCCTGCTCCAAGGATGAGCACACCAGAGAGTTCGCCCGGCTGACGCTGGCCGATGACCTGCGGCGGATGGAATATCTGCCGGGGAATCTCTATAACTTCCACCCCGGCAGCCACACCGGTCAGGGGCTGGAAACCGGCATCACCCAGATCGCAGACACCCTCAACGCCATCCTCACCCCGGCGATGCACACCACCGTCCTGCTGGAGACCATGTCCGGCAAGGGAACGGAGGTGGGCAGCCGCTTCGAGGAGCTGCGGGAGATTCTGGACCGGGTAACGCTGACGGAGCAGATGGGGGTCTGTCTGGATACCTGCCACGTCTCCGATGCCGGGTACGATGTGGCCGGGGATCTGGACGGCGTTCTGACGGAGTTTGACCGGGTCGTCGGCCTGCACCGTCTGAAGGCCCTCCACCTGAACGACAGCCTGAACCCCGTGGGCGCCCACAAGGACCGCCACGCCCGCATCGGGGAGGGCACTCTGGGAGCGGAGACCTTCCGCCGCATCGTGAACCACCCGGCCCTCCGGCGGCTCCCCATGCTGCTGGAGACACCCAACGAGCTGCCGGGCTACGCCGCCGAGATCGCCCTGCTGCGGGGCTTCCAGGAGGCGGAGTGATGGTACTGCGACTGTCTGCGTGGGGTATTTTCCTGCTGGGTGCGGTGGGCCTGCTGATCCACTCCACCCTGCTGCAAACGGGACACATCCGTGCCGGGATGTTCTGCTTTTACACCAATCTCAGCAACCTTCTGGTGCTGGTGTATGAGCTGGCGCTGGCCATTGCCGCCGGCCTCCCCCACAGCGCCGCCCTGCGTCTGCTGACGGACGATACCCTCAGCTTCTCCATGGCGCTGTGCACTCTTGTGACCCATCTGGTATATCAGTTCATTCTGGTGCCGGACGCCAAGCGAAATGGCAAGCGCTTTGCCGACTTTGGTGCCAGCTTCGGCAACCTCTGTGTCCATTATCTGACACCCCTGCTGGTGGTAGCCCAGTGGCTGCTGCTGGCAGATAAATCCTCCCTCGGCTGGCGCAGCGCCCTATGGTGGTTGACGCTGCCGCTGGCCTACTTCGCCTTTGCCATGCTCCGGGGCCGCAGCGGCAAACCCATCGGCCACACCCATCTGGTGTATCCCTACCCGTTTCTGGACCTGCCCCGGCTGGGCTGGCGGAAATTCGCCGGATCCGTGACGGGAATGCTGCTGAGCTTCTTTCTGCTGGGCTATGGCATGATGTGGCTGGGTCGACTGGTAGGAACGCCTCTGGCATGAAAAAAAGGACAGGGACAAGCCTTTTTGCTTGTCCCTGTCCTTTTCTATGTCACTTCTTCCTCTTCTTGGCAAAAGCAGCTTTCTTGGCCGGGGACATCTTCCCCTTCTGGCCGGGAACCGATCCGCCATTGCGGCGGGACGCATCAGGCCGCTTACCGCCTCTATGTTCCGCACGTCCTCCGTGATGCACCTCCCGGCGGAGATTTCCCTCTCCGCCGTGCTGTCCGGGGCGCCGCTTTTCCCCGGAGGGCTGCTGCTCCGGCTGCTTGCCGAAGTACTTCTCCCCCTTCTGGGGTCGAATGAGGCACTCCGGCGTATAGCCGATGAGATCGGTGCGGCCTGCCTTCTCCAGTGCCTCTATGACAAGCCCCCGCAGCTCTGGCCGCTTCCACTGGAGCAACGCCCGCTGAAGGGCCTTTTCATGGGGGTCACGGGCCACATACACCGGCGTCATATCCCGCGGATCGATGCCGGTATAGTACATACAGGTGGAAAGGGTACCGGGGGTGGGATAGAAGTCCTGCACCTGCTGGGGCTGGTGGCCGGTGCGGTGCAGAAACTCCGCCAGCCGGACGGAATCCTCCAGCGTGCAGCCGGGGTGAGAGGACATGAGGTACGGCACCAGATACTGCTGCTTGCCCTCCTTCTCATTGAGCTTCTGATACTGTCGCCAGAACCGCTCAAACACGTCGAAGTGGGGCTTTCCCATATAGTCCAGCACCGAGGCCACACAGTGCTCCGGTGCCACCTTCAGCTGTCCGCTGATGTGGTAGTCCACCAGTTCCCGGAAAAAATCCTGATTTTTGTCCTGCAAAAGATAATCGTAGCGAATACCGCTGCGGACGAACACCTTCTTCACGCCATCCACCCGCCGCAGGCGCTGCAAAAGCGCCGTATACTCCGAGTGGTCGGCGTCCAGATTCCTGCACGGCTCCGGGGCCAGACAGCTGCGGCCCTTGCACATCCCCCGCCGCTTCTGCTGGGCGCAGGAGGTGTGGCGGAAGTTGGCGGAGGGGCCTCCCACATCGTGGATATAGCCCTTGAACTTCGGGTCCTGCGTCAGCAGCTCCGCCTCCCGCACCACGGACTCGATGGAGCGGGAGGTGACCATGCGCCCCTGATGAAAGGCCAGTGCGCAGAAGTTGCAGCCGCCGAAGCAGCCCCGGTTGTGGGTGATGGAGAAACGCACCTCCTCGATGGCGGGAACCTCCTCCCGATACATGGGGTGAACCTCCCGGACATAGGGCAGGTCGTACAGGGCATCCAGTGCCTCCCGGCTCAGTGGACGGGCCGGTGGATTCACCACCAGCACCCGGCCCTGACAGGGCTGCAGCACGGCGCACCCCCGGATGGGATCGTGCTCGTCGTACTGGATCTTGGTGGCTCTGGCGTAGGCCGTCTTGTCAGCGCACACCTCCTCATAGGAGGGACAGGCCACCGGATGGAAGCCGCTGCCCTCTCCGGTGGGTGCAATGTAGGCGGTGCCGGGGATGTCGGTGATCTCACGGGGCGGCACCTTTCTGGATAGCCTCCGGGCGATCTCACGGGTGGCCGCCTCCCCCATGCCGTAAACCAGCAGATCCGCCGGGGCATCAAAGAGGATGCTGCGGCGCACCTTGTCGTCCCAGTAGTCATAGTGGGCAAAGCGCCGCAGGGACGCCTCCAGTCCCCCGATGACGATGGGGGTATCGGGAAAGGCCTCTCTGGCCCGGTTGGCATAGACGATGGTGGGCCGATCCGGCCGATACCCCATTTTCCCGCCGGGGGAGTACAGATCCCTGTCCCGCCGCCGCTTGGCCACGGTGTAGTGGGCCACCATGGAGTCCAGATTGCCCCCGCCGATGAGTACCCCGTAGCGGGGTCTGCCCATGGCCCGGAAAGCCTCGGCGTCGTGCCAGTCCGGCTGGGCCAGAATGGCCACCCGATAGCCCTCCCCCTCCAGCATCCGTGCAATGAGCGTGGTGCCGAAGCTGGGATGGTCGATGTAGGCGTCCGCCGTTACCACCAGAAAATCATAGTAATACCAGTCCCGCCGGAGCATCTCCTCCCGGCTCACCGGCAAAAATTCCGTGCCACGCATGGGTCACCTTCTCCTTTCTGCCCCTCACAGGGGGATGTGGGCGTCCAGCACCCGTGGCGTGATGTTCTTCTCCATAACGTCGCCCTCCACCGGGTAAAAGCCCAGCTTTTCCCAGAAGCTCCGCTGCCGGTCATCGCCGCACCTCAGGCGCAGGCGCAGCAGACCCATGTGGCGGCAGCGCTGGATGATCTGTCCCAGAGGCTGGATGCCCTGATCCCGGCCCTGCCACCGGGGCAGCAGGCCGTACCAGCCGATCTTCCCCACGCCCTCCTCCGGGCGGGGCAGCAGCTGATAAGCGCCGATCAGCTCGTCAACAAAGCGGACGGCCACGCCTTCGCCGCCGGTGGGAACGCCCAGCTGCTGCCGCTCCTCCTCCGTCAGCGGGGCATACAGTTGGCCCATCTCCTGAACCCCCTTCTGCCGCCACCACTTCTGCTTGGCCAGCGTGGAGAGCCCCGCCTGTACCAGATGGCTGTTGTCATCCCGGTACAGCACCCGGATGTCATCGCCCTCCGCCTCCAGCCGGGCCACGGAGGTGTTGTCTCCGAAGGGCGTGTCCCCGATCTCCAGCAGGCTCAGGCCCTGCAGGGTTCCCAGCACGATCCGCATGGCGGCGCCGTGGGAGAAAATGGCCACCGTCTGGCCGTCATGCTGCCGGGCCACCCGCCGCAGGGCCGGGAGGTAGCGATCCAGCACCTGCTGGGCCGTCTCGCTGCCGGGGACCTGCCAGCGATCCAGCCGGTGGTTGAAATCATCGTGGGACTGGGGGTACTTCCGCAGCAGCTCATACCAACAGTGCTCCTCCCACTCCCCCATGCAGATCTCCCGGAAGGCGGGATCCGGATGCAGCTGCAGCCCCTTGGGCAGATAGATGGACTGGGCTGTGGTGCGGGTGCGGATCAGATCGCTGGCGTACACGGCATCCACCGGTACGTCCCGAAAGCGCTCCGCCAGCGCCCGGATCTGGCGGCACCCCCGGTCATCGGTGATGCAGCTGTTATAGTGTCCGTGGGCAATGCGATAGAGGTTGCCCTCCGCCTCGGCGTGGCGGACAAGATAAATCGTCGTCATAGCTTCTCCTTTGTGGGTATCCGGGTCACACCACCGTGACCCAGTGCTTCATCTCCCGGACGGCATCGTCCATGGCCGCCGGCACATCCTCGGCGTATTGCAGGCTGTCGTCGATGACCATAGCCCCCCGGCCGAAATCGTCGAAGGCATAGCTGGCAGCTTCGCCGCCGCAGCCGTCCAGCAGAAGGAAGGCATCCTTCAACCGCCGCCGCAGCTCCCGCACGTCCAGACTGTAATCCGTCTGGGCCATGATCCCGGCCCCCCGGCGGGCCATCTGCTCTCCCGCCGCCAAAAACAGGCGACGATCCCCGGCCATGAGGTTCTGCACCTCCGCCGCACCCGGCTCCGCCGTGCGGACCAGCGCAAACAGGGCCTTGTCTTCCCCCGCCGCCGCAGTGCCATAGTAGGGCGAGATCGTCACGGCGTCGGCATTCACCTCACCGCCCAGCCACACGGCGGGATCGGCGCAGCGTGCGTCCACAATGGCGTAAAGGCCCTGACTGCGGGCCATATGGACCAGATTCGACAGCACATCCAGCCCCATAGCTCCGCACAGGAGGTAGCGGTCGGCCCGCAGCACCACTGCCGGCAGCCGCTGGGCCGCCTGAGCCATCAGTTGGGTGCCGTGATAGCGCAGTGCCTCCGACCGGGCCATGACGCTCTCGCCGTAGAGATCGGTAAACCTCTTCACCACCGGGGCGGGAAGCCGGTTCGCCTCCGGGCCAAGGCCCAGCGCCAGCGGTGTCTTTTTTTTGCGGATATGTTCCTGCAAAGCCGTAATGGACATGAAACGCTCCTTCTCGCCGCAGAGCGGCGGCATGATCAGATATTTTATTCATTATATGCGCTGCGGCAGCTTTTGGCAAGGCATAGACGGTTATTTCCCGCCGGAATGGATATACTATGACCGTACCGAAAAAGGAGTGATGCAGGAATGTGTAAGGTCAGTACGTTCGTCACTGGCGTATGCGTCGGCATGGTGGCCGGCGCACTGGTAGAGGTGATGGTCATTCCCCGGCCGAAGACGAGAAAAACCGCTGTAGGCAAAGCCATGCAGCGGATGGGTAACGCAGTGGATTCGGCGCTGGAGACCGTTGCCGAGAAGATGAACTGAGGGTATCGCATGGAGGAGGGCCGCAAGCGGCCCTCCTCCAAAATTTATCGGTTTTTTTGTGCTTTTCGCTTGACAAGGCGCAGATTTTTGGTATAATAGACCGTGCTGTTGCGGCAGCATTTTATATGCAGTGGTATCGAAGTGGTCATAACGAGCA
>ERZ507026.620-NODE-620-length-14646-cov-5.067165_pt1 | contig 14646 bp, 9 predicted proteins | sample MGYA00512876_ERZ507026 | MGnify/ENA metagenome assembly ERZ507026 | reverse complement strand
CGAAGGAAATATTCGTGGTCAGTCGGCGAACTTCCTCAGCAGCACGACCGCGCGGCTTGGTAATGACGACGGGAACGCCGTTGGATACGGTATGAGCCTTCGGCACAGATGCAAGTACTGGATCACGGACAATGGACTGCACGTCTGACGCATCGTTGATGCCCTTGTCGAACATTTCCCGCAGTACGGCGCCCAACATCGCGATAATAAGACCTGCGACGACACCAATGGCAAGATTAGCCTTGACATTCGGAGAGGACGCGACCGTGGGCTCCACCGGAGCTTGAATGGTAGCAAAGGAAACGTTGAAGCCAGTACCTGCCATCGAAGAGGCTTTCTTCTTCAGTTGCTTTACCACCTCTTTAACGATGCGCACCGTCTGTTTTGGATTTGAATCCGTAGCATAGATGTAAACGATGGAAGAAGAATCGTTGACAACTGCGGATACTCTGGAGCGCAATCCAGTCGTCGTGTTGTGCAGACCCAGATTATCAATAACGGACTGCAAGATTTCATCGGACTTCACCAAATCCGGATACAGGCTAACCGGCGAATTGCCGTTCGAGTACTGCTGCTGATTCGTAGTAGACGAATCTCCAGTAGATGATGAGGAATTGTACTGTGCCAATATCTCGGTGTTCGCCGTATACACTGGCGTGGCGGTGAACGTCAGTCCCGCGACAACGCCTGCCACTACACAGAACAGTACGATTTCCACGATCCAGTGCTTCTTAATGGCTCTCAGCACGTCCGATATAGTCATGTTCCCTCTCATTCTCACACTGAAGCGGGCGCTCCACCCCACTTGCCGAGAAACGCTCAGTCATTCGTAGGCTATCTTACCGTTTACCCTGACAAGGGTCTGCCCCCATCGGGGAAAAGCGCGCGTCCGCATCGGTGGAATCGCACTCTCGCCAATCGCAATCGTCATCCGGCTTCTGCAACCCGAAACCGGAGTTTGCAGTAACAAAAGCCGGAAAAGCACGCGTAAAAAGCAACGGGTGAGACAACAGGGGGATTGAGACAACAGGGGATTATTGCAGAAATTCAGCTCGGGCGGCAGGCGTCAACGAGTAGCGAACCGGCCGGGAGCCATGGGTCTCCAACAAACCTGCATCCACCAATGCGCTGAGCGCAGTGTTCACTTTTCGCTCCCCCACGCCAAGCCATTCGCGCATCAATCTGCGGGATATTGGTTTGGGAGTCTCGTCGAACAGCTCCTCCTGTAGCAGGAAATACAGCATATTGCGCTGCAAGTCGGGAATATCATGTGTGTTGGCATACCGTTCAAGATTGCTTTTCGCTGTTTCAAGCAAGGATTTCTTCTCGCTCAACATCGAAATAATGCTCTCCTGCGCGGTCGCGATGAAACGCATCATCCGATAGCAGAACAAGGAAACATCGGAACAGTTCAACGGATGCTGAGCCTCATCGAACGCCTTGTAATACTGCCCTTCCGTATCGGCGATGACGGGGCTGAGGCTGATCGCAGTCGGCACGGACAGACATTTGCTCAACTGCAGAGCGAGCAGAAACCGGCCGGTCCTGCCGTTGCCGTCGTAAAACGGGTGAATGTATTCGAATGCGTAATGGCACATCGCGGCACGCAACAGCGGAGGAATGGACTCGTCTGCAAGCAAAGCCAGCCACTTGGTCAGCTGCACTTGGATTTCCGACTCCGGCCATACTCCCTTGTGAATCGGCCGGCCGGCACCGTCGCAAATCGAAACTGCTTTAGCTCTAAACAGCATGCCATCAGGCTTGTCGGCATCTTTCAGCTCGCCATCCATCACCTGATTGTACATATTGCGTATATCTTGCAACGTTTTCGGCAAATCCAAATTCTCGGGCCCCTCGCCGGAAAGCCCGAGAAACAGTTTGGCAAGTTCGCTCAACCGTTTGTGCGGACCATCGACCATCGCGGCATCCAACGCGTCCGCAATCTCCTCGCGCGTGGTATGCACATTCTCTATCGTGTTTGTGTTCTGCATTTCCACACCGATGAGCTCCATCAGATATGCCTTGCGGGCGACTGGCGGCAATGTGGTCCACAACGCTTCAACCCGCACTTCCAAGCCGCGCACGGAATCCATGGCGTTAAGCAGCTCCCTGAACGCCACGGCGAACATCTCATGACCGTCAAATACGATTCCCGATCGATACGTCGAATAGCCGCTCAGCCTGCTTTCATACTCCTTTTCGGCCGCGTCCTGTGGTTTGAGAGTGGATGATGACACTGCCAGCGTCTGCCGTATGCTCTTGTATTCCATAATCGCCATCCTCGCAAAACGTGACCATAAACCAAGCCATATAACGCTGTTATATATACAAAACAGCGAAAACGTCACCATAGAAGTGCATAAATAATATGTCTATGCATACAAAAAGTCAAAAATGCAGGTATAGCGATACTGAGTAATGCCGTAAACCGTACGGAACCGTCGCAGTGCGACAATCGTCATTACTGTTGCCACTGCTATGGCTCCGCCTGCCCATCCGCATTCTATAACCCAAAACGGGCCATTCGAGTAGCAAAAGCCGGAAGGTTAAGCCAAAAACGGGGTTAGCTAAGTATGGAAACCGCATCACCATCCGGCTTTTGTTACTCGGAACGGGCGGTTGCGGTAACAAAATGCGGAAGGGTGAGCCAAGACGGGACGTAAGGCCAAGGAAGCGCGGGGCGGAGAACCCATGCAGGACGCGGAGAACCCATGCGGTGCGGGAGGACTAGGCGCGGGGATGTACTCGATTGAGGGCACGCTGGACGGTGTCGCGGGTGGAGCCGGCGCCGTTGCCGCGGACGCCGAAGAAGACCATGACCACCATGATGAAGCAGATGGTGGCGCTCACGCGCAACGCCCACTGGATGCCAAACACGTTCGCCACGGCATACATGTTCTTCGCGCCGCCGATCGCAGCCCAGCGCAGGGCGGTAAACGTTTCCATCAGAATCACCAGCACGGGTGCGCCGATGGCACCGGCAATCTGGCGGACCGTGTTCGTAACGGCCGAGCCGGCGCTCACTTCCTCAGGCTCCAGGCAGTTCAGCGACCATGTGGTGATCGGCATAAGCACGAATCCCATGCCGATCTGGCGCACGAACTGCCAAATCGACACCCACCAGATCCATGAGGTCATGGAAATCAGGCTCATCATGATGGTGCCGAACAGCAGGGTGATCGAGCCGATCAGCGCCACCGGACGCGCGCCGAAACGGTCGAGTGCCTTGCCTCCGAAGAACTGCGCGATGCACTGGCCGAACGCGCCGGGCAGCATCACCAGGCCGCTGATCGTGGCGGAATAGCCTCGGCAATCCTGAATGTAGAGCGGCATGATCACCATGATCGAGCTGAAGGCGAAGAACGACAGCGCGGCGGTGACGGTGCCGACGGTGAAGCTCTTGTTTTTCAGCACGCTCAGGTTGAGCAGCGGAGGCTGCTTGGACGGGTCGGCCGACTGCCGGCGAGCGCCGTGGATCTGGCGCAGCACGAACCAGACGATGCCGACCACACCGATGAGCATGGCGAGCCACACCATCGGATGCGTGAACGGATACGATTCGATGTTCGTGAAGCCGAACATGAGTCCGCCGAAGCCGAAAATCGACAGGCCGACGGAGAAGAAGTCGGCTTTTGCGGACGCGTCGCGCGTGCCGAAATTACGCAAGCCGAAAATCGCAAGAAGCAGCGAAATAACGCCGATGACCGTCAGTGTGAGGAAAATCGATCGCCAGCCGTTCAAATCGGTTTGCACACCACCCAACGTGGGGCCGATCGCGGGCGCGACGCTCATGGCCATGCCGACGGTGCCCATCGCCATGCCACGGCGGGACAGAGGATAAATGGAGAATACCGTGATTTGCAGGACCGGCCACATCACGCCGGTGCCGACGGCTTCCAGCAGACGGCCGATCAAAACCAGTACGAACGATGAGCCGAGCCAGGCGAACACCGAGCCGAGCGTGAACACCGCCATCGACGCGATCACGATCTGGCGGGTGGAGAATCGGCGGGTCAGGTAGGCGGTGAGCGGCACCATAACGCCCATGACGAGCTGGAAAATCGACGTCAGCCATTGGCCGGTCGTCACGGAAATGCCGAAATCGGACACGATGGTGGGCAGTGCGGCGCTCAACTGCAGCTGCGTGAAGTTGCCGACGAACGTGATAAAGGTGAGAATGGCGATCGATACGAACGCGGCATGCGTCAGATGGTCGTTTTGGTACGATTCCTCGCGCGTGAGCGGGCAGGATAGGCTGTGGCGATTGTTGTTGCGGTTGTTGCCGCTGTTGTTACTGCCGTTGCCGCCGTTGTTGTGGCCGCCGTCGCTGCCGTTGCTTCCGTGGACATCGCGGTTCGGACGCGGTTTTGTCTCCGGTTCCATATTCTTCAGCAATTAAACCCCTCCGTTTGCAGACTGCACAAGTCTAATACCGTGGGTAGCCGGAGCGTGCGGCAAGGGTGCGGGAAGTCTCGTATAACGGAAGTGTCGGTGCGGCGGAAATCAGGCTTTGCCGAGCATTGTCAGCACGATCAGCACCACATTCAATGCGACGATCAGCGCGGCGACCGCGATATTGACGACGTGCTTGACCGGACCGTCCACGTACTCCCCCATCAGCGTGCGGTCGTGCGTGTAACGCATCAGCGGAATAATCGCAAATGGAATGCCGACCGACAACACGACCTGGCCGACGATCAACGCTTCCGTCGGATTGTTGGCGAACCACAGCACCACCAACGCGGGTACCAGCGTCACCACACGGCACGCCCACATCGGCGCTTTGATGCGTAGCAGGCCGTGCATGATTTCGCTGCCGGCGTACGTGCCGACCGACGTGGAACTCAGGCTCGACGCAAGCAGACCAATCGAGAAAATCGTGCCGATCACCGGGCCGAGCACATGCTGGATGGCCCGTTGCGCGCCTTCGATGGTGTCGGTGCCGGTCATGCCGTACAGCGAGTTCGCGGCGAGGATGAGCAGCGCGAGGTTGACCGAACCGGCCAGTATCAGCGCCCAGGCAACGTCGATTTTGCTGCCGTGAAGTAGCTTTTTGATGCTCGGCTTCGCTTCGCCGGGGGCGTAATGGTCGTTGACGAGCGTGGAATGCAGGTAGATGGCGTGCGGCATGACCGTGGCGCCCAGCATGGACGTGGCCATGAGCACGGTGTCGGTGCCTTTGAAGCGTGGAATCAAGCCGGCGACGACTTCTTTCGGATTTGGCGGGGCGATGAACAGGCCGGCGATGAAACCGAACGTGATCACCAGCAGCAGGCCGATGATCAGTTTTTCGAAAATGCGATGCGTGGCGCCTTTTTCGAAAATCAGCAGCACCGTCGACACCGCGCCGATGATGCAGCCGCCGACGAACAGCGGCAGACCGAACAGCAGTTTCAGTGAGATCGCACCGCCGATCACTTCCGCCAGATCGGTGGCGATGGCGATTACCTCAGCCTGCATGAAGAACATGAAACGGCCCGCGTCGCCAAGCCGTTCGCCCAGGATTTCCGGCAGGCTTTTGCCGGTGACGATGCCGAGTTTCGCGGACTGGTATTGGATAAGCACGCTCATGCAGTTGGCCAGCACCAGCACCCACACCAGCAGGTAGCCGTAGCGCGCGCCCGACGTGATGTTCGCCGCCACGTTGCCCGGATCCACGTATGCGACCGCCGCCACGAACGCGGGGCCGAGGATGCCGGCGAGCGCGTGGCCGTGGTGGTACGGCCGGGCGGATCGGTCATGCTGCGCAGTGATCGTCATATTCTTCGAATCCATATCGTTCTTCATATCCACGCAACGTTATAGTGCGTTTTCCGCGCAGAATTGTTACGTCTGTTACGGAAAGCTGAACAGCTGCCGAACATGCGCCGATTGTGGGGCGGACAGGCCGCGATCACGGAAGCCGCTACACTGGTGCGAAGAACATTGCATTTCGACTCAAGGGGTTGTTCCATGGCTGTTTTCCACACTCCGATGATCACGCTTTCCGACGGCAATCTGATTCCGCAGATCGGCTTGGGCGTGCTGCGCATCGACGACGAGGGTGTCACCCCCGTGGTCGAGAGCGCGCTGGAAGCCGGTTATCGCCATATCGATGGCGCTGCGGGGTACAATAACGAGGCTGGCGTCGGACGTGCGCTGCAGAACGCGGGCTTCACGCAGGGTGAGAATCGCAAGAACCTGTGGGTGACGACGAAGCTGCGCGATTCGGAACAGGGGTACGATTCCGCGCGCAAGGCGTTCGACCGCCAGCTCGGCCTGCTGCAGCTCGACTACGTGGACATGTACATGCTGCATTGGCCGACGCCGTTCGACTGGCGTTCCGGTGAGACTTGGAAAGCGTTCGACGAATTCCGCGCGGAGGGTCGCGTGCGTACGCTCGGCGTGTGCAATTTCCTGCCGGAGCATCTTGAGCGGCTGCATAAGGAAACGGGCGAATATCCGGCCGTCAACCAGATCGAACTGCATCCCACGTGGCAGCAGCGCGAGGTGGTGGCGTATTGCAAGGCGCACAATATCGCGGTCGAGGCGTATTCGCCGATGGCGCGTGGCGCGGATCTCAATGCCGGCGATGGTGTGATCGAACGCATCGCGCGGGCGCATGGCGTCACCGAAGCGCAGGTGATCCTGCGATGGCATATCGAAAACGGCACGATCATCATTCCCAAGTCGGTGCATGCGGACCGGCAGCGGCAGAATCTCGACCTGTTCGGTTTCGTGCTTGACCCGGACGAGCATGCGGCCATCGACGCGTTGGATGGGCCGACGCGTGCGGGACATGATCCGATGACGTTTACGTATGCGTGACTCGCGTTTCCGCAGGCAGCGTTTCAATGCCAACGGGCTAGCGGAACGTATTGCGATTCTGCTGGTCGTGGCGGTGGTCGCCGGCATTTCGATCGGTCTGCTCATGCCGAAGGTCAACCCGACCGTCGGCGAGATGACGGGCGAGTATGTGGCGACTGGCAGCGCGGCGGAAACATTGCAATCGTTGACAATCGACGACCAGCCCAGCCGGGCCGGGTACGACCGCGATTCATTCGGTTTCCGGCAGACCGATGACGATGGCAACGGTTGCGATGTGCGCGAGGACGTGTTGGCGCGCGATTTGACGGATGTGCGGTATATAGCGGGTTCTGGTTCTAGCTCTGATTCTGGTTCCGGGTCCGGCGCCGGCTGCAAGGTGAAGTCGGGTGTGCTGTCCGACCCGTACACCGGTACGACGATCCGGTTCACGCGCGGAGTGAAAACGTCGTCAGCGGTGCAGATCGACCATGTGGTGGCGTTGGAGAACGCGTGGCAGTCGGGTGCGAACCAGTGGGACCGTACGAAGCGGTACCGGTTCGGCAACGACATGTACAACCTGCTGGCGGTGGACGGGCCTGCCAATCAGGAGAAGGGTTCCGCGTCGGCCGCGTACTGGCTGCCGACGAACGGCGCATACCGTTGCGATTACGTGGCCCGGCAGATCGGCGTGAAAGCCAAGTACGGGCTGACCGTCACGACGAAGGAGAAGCGGGCGATGCTGTCCGTACTGCGTGCCTGCCCGGCGCAAAGCGTACCGGAGCGGTGAGGCGCGTGGCAGGTGGCGGAGCGTAGGTGCGCGGTGAAGCGTAGGTGAGTGGCGGAGTCTCCCGAAATGTGTCACGATTCGAAATTTCGGCTGTTTTTTCGAATCGTGACACATTTTTCCTTCCAAAAAAACAATACGGGGGTATAAAACGACATATTCCCAAGGAAAATGCCACAAAAACATACCCCCGAACCGAAAGCGATGTGTCACGATCCAAAATTTTGGCCATTTTTTCGAATCGTGACACAAAACAAGCGACACGGGCAGTACCGGAAGAGTAGGTCCAAGGCCTGCTCTGGAAAGGGCGGAGCTGGCGCACAGATAGCGTGGGCAGTGCCGGAAGAGCGGAATCAAGGCCTGCGACGGAAGCGAGGAGGGCACTCAGGGGAGGAGAAGGCATGCGGAAAGCGGGAGCACTAGGCGGCGCGAAACCAAACACGCGACACTAGGCACGGGTGGTGGCGCGGGCTATGATGCGGGATTGGGTGGTGATGAGCTCCGGTTCCAACGTACGGCTGCCGTCGATGCGGTTGATGATGCGGCTGACCGCGGTCGGCGCTATCCAGTCGAGGCAGGAATCCATGGTGGTCAGCGGCGGCTGGAAATACGCGGATTCCTCGTTGTTGTCGAAGCCGATCACCTGCACTTGGTCGGGCACGGAAATGCCGTTGGCCGCCAACGTCGACAGCGCGCCCATCGCAAGCTGGTCGTTCAATGCGATCACTCCGTCGAACGGCACGCCGGAATCGATGATGCGCTGCATATTGCGCGCGCCAGAGCCGATCGACCAATCGTGGCCGACGTTGGGCATCAGCTCAGTGGCAAGCGCGATATTGCGGTCACAGCACGCTTCGAACACGCCGCGCATACGAAGCTGCGCGTTGCCTTCCGTAACATCACGCAAAGTCGAAAGCTGCGCGAAATCAGTGCGCGAGCCGACCACCGCCGGCCTGCTGACGCCACGGTCAAGCAGATATTCCGTGGCAAGACGCGCGCTTTGCACGTCATCCGGCGTAACGTGGTCGGCCTTATAGTGCGTGAAACGCGCGCCCACGCATACCAGCGGATAATCCACCGACAAGTCTTCGGGGGTAAGGTCCTCCATTTCGGACAGTGACAGGATCATGCCGTCCGAAATGGTGGAATTGAAGTTGCGCAGCAGCGAAGTGACCCCATGCGACGTGCCTTCGGCGTACGTGGTGACGTACACGGAGTAGCCGTAGATGCGCGCCGCGTCGATCACCCGGTTGGCGAGCTCCGCAAGATAAGGGGCAGTCAGGCATGGCACGGCGAGTGTGATGAAGCCGGTCCGGCCACGGTTGAGGTTGCGCGCGGACACGTTGACGCGGTAGCCGAGCCGATCCACGACTTTCTGCACTTTTTCGCGTGTGGCGTCGGTCATACGGCCGGTGTGGTTGATGACGTTCGACGCGGTTTTGAGGGACACTCCGGCCTCTTCGGCCACGTCACGCAAAGTGACGCGCTTCTTTTCTGATGGCGATTTGCCGGTTTGAGACGCGAAAGGTCTCGCTTCGCTCATGGTTCCCCCGATACGCTTCGAAATACTGCCCAGTATCCCTGCTACAGGGACGATTCTAGCGCCTCACCACGAGAACCCCGTTGCGGCGCACGGTATACGAGCCGTTTTCCTCACCCCGTTCCGTCTGGAACAGGACGACCGGCTCGCCCTCGACGCTCTGCAATTCGACTTCCTTCTTGCCGCGCGGCAGATAGAAATCGAACGCGGCGTCGGCAGACTTGCGCACGGTGTGCAGAACGTCGGTATTGGCTTGCGATTGCTGCGATTGTGCCGGTGCCGCAAGATATGTCCGAATCAGCTTCGTCAAATCGGCCACGTCCAGGTCACAACCGACGAAATACGCTTCGCCCGCGCCGTACGGATTGCGGGTGACCGCGGCCATGCCGTCGAGCTCCCATTCGTCGGCCTCCTCGCCCGCGTACATGGCGAGGACTTGCGTGCGATCGCCGGTAACGGTCACGTCGTTCTGCCACAGGCGGGTCGTGGCGCCGTTCAGCGCGGCTGCATCTTCCGGCGCAACCTCACCGCCGGCACCCAGCCGAATCGCCTCCGGCTCGCCTTCCACGCCACTGCCGAGGATGTTGAATTCCTCGCCGCGGATGCCCAGCATATCGCGCAGCAGGCCGTTGCCGGCACCCGGGTAGCCACCGAGCCACGTGTGGAAATTCTCGTCGATCAGGCCGGTCGCGTAACCGACCACCACCCTGCCGCCGGCCGCCGCGAAATCGGCCAATCGCCGCGTATCGACGGCGCTCAGCATCAGGACGGTCGGCAAAACGACGGTCTTGTAATCGCTCCAATCGTATTTCAGCGGCATAATGTCGGCGCGCGTGCCGGCATCGAGGAACGCGCGATACCAGTCGCGCACGTCGTGCCAATGGTTGAGTTTCATACTCGGCAACGTTTCGGAACGGGTGGCCCATTCCGATTCGGCGCTGAACAGGATCGCCGTGTCGGAGCGTTCCAGCTCACTACCCTGCACACCCGCATCGGCCAATGTTTGCAACGTTTCGCCCAGCTCGCACACTTGACGGAATAGCTTCGTGTCTTCTCCCGCGTGCGGAACCATGGCGGAGTGGAAGGATTCGGCGCCAAATGCGGACGCGCGCCACTGGAAGAAGTTGATCGCGTCGGCACCCATGGCAACGTGTGCAAGGGAATCGCGCACCGTCTCCCCCTTGCGCTTGCGCATGTTGAGCGGCTTCCACTGCACGGCGGAAGTGGAGTGTTCCATGACATACCAGGGCTTGCCGAGTGCGAACGAGTCCATCAGCGCGTCGGAACATGCCAGTTCGTCAAGGTGCATCTCACCCCCTTCGTGGAAGTAGTGGTCGTTCGAGACGAAGTTCACTTCGTTGGCCCAGTCAGCGTAATCCATGCAGCACTGGTCGGTGGAGACCATGAAATTCGTGGTGAACGGCTTGTCGGGGCAGATTTCGGCGATCGCGTCACGTTCGGCCTTGTAGAAATCGAGGAGCATGTCGTTGCCGAAGCGCTCGAAATCAAGCTTTTGACCGGGGTTGACCATGGAATCGGCACCCATGAACCGCGGAATGAGCACCTCGTCGAAGCTGTTCATTTCCTGACCCCAGAAAGTGGTGCCCCACGCCTGGTTGAGCGCGCCGATGGTGCCGTACTTGCGTTCGCACCACAGGCGGAAGGCGTTGAGCGCGTTGTCGGAGTAGTCATTGCGATTGTTCCACCCGTACTCGTTGCCCATGTGCCAGGCGGTCACGTACGGGTTGGCGCCGTAGCGTTCGGCGAGCTTGCGGCACAGGGTGAGCGCGTATTCCTTGAATACCGGGCTGGTCGGGCTCCACGATTGGCGCGAGCCGGCGTTGACGGGGTGGCCGAATTTGTCGCACGGCAGCACTTCGGGATGCTTTTCGTACAGCCACAGCGGCGCGGTGGCCGTGGCGGAGGCGAGGTCTGTTGCAATGCCGGCTTTGCCGAGCTTGTCGATGATGCGATCGAGCCAGCCGAAGTCCCAGCGATTTTCCTGCGGTTGGATGCGGTCCCAGCTGAAGATGGCGAGGGCAACCGTGTTGACACCGGCTTTTTTCATGAGGCAGACGTCGTCGTCCCACGTTTCTTCAGACCATTGGTCGGGATTGTAGTCGCCGCCGAATGCGATTCCACGGTCGTTTTCCGTCAGCAGTTTCGGCCACGCGAAAGGCTGGCGATTGGGGGTTGCGGTGAGTGTAGCGGTTGCGGTGGGTACGGCGGGTTTGCCGGGTACGGCGGGTTTGCTGGTATGGATCTGCACGTCATTGCCTTTCCGAACGTATTTGGTACAACCGTGTACCATTTGATATTTTTAATCTTAGATACTTTTGCGATTCTGTCAAATCCAGACATACGCACGTATTTGCGATCGACTGGCGCTCGACTGGCAGAATCGCCCTCATTCGATATCGCTTTTCGCACACATCCGGACGAAAGTCAATTTTCCGCAAGACGTGAGCGAAAGACGGTGGTGCAGGACGGGAGAACACCCCCATCCGCTCACGGAACGACGAAACGGGACGAAATCGCAGGACGTGAGCGAAAAGCCTCTCCTTCAAAAATCGGAATCGTTGGAAAATAAAGGAAACAGCAACGGACAAACCGAAGCGGAATGCACCCTTCCGTTCACAAACGAATGAAACAGACAAAAATCGCAAGACGTGAAAGAAAGAGGGGGCCACAACACAGAGGAACATACCCCCATCCGCTCACGGAACGACGAAACGGGACGAAATCGTAAGACGTGAGCGAAAAGCCACGAATCTCATAAAAACAGAACCAGCAATACCCTCATCAAATGCAGAGGAAACAGCACCCCGCCACACAGGACCACGAGCCAGCATAGGATGCGCCAAATCACCAATGCGGCAGCCTCGACATAATCAGCCTTTCAAGCCGCGAAGAGAGCATTTCTACCAGGAAACCGGCGTATGCAACGCAACCGGATGACCCGATTTACGCGCACGAATCATGGCGACGTTCATGGCGAGCGCGGCACGATGCGGTTCATCCGACAAATCCAGTTGGGTGACCGCGACAATCGTCCATCCCATACTTTCCAGTTGACGGCGCTTCCAAACATCGCGACGCCACTGCATCTTATCCGTACGGTGGTGGTCGCCATCATATTCAATGCCGATCTTCAATTCCGGATCAGCGAGATCGAGCGTGACCGCAGCCCCATTCTCAAACGAAATTCCCGAAACCACGTATCCAACAGCGAAACCAGACAGACCATACGACAGTAAGCACAATCGCAATTCGGTCTCTTTGGGCGAATCACTGCCCGATTCCACCAGCAACAATGCCGATTGGCACTTGCGACGGCCACGAAAGGAATTTCCCTCGAGGAAAACGGCAAGTTTTTCCTTCGTCGTCCGTCCATGACGCATCTGCGATTCAGCCAATTCGACCAGCATATCAACGCTCAACGTTTCCGCCATTGAAGCCCATGTCGGCTCTGGAGCAAGCACGTCGATGCCGTCTTGCGTATGACAGATATGTTCTTCGGACAGCCCTTTCCATACATGCGCGACCACTCCCGGAATACCTTTTCGGCGGTTTCGCGCGGTCTGTACCACGACATGAACCACGGGAACACCATCTGCCGTCCGCGCCGAATCCATCGACGGATCTGGCACACCCCACATTGCGATCGCGGAGTTCCGCGTCAGCACGCCATACAACTCGTTACGATCTTTCAACGCGCGGCATACGTTCCACACCTCCTGCTGCCGTTGCGCGATCGACTGCGCCTCCAACGGCTTATAGTGCTGCTGGCCGTTCGGACCATTCACATCGTTGATACCATTCATGGTCCGAAGGTATTGCTTCCGCCGATTCGATGTCCAGCTGCACCGGGGTTGTGGTCGGAGAACGCAGAAAATACACATGTTCGGCGTGTCTTCGGCGTGTCAGGCGGGGATAACTTGCGATTATGGTAGATGCTTTGTGCCGGCACGGCACGCTGCGGCATGGAGTGTGTATAAATCAGTGGACAAGCGGGGATAGGATTTCTGTGCGATTCCCCGCATTTCTGCTTGTGTATTTCGATTGGCCGTTCCGTTTATGAACGGGCGGAATGGGCCCGGAACGCAAGACGTGAGCAAAAGAGGGCGTAAGACCGTACGGGACGATACCCCCATTCGCTCACGAACAGACGGAACGTGCGAAAATCGCAGGACGTGCGCAAAATCACGTCAAACGCAAAATCGAAATCGTTGGAAAATCAAGGAAACGCAAACGAAAGGACCGGCGCGCCACACCCCTTTTCGCTCACGAACGGCCGAAACGCATGAAAATCGCAAGACATGAGCGAAAAAGGGTAGGAAACCATACGGAACGAATCCCCCTTTCGCTCACGAACGAACGAAACGGGCGAAAATCGCAAGACGTGCGCGACGAGCCGGAATCTAGAGACTCAGGAAGAGCTCGTGAATGCGGGTGTCGTCGGTGAGTTCGGGATGGAACGCCGTGGCGAGAATCTTGCCTTGGCGCAGACCGACCACATTGCCGCTCACCGAGGTCTCAACGGTCGCGGCCGACCCGACCTCGGCCACAAACGGTCCACGAATGAACACTAGCGGGAAATCCTTCAGCACGATGGAATCGGAGGAAATCTCAGTAGTCGAACCCGCGCCCGACGCGGAATCAGCGAACCCCGGCACACGTTCGCCCGGCTCAACCAAAACGGCGGAATCGCCAGTAGCAGAGCCGAAATCGGCGGTGGCGGCGAACGAGCCAAGCTGACGGCCGTACGCATTGCGTCGCACGACGGCGTCAAGCGCGCCAAAGTAAATGTTCGAATCATTATCCAGCTTGCGGGCTAGCAGAATCATGCCGGCGCAAGTGCCGAATACCGGCTTTCCGGCGGCGATGTGCGCTGCGATGGGTTCGAACAGGCCGGTCGATCGCAGCAGCTTGCCCTGCGTGGTGCTTTCGCCACCTGGCAGGATCACGCGATCGATCGAATCGTCGAAATCCTCGGCGGCACGCAACAGTTTCCACGGCGCGCCAAGACGATCCAGCATGGCCGCATGCTCGGCGAACGCGCCCTGCACCGCCAGAATGCCGGTCACGCCGTGCTTCGCGGATGCCGAGCCTGCGGCGACGTCGGCCGACTCTTCCTTTGAAATGTATTCAACTGCTACAACCAACGGATGCTCCTCATTCAGGTTGTTCAACAAATCGTTCGGTGAATCGCCGAACATCACAACAAAAAGCGGCAGGCACGTGCAGCACCGAAAATCACACGCACCCACCGAGTCCTTCAAAGTCGATCACACGACCGGCTTATGTAATCCTCTCGGAATTGCAAGCAATCAAGCAATCGACGAATCAACAGATCATTCGCCACGGGCGGCCATGATGGTCTGGATTTCGTCCTCGTTGATGCCGACCATGGCCTCACCGAGGTTCTCGGACAGACGTGCGAGCAGATCGGCGTCCTGCCAGTTGGCGGTGGCCTGCACGATGGCGGCCGCGCGCTTGGCCGGGTCGCCCGACTTGAAGATGCCGGAGCCGACGA
>ERZ507026.619-NODE-619-length-14649-cov-5.890640_pt1 | contig 14649 bp, 5 predicted proteins | sample MGYA00512876_ERZ507026 | MGnify/ENA metagenome assembly ERZ507026 | reverse complement strand
GTCGGATTATATTTGATACCACCGTGTTCCGGAGGATTGTGGGACGGCGTGATGATGAGACCGTCGGCCAGATGATCTTTGCGGCAACTGTTATAACGCAAAATAGCACGGGAAACGGACGGTGTCGGCACAAAATCGTCGTCACTATCGATATACACTGCTACGCCATTGGCTGCCAGTACACCCAGTACCGTTTCAAAGGCCAGTTTGGACAGATAGTGTGTATCTTCGCCAACAAATAACGGCCCTTCGGCGCCAAAGGACTTTCGCAGATTGCACACTGCCTGGGTAATAGCGGCAACATGGGCAGCGGTAAAACTGCCATTTCCGGCCTGTCCCCGGTGTCCCGATGTCCCGAACCGCACCTGGCATGCCGGATTGGTTATATCTGGAACGATGTGGGCATAAGCATCAGCAATTGCCTTTAAATCAATGTAATCTTCTTTTCTGACTTTCGTACCTGCTAATTCGTGTACTGCCATAACAATCACCTGATTCCTTCATTTTGACAATCCCTGTAAATTTCTATACAATAACGTCATAATATAGAAAGTACTCTATTGTTTACTGTATGACTTCATTATAACAAAGAATGACCAAATATTATAGCTTCTTTGCAAAGAAAGGACAAAATCTCATGAAATGTATTTCCTGGAATGTAAACGGTCTGCGCGCCGTCATGAAAAAAGGATTCATGGATGTATTCCACCAGCTCGACGCCGATATCTTCGCCCTGCAGGAAACGAAACTGCAGGCCGGACAGATAGACATGGACCTGCCCGGGTATGAACAGTACTGGAATTACGCCGACCGCAAGGGATATAGCGGCACGGCCGTATTCAGCCGTCTCCATCCCCTGTCGGTCCACTACGGCATGGGCATCGACGAGCACGACCATGAAGGCCGTCTCATCACTCTCGAATTCGACACGTTCTACTTTGTCACCTGCTATACGCCCAACAGCCAGAGCGAGCTGGCCCGCCTCGATTACCGCATGAAGTGGGAAGATGACTTCCGTGCCTACCTTTCCGGGCTCAACGACAAAAAGCCGGTCATCCTATGCGGCGATCTTAACGTGGCCCATGAAGAAATCGACCTGAAAAATCCCAAGACCAACCGCCAAAACCCCGGCTTCTCCGACCAGGAGCGAGCGAAAATGACCCGGCTGCTGGAAAGCGGCTTTGCCGACACCTTCCGCACCCTGCACCCGGAGGAGGTCACCTACTCCTGGTGGAGCTACCGCTTCCACGCACGGGAGAAGAACGCCGGTTGGCGCATCGACTACTTCATCGTGTCCCGGCGGCTGCTGCCCCGTGTGACGGACGCCGCCATCCGCACGGAGGTCTACGGCAGCGACCACTGCCCCGTGGTCCTGCAGCTGGACACCTCCTCCGGGCAGGCGTAAGTGCCGCTCGGCCTCCCGCCTGTCAATGCAGGCAAAAAATAAACAGGATTTCCTGCAAAAAAGTGTCGCAAAATGGTGAAAAATGCCATTTACGGAGGTTTTGACCGGTGTTATAATCGATTCGTTAAAAAAAGAGCAAACGATACACGCATACAGGAGGTATGTCTTATGTCTTACAGAATTCTGACCATCGATCCCGGCTCCACGTCCACCAAGATCGGCGTGTTTGACGACGAGAAGATGCTGTTTGAGGAGAACCTGCACCACTCTGCCGAGGAGCTGGCCCAGTTCGAAACCATTCCCCAGCAGGAGGCCTTCCGCCGCCGGCTGGTCCTGAAGGCGCTGGAGGAGCACCATATCCCGCTGGAGAGCCTCAGCGCCGTGTGCGGCCGGGGCGGCGTTCTCAAGCCTGTCCACGGCGGTACTTACCTCACCACCGATGCCATGATCGACACCCTGAAAAAGGGTCCCTACGGCCACCATGCCAGCAATCTGGGCGGCCTGCTGGCCCGTGAGATCGGCTCGGCGCTGCACATCCCCTCCTACATCGTGGATCCCCCCGTGGTGGATGAGCTGGCGCCTCTGGCCCGCTACTCCGGCCACCCCCTCATCACCCGCCGCAGCATTTTCCACGCCCTGAACCAGAAGGCCGTGGCCAAGCGCTACGCCAAGGAGATCGGTAAGCCCTATGAGTCCCTGAACCTCATCGTCTGCCACATGGGCGGCGGCGTGTCCGTGGGCGCTCACGTCAAGGGCGAGGTGGTGGACACCGGCAATGCTCTGGAGGGCGAGGGTCCCTTCTCCCCGGAGCGGTCCGGGACGCTGCCCAGCGGCGCACTGGTGGATCTGTGCTTCAGCGGCAAGTATACCGAGCAGGAAATTCGCCGCATGATCACCGGCAACGGCGGTCTGCTGGCCTACACCGGCTCCACGGATATGCAGGAGCTGATGCGCCGGGCCGCCACCGACGCCAAGGTGCGGGAGGTCATCGACGCCTTCCACTACCGGGTCGCCAAGGAGATCGGTGCTATGGCCGCCGCCATGAAGGGGCAGGTGGATCAGATCATCCTTACCGGCGGCATTGCCCACGGTCAGGAGACGGTGGACGCCCTGAAGGGCTACGTCAGCTGGATCGCACCGGTGACGGTGTACCCCGGCGAGGGCGAGCTGCTGGCGCTGGCGGAGGGCGCTCTGCGGGTACTGCGAGGCGAGGAGACCGCCAAAATCTACGAATAAGCCTTCTCATTCCGGACACGGGGTCTGCGGCGCTGCCGCAGACCCCGTGTTTTTATATGCATTCCGATGGTCTGTCCATCGCCCTCTTTATCACAAATCAACCGTTTGTGTCAAATTCTGACCGTTTGTGCCAAAGCCGTTGCGGCGGCGGAGGCATCCCGATAGAATGTAGATGTTGTAATATGCCCTGCCGATACCGGCAGGCAGGCAAATGGAATTGATAAGGAGATGATCGAATGCACTTGCGCAGTAAGACCGTGCAGCAGCTCCTGTCGGTGATCCTGTCGGCAGTCATGGTCCTATCCATGCTGCCGATGGAGGTCCTGGCTCAGGAGACGCCGCCGGTGACCACTCCCATGGACCTGACCGCCATCACGGAGGATACCTCCGGCGACGGCTGGTCGTGGACACAAAGCACCAAGACCCTGACCCTCACGGGCCTGACCCTGACGGTCAGCGACGACAGCGCCCATGCGCTGATCCTGCCCGACGGGGCCACCATCGATCTGGCCGACGGTACCGCCAGCACCCTCACCGGCGGCAGCAGATCCACTGTATACAGCAGCGGCGAGGTGAAGCTGCGCGGCAGCGGCAGCCTGACGGTCTATGGCCGGGGCTGGCGCAGCGCCACGCTGGATATGTTCATCCCCGGCACGCTGACGGTGGAGTATGACGACCCAGACGGCGGTGCCGTGCTCAAGACCGACGAGGGTACCGAGGGCGCAGCCATCTGCGCCAACGTCACGCTGGATAACGGCATCCTCCGGGCCACCGGTCCGGACTTTGCCTCCGCCGACGACGGCAGCAGCATCGGCCTCCGGGGCCGCCTCACCACCCACGGCAGCTCCGTGGAGGCCCAGCTCACCGCCCGCACCGGCTATGCCAGCTATGGTCTGTACTTCGACAAGCAGGGCAGTGGCCGGGGCGACACCTGGACCATGGGACTGGGCAAGGTGACCGCCGCCGCAGGCCACGCCCTGAGCAACTACAGCTACGGCCTGTATGTGGACTACAGCTCCGTCAATGCGCTGGAGCTGGACGGCACTCAGCTGACGGCCATGGGCGGCGAGAGTGACCAGTACGGCAGCCAAGGCGTGTTCGCCGGCGAGGAGGTCATCGTCAAGAACGGCGCCACCGTCACCGCCACCGGCGGACAGGTCAACAGCTCCTATGAGAGCGTCGGCTTCAATGCCGTCAGCTGGCTCACCGTGTCCGGAGAGAACTCCAAGGTGCTGGGCTACGGCGGCACCTCCGTCAAGGGCGATTCCAAGGGTGTCCGATGTGACAGCCGCTTCACTCTCACCGACGGCTGCGTCTTCGGTCAGGGCGGCGTGTCCTGCACCAGCTCCAGAAATGTGGGCGTCGAGTTCAAGCGTCTCATTATGGAAAGCGGCAAGCTGGAGGGCATCTCCGGCAGCCCCGACTCGTCGTACCAGACCTGGGGCGGCCAGTTTAACGCCTACGGCCTTTACTGCACCGGCACCGCCAAGATCACCGGCGGTGAGCTGATCGGCACCGCCAACGGCACGGACCGGGAACTGGACTACAGCGCCTACGGCTTCTGCGGAAGCAATGAGCTGACCATGAGCGGCGGCACCCTCCGGGCCACCACCGGCGACACCCCTAACGCCAGTTCCGGGACACTGGCGGCCCTCAGCGTAGTCTCCAACAAGTCCAAGACCCAGCTCAGCGGCGGCACCATCTACGCCAGAGCCGGTGTCTCCAACGATGACCGCAGCTACGGTATGCGGATCCTCGGCACCGGCTCTACCCTCACCATGACCAATACCGAGGACGCCGCCCAGCCCCTGAGTCTCTACGTCACCGGCCGGAACATGGCCCTTTACGCCACCGCTCTGGCAGACGGCGGCCTCCTACCGGAGATCACCGCCTCCTCCGCCTACGATGCCGAGGCCGACACCCTCACCGATGGCTACACCTTCTCCGACAAGCAATACCGGAAGGACGGCACGGCAGCCCTGTCCCTGTCCGCAGCCGCCTGCCTCCACAGCGCCAGCGATGACACCGGCCTGTGTACCAAGTGCGGCAAGCGGGTATACGAGGCTGTGCTGCTGACGGACGGTGCCGTCACCCAGCGCTATGCCGCCGCCGGCGAAGCCTTCACCGCCGCCCAGACGGAGGAGCATCAGGGCTGCACCCTGCGGCTGCTGACAGATCTCATCGACGACGGCCAGCCTCTGGTCCACGACCCGGTGGTGACCATCACCGGCGGTCGGTTCACGCTGGACCTCTACAACCACACCATAGCGGGCAAGACCTCCGACGATAAGGAGGGCGTCGTCACCGTCACCGGCGGCCAGCTCCGCATCGAAAACGGCACACTGGAGAACCTCTGCACCGGCAACGGCAGCAAGGCCCAGGCCCTGACCCTTCTGGGCACCGACACCCATGTGACGCTGGCCAATGTTACCGCCATCGGGGCTACGCCCCCCAACGGCGACACCAGCGCCTCCGTCTATGCCCCCGACGGCGCCCGTCTCACCATCGAGAGCGGCGAGTTCACCGGCCGGGTTGCCGGCACCTACGCCTCTGCTCCGACGGAGACGCCCCACGTCTCCATCGCCGGAGGCACCTTCCACAACGGCCTGTCCTACTCCATCCACGAGACGGAGGCCAACGCCGCCACCCTTCTGGCCATTCTGAAGGAGGGCTATGCGCTGGCCCACGCCGACGGCACGCCGGTGGATCTGGGTACCGAGCCCTCCTTCAGCCGCTCCTCCGGCACCTATACGCTCAGCGGCGAGGTGCAGGTGGTGGCCCACACCCACAACGTCCGCAGCGGACGGCCGGGCTACTGTGGCTGCGGCTATGCCTGCCCCCACGACGGCCAGATGCCGGACAGCTACTTTACGCTGCCGGTTTGCTCCCTGTGCGGCGTCTCCTACGGCACGCCCCTCAAGGACCTGCGCACGCCCACCGGCAAGATCATCATCGATGAAAACAACTGGTGGCAGGACTTCCTGAACACCGTCACCTTCGGCCTGTTCTTCCCCACCGGCGCCCGGTTCACCATCGAGGCTGCCGATGACAGCGTTGACCACGCCGGCTATGACCCCGAGCTCTACCCCGTGACGGTGGAGTATCTGGTGACGGATCAGCGCTATACCTCCGACAAGATGGGCGATCTTGCCCATCAGTTCCGGCCCTATCCCGGCAAGGCCGTGGCCCTGCCGGACGATCAGACCAGCATCGTCTATGCCAAGATCACCGACTGGGCGGGCAATGTCACCTACCTCAGCACCGATGACCTGACGGTAGACGCCACCGCCCCGGAGATCTCCTCCGATGTGGCCGAGAACCAAATTTACTGCCAGGACGGTCTCCGCATCGCCTTCCGGGATGACCATCTCAAGAGCGTCACCCTCAACGGCACGGAGATGACCTACGCCGCCGAGGACGGCTGGTGTGTCCTCCGCCTCAGCGCCGTCTCCGGCTCTCAGGAGGGACAGCAGACCCTGACCGTCACCGACGAGGCCGGCAACGGCACCACCGTTCACTTCCAGTGGTACGCCGGTCACGGCTTTGACGATACCGGCCTGTGCAGTCACTGCGGCCTTCAGGCAGAGGCCCGGTGGAACGACGCCTTCTTCCCGCATCTGGAGGATGCGCTGACCTCCGCCGATGCCGCCGAGGACGGCGCCCGTTTCACGGCGGTGGTCATGCTGACCAATGTCTCTCTGCCTGCCGATGCCTTCTCTCTGGACGGCATAAGAGCCGTGCTGGCGCTGGAGGGCCACACCCTGACCCTGTCGGCTCCCATGACGCTGGAGCAGAGCTCCGGCAACCTCACCATCCGTGACAGCACCAGCTCCGGCAAGATCACCGGTCAGGCACTGACGGTAAAGGGCGGCCGCCTGACGGTGGAGGCCGGCTGCTTTGAAAACACGCTGGACCTTCAGGCCTACAACGTGACCCTCTTCGGCGGCACCTTCGCCCGCATTACGTCGGAGGATGCCGCCTATCCCCGTGCGGCTCTGGCCTCCGGCGCTGCCTATCAGCAGGCGGACGGCCAGCTGATCCGCCGCAGTGACATCACGCCCACGCTGGAAAATGTTGCCGTGGTCTCCTGCCCCCACGATGAGATCGACGGCATCACCTGCCGCATCTGCGGCACCAAGATGGTGGCCAAGGTGGCTAAGGATGATACCCTCCGCTACTTCGCCGTCTTTGAGGACGCTGCCCAGTATGCCGCAACGCTGGAGGGCTCCGCCATCACCCTGCTGAGGGATGCCCTCTGGAGCGGCACGGGCCTCCCCACCGGCACCTATACGCTGGATCTCAACGGCAAGACCCTCTCCGGCTCCAACGATCTGATGATCGATGGCAGCTTTACCATCTGCGACAGTCAGGGTGGCGGTAAGCTGTGGCGGGACGGCATCATTTGGGTGCTGGGCGGCCATGTCGCCATCACCGGCGGCCAGTTCAACCGGGTGTATCTGGCCTCCGACAGCGCTGATCTGTCCGTCACCGGCGGCACCTTCGCCCGCATCGCTTACAGCGGCGAGGATACCTCCCGCACGCCTCTGCTCTTCCCGGCGGAGGGCTATACCTTCCAAAAGGCCGACGGCAGCTACGCCAATACCGGTGACGTGGTCATGGAGGAAAATCTCCGCTATCTGGAGGACGTCACCGTCACCACACCTCCCTTCACCATCACCCGCTCTCCTGTGGACACGGACCTCTATCCCACCACCCCCGTCGGCTATCGGCCGGACTTCGTCACGGAAGTCACCTTCCACATCCCCGAGAGCAGCCCCACCATCGAGTTCCAGTGGTATCAGGTGGGCGATCCCGACCGGATCAAGAGCTACGGCAGTGCAGTGGCCTGGCAGAACCCCTTCACCATTTATACCTTCATCGACGGGCCGGCCCAGTACTACGGCATCTTCTCCTACAAGGGCTATTCCGTCCGCACCGACGTTCTGACAGTACGGGAGCTGACCTGTGACCACCCCAGCGTGGATGCCGACAATCGGTGCAGTCAGTGCCGTGCGGAGGTAGCCGCCTCCGTGGAGCTGAACGGCTCTACCGGCTACTACCTGTCCCTGTCGGAGGCTCTGGCGTTGGCCCGGACCGATGCCTACCGTGGCTGCACCCTCACGGTTCTCCGCAGCAGCACCGATCCCATCTCCGTCAATAGCGGCTCCTTCACGCTGACGGCGGCGCAGGGCGTGATGCTGGGCGGCAAGGTGACGCTGGCCAAGGATGCCGCCGTCACCCTCTCCGGCGGCAGCTACACCAGCTCCGCCAGCATCTTCGGGCCCAACCGCATCGAAGGCGGCACCTTCTACGGTGCCGTGGCCCTGCAGGACGGCTCCTCCGTCTCCAGCGGCAGCTTCCTCGGCGCCGTCACCATCTCCGACACCGTCACCGTCACCGGCGGTACCTTCACCGGTGATGTCACCATCGACCATGGCGGCAAGCTGGTCGCCAGCGCCGGCACCTTCGGCAGCGTCACCGTCCAGTCCGGCGGAGGCGGCGCTCTCACCGGCGGCCACTTCGGCGAGATCACGCAGAGCAATGGCAGCCCCTGCGCCGCCCTTCTGGCGGAGGGCTACGCCTATTCCGACGGCGGCATCATCAACGGTTATGTCCCCATCGTCGGCGGCGTGGACGTGGTTCCCCATGCCCAGCACCAGTACGTCTGGCTGAACCAGAAGCTGCTGTGCGGCTGCGGCCATGTGGCAGATGAGGACGCCGACGCTCCGGTCATCACCGGCATCACCGACGGTGAGACCTATTACGGCGACGTGACCTTCACCGTCACCGACGCCCATGACTTCACCGTCACGGTGGACGGCCAGCCCGCCACCGCCGAGGGCAGCCTGTATACCCTCCCCGCCGACAACGTCTCCCACGAGATCGTGGCCGTAGACGTGGCCGGCAACCGCACCACTGTCACGGTGTCGGTGTATCGGGTCTATACCGTGACACCGCCCACCGGCACAGGCTTCACCTTCACCGGCGAGACCACCGTCCGCCACGGGCAGGATTACCGGTTCCGGGTGGATATCGCCCCCGGCTACTCCAAGCTGCCGGATTACTCCCTGCTGGTCAACGGCCAGATCCCCGGCGGCATGGGCGATGTGGACTTCGACGAGTGCCTGATCCCCAGCGTGGAGGGCGACCTGACCATCACCGTCACCGGCGTGGCGGATATCACCCCGCCGGAGGCGGAGCTGACCATCGCCGGGAATCCCTTCCGCCAGTTCCTGAACACCGTCACCTTCGGCCTGTTCTTCAAGAGCACCCAGACCGTGACGGTAACGGTCTCCGACCTGGGCAGCGGCGTGGACACGGCGGCATGGATGCTGTCTGATACCGTCTTTGCCAGTCAGGACGCCATCACCGGCAGCTGGACGGACCTGTCCCTCACCGACGGCAGCGGCAGCTTCTCCATCCAGCCCGGCCAGAAGGGCTATGCGTACCTGCGGGTCACGGACCGGGCCGGGAACATCACCGTTCTGAACTCCGACGGCGTGGTGGTCTACACCGACGCTCAGGCGGATACCCGGCAGATCACCTATGTTAAGCGCAGCGGACAGGATGCCTCCTTCCACGTCGCCCTCAACGGCAACACCGTCACCGGCGTGCAGTTGGCGGACGGCACGCCTCTGGCGGGCTTCACCGCCGCCGAGGACGGCACCGTGGCCCTGCCTGCCGCCACGCTGCAGGCGCTGGCCGCCGGGGACTACACCCTGTACGTCACCTACGCCCCCTTGGGCGTGGCCTACAACGCCCGCTACGAGGCCAGCGAGGCACCGGCTATGACCTCCGTGGCCCTGTCCGTCCGGAAGGCCGAAGGCAGCGTCGCCATTCTGGATGACGTGAGCCGTGACTACAACGGCCAGCCGGTGGAAACTCCCGCCATCACCTCTCTCGGAACCGGCGCTCTCACGGTGGAATACCGGGCGCAGGGCGGCGAGTTCACCACGCAGGCCCCCAAGGCTGTGGGCAGCTACACCGTCCGGGTCACGGCGGCGGCCGACGATGATTACGCCTCCGCCAGCGCCCAGCGGAACTTCCGCATCACCGCCAAGAGTGTCACCATCGACGGCGTCACCGTGGAGCCCTCCAAGACCTATGACGGCACCACCGACGCCACCATCGTGACGGGCGGCACCCTCAGCGCCAACTTCGACGGCAATGACCTCCGCATCGTCACCGGCTCTGCCGCCTACGACGGCAAGAACGTCGGCACCGGCAAGACCGTCTCCTTCTCCGGCTTCTCGCTGGAGGGCGACGCCGCCGAAAACTACACCCTGGCTTCCCAGCCTGCCGGCACCACGGCGGACATCACCGTCCGGACGGTAACGGTGGAGGACCTGCACATTCAGGATAAGCGCTACGACGGCACGGATCGGGCGGAGTACGACGGTGAGCCCACCCTGGGCAACGCCGTGTCCGGCGACCATGTGGCGCTGGTGAAGGGGACTCCCTCCTTCACCTCCATCCGGACGGCAGAGGACATCGCCATTCGTTTCACCGAGTTCTCCCTCACCGGCGCTGACGCCGGGAACTACGCCCTGACCCAGCCCACCGGCATTACTGCCTCCATCCTCCCCTACGCCCTCACCGGCGGTGAGTATGCCGTCAACTCCAACGACTGGATCAACCACGACTTCGTGGTGACGGCGGCGGAGGGCTATCTCCTGTCCCTGACGGACACCGCCGACGGCGTGTGGCAGCAGACCCTGCGGGCCGCCGACGAGACGGCGGAGGGCCGGCTGACCTTCTATGTGAAGGATCTGGCCACCGGCGCCATCTCCCCTCAGGTAACGGAGCAGTACCGCATCGACCGCACCCAGCCCACCGGCGAGATCCGGGTGGACGAGCGGACGGCTTGGCAGTCCTTCCTGTCCAGGATCACCTTCGGCCTCTTCTATCGGGAGGAGCAGACTGTGGTCATCACCTCTGCCGACGAGACCAGCGGCGTGGCGGCCAAGGAGTATCTGCTGAGCGCCGAGGATCTGGACATTCCGGCGCTGGAGCAGGAGACCTTCCTGCCCTATGAAAAGGCGCTGGCGCTGGCTCCGGACGGCCAGTATGTGGTCTATGCCCGCATCACCGACCGGGCGGGCAACGTCACCTGCCTCCGCTCCGACGGCATGGTGCTGGACGCCACGGCCCCCGCCATCACCGGGGCTGAAAACGGCGGCGTGTACTGCGCCGCAGTGACCCTGACCATCACCGACGCATACCCCGTCACCGTCACCGTAAACGGCACTCCCGTGGAGCTGACGGAGGGCCGGCTGGTACTCCGGCCCGCCGAGGGGACGCAGCTGGTGACGGCCACCGATCCCGCCGGCAACGAGTCCCGGCTGGAGATCACCGTCAACGACGGCCATACCTGGGGCGACTGGAGCTCCAACGGCGACGACACCCATACCCGCACCTGCACCATCTCCGGCTGCGGCGCTCCGGAAACCGAGAGCTGCACCGGCGGCGAGGCCACTTGCGTGGACCGGGCCGTGTGTGAGGTCTGCGGCGGGGCCTACGGCGGCGTGGACGCCCATCGTCACGCCGATCTGCGCCATGTGGAGGCCAAGGCCGCCACCACGGAGGCCCCCGGCAACATCGAGTACTGGTACTGCGCTGCCTGCGGCAAGTACTTTGCCGATGCACAGGCCTGCCGTGAACTCCGGCAGGCGGACACCGTCACCGAGAAGCTGCCTGCCACCCCCACCGGGGACGAAGCACCCCTGACGCTGTGGGTGATCGTGCTGGCAGCCTGCGCCGGTCTGGCGCTCCTGCTGCTGGTGCTCCGGCGGAGAAACAGCCACCGCACCGCATAATGGCGGCAACCTCCTCGCTGCCATCTATCTGCGGATCAAAAAACAGGGAGGCGGCCCATCCGGGCCGTCTCCCTGTTTTTTCTGTTCAGAATACCATAGATGGACGAGGGCAAGCATGGCTTTGCCGGGCAGAAATCTGCCCATCCTGCGTCAAATCCCTTGACCATCTCCCATGCAGAGCAAAACACTGTCCCGCTCAGCCGTTTTTGCGCTTGTCGCTGAGCCGCAGCGCAAAATAAAACACTGCGATCAGCCCCACCGCCATCAGCAAAAAGCCGAAGCCGTCCTTTGCGATGGTGGCCAGCGCCTTCACATTGCGGGCCGTCTGCGCCGCAGCGTTCTGGATCCCGGTATAGGCATCGCCGCCATACTGCATATTGTTTGCATAGCTTCCCACCCCTTGGGAAAGCATAACAATACCAAAGATAAACGATAGGATACCGGAAAGGATACCGCCGACAGCAGCCACGGCGCTTAGCTTCTCCCCCGCCTTCCGCAGACCCTCCATCGCCTTGCGGCTCGTCTCCTCGCTCTGTCGGGGCTGGCTCTCCACCGGGGTGGCGCCCTCCGCAGAGGCCGCCTCGGGCCGGTCAAAGATTTCTTCTCTGTTTTCCATGTTGCTCTCTCCTTTTCTATTTTTCGTATAACACAGCCTGTGTCCCTTCCAGTATAGCGAAATAATTCTTGGTTGTCAATTATTATTATCTTTATGATAATGTAATATCAATACGATTACTTTACCATATCCGCATGGAGGTGGTAACATGGTGGCAGACCGCATCAAGACCCTGCGGGAGGAAAACCAGATGACGCAGGCGGAGCTGGCCCGCAGGCTGAGCATTACACGAGCCAGCGTGAACGCATGGGAGATGGGCATATCCGTTCCCTCCACGCAGTACATTGTGGAGCTGGCCGGTATCTTCCACATATCCACGGACTACCTTTTGGATGTGGACCGCTCCGCCTCCATCAGCATCGCCGGATTGACGGAAGCAGACGTCCGCATCATATATGCGCTGGTGGAGCATCTGCGCCGGTCCCATACGGGATCCTGACAAAAAGCAGGCACATGGCCATCCGGCCATGTGCCTGCTTTTTATCTATTTCCCTATATTTCCCAATTGGCTATAAGAGAAAATTCTTCCGGAAAAGTGCCCCGTCCCATCAGATATCCAGCGTCTGCAGGTCCGTCTCTTCCACCTTCCGCAGCTCCCGGCGGCTGAGGAGGTCATACATACACGGCACCACCAGCAGCGTCATGAGGGTGGCGTACAGCAGGCCGCCGATGCACACCAGCGCCACCGGCTGCATCAGAGCCGTACCGGCGTCGCCGCCGAAGGCCATGACCACAAGGCCCAGAATGGTGGTCAGGGACGTCATGAGAATGGGCCGCAGACGGGTGACACCGGCCTCCACAATGGCCTCCCGCCGCTCCATCCCCGACAGGCGCAGCTGGTTGATGTAGTCCACCAGCACGATGCCGTTGTTGACGATGACGCCCACCAGCATCACAAAGCCGATGAGGGACACCACGCTCAGCTCGATGCCGGAGATCAGCAGGGCCAGAAAGCCTCCGGTGAAGGCCAGCGGGATGGTGAACATGACGATCAGCGGGGAGCGCAGCGACTGGAACTGCGCCACCATCACCAGATACACCAGCAGCACGCCCAGCCCCAGCATCAGCAGCAGCTGGCCCATGGCATCCATGATGGCCTCGTTCTCGCCGCTGAACTGGGCGGTGATGCCCTGCGGCAGGTCTACCCCGGCCACCGCCGTCTGAGCGGCGGCTGTGACCTTGGTGACGTTGTAGCCCTCGGCTACCTCCGCCGTGACGGTAACGCAGCGGCGCTGCTGCTCCCGCTGGATGCTGCCGAGGCTGACGGTCTCCTCAATGGTGGCCACGTCGCCCAGACGGAAGCCGGACACTTCCTGACCGGCAGCGTCCGTCAGGGCGCTGCCGCCGGAGGACGTGCTGCCGCCCGCCAGCGCAGACATTCCGCCCATGGAGGAGGTGCTGCCGCTCATACCACTTATGTGACTCATACCGTCCAGATTCGTACCACTGGACGGGGTGATCTCCAGATCCATGAGCTTTTCACGGGTCATGCGGCTCTCCTCCGGGGACTGGACGGAAACCTCCATCTCCAGCCCATCCAGCGTCAGGTCGGAGGCGGTGGAGGTGTTGGTCAGGGCAGAGGCCACCGCCATATACACCTGCGCCACGGTGACGCCCTTTTCCATGGCGGCGTTGCGGTCCACGGAGATGTGGAGGGCCGTGGTGGCCTCCTCCAGACCGTCGGAGACCTCGCCGGTACCCTCCACGGTTTTCAGGGTCGCCGCCAGCGCCTTGGCGGAGGACTGGAGGTCCTCCATGTCATCGCCGTAGACCTTCAGAGAGACTCCGCTGCCCGCCAGATAGGTAGACATACTGTCCATGGAGCCGGAGGCCGTCACCTGACAGGGCAGGTCGGCGCACAGCTCCTCGATGGCCTTGCCTGCCTTGGCGCCGGAGGCCCCCTCCGGCATGGTGACGTAGGCGGTGACGTCATAGGCACCGCCGGAGCCGCCCATCATGCTGCTCATATCCATGCCGCTGCCGGAGGACATCATGGCACCCACGGCATCCACATTTTCCACCGTACCGGCCCGGCGCACCACCTCGTCCGCCAGTGCCACCGCCTCCTCCCGGCTGATGCCCTCCGGCATGGTAACGGTGAGGCTGACGTTATTCATATCGATCTGGGGCATGAACACGAAGCCCCGGCTGACGGCACCCCACGCAGAGCCAGCCAGCAGCACCACCGCCAGCAGCAGTACCACGGCCTTATGGCCCAGCGACCAGCCCACCGCCCTGCGGTAGGCGGGATAGACCCGCTCCAGCAGGCCGGCCTTCACGGCCTTTTCCTTTTTCAGCATCCCGGAGGCCATGGCCGGCACCAGTGTCAGGGCCACGATGAGGCTGGCCAGGAGAGAATACGTCATGGTCAAGGCCAGATCGGTGAACAGCTGCTTGGTGATGCCCTCCACGAACACAATGGGCAGGAACACGCACACCGTGGTCAGGGTGGAGGCGGTGATGGCCCCCACCACCTGCGCCGCACCGGACACCGCCGCCTGAATGACGGTGGCTCCCTTGGAGCGCAGCCGGTAGATATTCTCGATGACCACCACGGAGTTATCCACCAGCATACC
>ERZ507026.618-NODE-618-length-14651-cov-8.470197_pt1 | contig 14651 bp, 14 predicted proteins | sample MGYA00512876_ERZ507026 | MGnify/ENA metagenome assembly ERZ507026 | reverse complement strand
TCCCGCATGACGATCCGAAGCTGGAACCGTTGTTCGCCTGGCGCGCCCACGCCAACCTGCTGTGGCGCAACTGGCTCAACTGGGTCTATCAGACCACGCCTTACGATTTGAGCGAAGTACCGCAGCTGCGCGAGGAGAAGCGCCTCGGCACCGACCGTTCGATCCGGCACGAGCCCGGTTCTCCGCGTGTCGACGCGTTCACGCCATTCTCGCACGATGGATACGGTGTCATTCGCGGCTGATTTCACGAAGATCGGCGAGTACTGACAAGTATTGGCGATTGTCCCACGATTGCCGCTTTTGCGCGGTGTCGTGGGCTTTTTGCGCGGTTTTTGTTGCCTGCTGCGACATCGTTTCATTTTCGCTGTCATATATTATGGTGCGATATGTTAAGTAAAACGTTTTATCAAGCAGTGTTGCAAACGATGTCTATTTTGGTGTGAATGGGGGTGAAATAGGCCGAATCGACAACGGCCGTGGTTGTGTCTAATAGTCCCCGCAACGTGCGAAACGCCGGTTTTCGCTATACGGTAGTAGGGGAAAGCTCCCGGTGCGGAATGTTGTCTAGCCACGGGCTGATAATCCTTTGCAGCCATTCGGGGCTGGTATGCGAACGCGTTTATGGGCGCGCTAACATAGAACCCGAAGGATGTTCTGGTTTGGTAACCGGAATGTCACATTCGACTCAGCTGTTGGGCTAGACTAACAGCTGACACAAGAGCAGGAGGCGTGAATGATTAGTGCATTGGGAGAGGGCATCATGACCATCGCCGATGGTCCAGAGATGCCGAGCATCAATGACTTCCTTCCCGATCCGTTTGTTTTTCAAGGCACGCCGTTCGCCATCAACCGCATCATCCTCGTTCGTATTCTTGCGACCGTCATCATGCTGCTGGTTCTCGGAATTACGGCAAGCCGTGCAAAGCTCATCCCTGGCCGTTGGCAGGGCGCAGTCGAATGGCTGATCGAGTTTGTCCGCGACAACATCGTCTATCAGGTGATGGGCGAGCTGCGTGGCAAGCGTTATGTGCCGATGATCACCACCGTGTTCTGCACGTTGCTGGTCTTCAATCTGTGCGGCATCATCCCGGGCTTCAACATCGCGGCAAGCGCGTCCATCACGCTGCCTCTGGTGTTCGCCATGTGGTGCTTCTGCCAGTACTGGATTGCCGGCATCCGTGAAAAGGGCCTTGGCCACTTCCTGAGGGACGAGATCTTCCCGAAGGGCGTTCCGGCCCCGATCTATATTCTGCTGTCCCCGATTCAGCTGCTTGAGCTGCTGATTATCCGCCCGTTCTCGTTGACGATCCGACTGTTCGCCAACATGGTTTCGGGCCACCTGATCCTTGCGTTGTGCCTCTCGGCCACGCAGTTCTTCCTCGTTGATGTGGTGAACAAGCTGATGATGCCGTTCGGCATCATCACCTTCGCGGCTGGCATGTTCATGTTCCTGTTCGAGGCGCTGGTCGCCTGCCTGCAGGCTTACATCTTCGCCATCCTGACCACCGCGTACATCAATATGAGCTATCCGGAGATCGACTGACCGCCGGCTTTTTAAGTGTTGCTTCTTGTCAAGCAATAACCAGAAAGGAAACAATCATGGATATCGTTACCCTCGCTGAGGTTGCCGGCAACCTGAACGTCGTTGGCTACGGCCTCGCCGCCATCGGCCCTGGCATCGGTCTGGGCATCCTGATCGGCAAGACCATCGAAGGCACCGCTCGCCAGCCTGAGCTCGGCAGCCGTCTGCAGACCCTCATGTTCCTGGGCCTGGCATTCGTCGAGGTGCTGGCACTGCTCGGCTTCGTGCTCGCCTTCATCAAGTAAGACTTGATCCCCAAGGTAAACACCGAAGACGCAAACGAACGTGAAAGGAGGAAGACACTATGGTGACCGCAGCTAGCGAGATGGAACTGTTCCTTCCGAAAAGCTACGACATTTTCTGGTCGTTGGTCATTCTGATCATCGTCGCCGTGTTCTTCTACAAGTTCTTCCTGCCGAAGTTCCAGGCCGTGTTCGATGAGCGCGCAGCCAAGATCGAAGGCGGCATCGCCAAGGCCGAACAGGCCCAGAAGGATGCCGACGAAGCCAAGGCGAAGTACGATGCCCAGCTGAGCAACGCACGCGTCGAGGCTTCCAAGATCCGCGACGACGCTCGCGCGGAAGCATCGCACATCATCGCCGACGCACGTACCCGTGCCGAGGCTGATGCGGCGCAGATCACCGCCACCGCCCAGCGTTCCATCGAATCCCAGCAGCAGCAGGCTCTGGTGAGCCTGAAGGGTGAGGTCGGCGTGCTGGCAACGGCACTGGCCGGCAAGATCCTGGGCAGCAAGCTGGAAAGCGACGACGTGCAGTCGACGATGATCGACCAGATGATCGCCGAACTGGACAGCGACAAGAAGTGATCGAAACCTTCAAGAAAGGGAGGTGACCAATGCGAGGAGAAGCATCGCGTATCGCAGACCGCGTTTCGCGTGACTCGCTGGCCCCCAAGCTGCGTGACAGCGGCGAGGACGCATGGCGTATCGGGAACGAACTGTTCACGATCACCAACGTGCTCGACCACAACATCCAGCTTGAACGTGCCCTCACCGACCCGTCGCGCCCAGTCGAAGACAAGGTTGCGGTAGTCAAGACCCTCATTGGAGATGAAGCCCATCCGTTGACGATGGAAATCATGTCCGATCTGGTGGCCCGCCGCTGGAGCCGCGTATCCGACATCGCCAACGCCGCCGAGGATTTCGGTGTGGATGGCATGATGTACTACGCGGACCACACGAATGCTACTCTGCAGGTCTCCATCGAGCTTGCCCAGCTGCATTCCGCACTGCTCAACCTTCCGGTCGTACGCAGCAAGCTGTATGACGCAACCGTCCCCGCCGAAGCCCGTATCAAGCTGCTGTACAGCCTGATCGGCAATGCCGACTTCAATGTGGTGACCAAGCGTCTGGCCGAGCATGCGACCTGCAATCTGCGCAATCGCCGCTATCTGCAGACCATTCAGTGGCTGATCAACAAGTTCTCCCGTCATATGGGCGAATCGATGGTCACCGTCACCACGGCAACGCCACTGAGCAAGGAGCAGGTCAAGAAGCTCGTCGCCATCTATTCGGCGAAGACCGGCCATCCGGTGCACATCAACTCGGTGGTCGATCCGACCGTCCTGGGTGGTATGCGCATCCAGGTGGGCGACGAGGTCACCGACAACACGGTGGTCGCACAGCTGCAACATCTTCAGCGCACGGTGAAGGCGACCGCCTGACGGCACGCCACACGGTGAACAAGCCTGAAACAAGACTTGACTGAATTTAAAAACAACAATAAGGAGTGATCATGGCAGAACTTACCATTGATCCCACCACGATACGCAAGGCGCTCGATGAGTTCGTCGAGTCGTACAAGCCGTCGGACACGCCGACCCAGGAAGTCGGTTATGTCGCGACCGCTGGCGACGGCATTGCGCACGTGACGGGACTGCCTGGTTGCATGGCCAATGAGCTGCTGACCTTCGAAGACGGCACGCTTGGCCTGGCGTTCAACCTTGACGCCCGCGAAATCGGCGTGGTTATCCTCGGCGATTTCACCGGCATCGAGGAAGGCCAGGAAGTGCGTCGTACCGGCGAAGTGCTCTCCGTGCCCGTCGGCGACGGCTACCTTGGCCGCGTCGTGGACCCGCTAGGCAACCCGATTGACGGTCTTGGCGAGATCAAGACCGAAGGCCGTCGTATTCTCGAGGCCCAGGCACCTGACGTTATGCATCGTCATCCGGTTGACGAGCCGCTGTCCACCGGCCTGAAGGCCATCGACGCAATGACGCCGATCGGACGTGGCCAGCGCCAGCTCATCATCGGCGACCGCCAGACCGGTAAGACCGCTATCGCAATCGATACGATCATCAACCAGAAGGCCAATTGGGAATCCGGCGACCCGAAGAAGCAGGTCCGCTGCATCTACGTGGCCATCGGACAGAAGGGCTCCACCATCGCATCGGTGAAGCAGTCCCTCGAAGAGTCCGGCGCCATGGAGTACACCACCATCGTGGCCTCCCCGGCATCCGATTCCGCAGGCTTCAAGTACATTGCTCCGTACACCGGTTCCGCTATCGGACAGCACTGGATGTACCACGGCAAGCACGTCCTGATCGTCTTCGACGACCTGTCGAAGCAGGCCGAGGCCTACCGTTCGATCTCTCTGCTGCTCCGTCGCCCGCCGGGGCGTGAAGCGTACCCGGGTGACGTCTTCTACCTGCACTCCCGTCTGCTGGAGCGCTGCGCCAAGGTTTCCGATGACCTCGGCGGTGGTTCGATGACCGGTCTGCCGATCGTCGAAACCAAGGCGAACGACGTGTCCGCGTACATTCCGACCAACGTGATCTCCATCACCGACGGTCAGATCTTCCTGCAGTCCGATCTGTTCAACGCCAACCAGCGTCCTGCAGTGGACGTCGGTATCTCCGTCTCCCGAGTCGGTGGCGCAGCGCAGACCAAGGCACTGAAGAAGGTCTCCGGCACGCTGAAGATCTCCCTGGCCCAGTACCGTTCGCTGGAATCCTTCGCCATGTTCGCCTCCGATCTGGATGCGGCTTCCAAGGCCCAGCTGAACCGTGGCGCGCACCTGACCGAGCTGCTCAAGCAGCCGCAGTTCTCGCCGTACTCCATGGAACAGGAAGTGGCCTCCGTGTGGGCCGGCACCCACGGCAAGATCGATGATCTGCCGCTGAGCGACGTGCTGCCGTTCGAAAAGGGCATGCTGGACTACCTGGAGCACAACACCGACATTCTCAAGACCATCCGCGAAACGGGTGACTTCACCGCCGATACCGAGGCCGCTCTCGACAAGGCAGTGGACGAGTTCCGCGCAACCTTCGTGACCAGCGAAGGCAAACCGTTGGTCGAGAAGAAGCCCGATACGGAGCATGCCGCCCCGATCGAGCAGGAAAAGATCGTCGCGGGAGAGAAGTGATCCATGGGCTCGCAACTCGCATTGAAATCTAGGATCGCCTCCACCAGCTCGTTGGAGAAGATCTTCAACGCGCAGGAGATGATCGCGTCTTCGCACATCGCCAAGGCGCGTGATGTCGCCTTGAACGCGAAGCCGTATAGCGATGCGATTTCCGACGCCGTGCAAGCTCTGGTACAGCATACCCATATCGATCATCCGATTGTGAAGAAACGCGAGAACGGCACTCGAGTGGCCGTTCTCGCTCTCACCTCGGATCGTGGTATGGCAGGTGCCTACACCTCCTCGATCATCCGCGAAACGGAATCACTGCTGGCCCGCCTCGATGAGCAGGGCAAGCAGACGGAACTGTACGTGTATGGTCGTCGCGGAGTGTCGTACTACAAGTATCGCAATCGCGATATTGCAGGTACGTGGGAAGGCAATACCGACAAGCCCGGCGTTGAAGTCGCCGAAGCGATCTCGAACGCACTGGTCGACGCGTATATGAAGCCTGATGAGGAGGGCGGGGTTTCCGAGCTCTACATCGTCTTCACCGAATTCGTCAACATGGTGGTGCAGAAGGTGCGCGTGCTGCGCATGCTGCCGGTCGAGGTTGTTGCTGATCCGAGCAAGGTCAACAACGATCTGAACGCCGAAGCCAGCCCGCTGTATTCGTTCGAACCGAGCGTGGACGAAGTGCTGGACGCGATTCTGCCGAAGTACATTCAGTCGCGCATCCACGAATGCCTGCTTACCGCAGCCGCATCCGAGACGGCAAACCGACAGAATGCCATGCACACGGCGACCGAAAACGCCCGCAGCCTGATCGACGATCTGACGCGTAAGCTCAACGCTTCCCGCCAGGCTTCGATTACCCAGGAACTTACCGAAATCATCGGCAGCGCCGACGCGCTGAATAAGAAGGAAGAGTAGGAACGCATATGGCTGAGAACCAGACTGCAGAAGCTACTGAGCCGATCGCCGGACGCGTTACGCGTATCCAGGGTTCGGTTATCGATGTTGAATTCCCGGTTGGCCATCTGCCCGACATCTACAACGCGTTGACCGTTGAGCTGTCCGACATGGGCACCAAGGAGGAAGGCGAAGGCGGCAGCCACACGATTCCGCTGGAAGTCGAGCAGCACCTCGGCGATTCCACCATTCGTGCAGTCGCCCTGAAGCCGACCGACGGTCTTGTCCGTGGTGCCGCAGTGCACGATACCGGCAAGCCGATCTCCGTGCCGGTCGGCGACGTGACCAAGGGCCATGTCTTCGACGTGTCCGGCAACATCCTCAACAAGAAGCCGGACGAGACCATTACCATCACCGAACGTTGGCCTATCCACCGCAATCCGCCGGCATTCGACCAGCTGGAGTCCAAGACCCAGATGTTCGAAACCGGTGTGAAGGTCATCGATCTGCTCACCCCGTACGTACAGGGCGGCAAGATCGGTCTGTTCGGCGGCGCAGGCGTCGGCAAGACCGTGCTGATCCAGGAAATGATTCAGCGCGTGGCCCAGAACCACGGCGGTGTGTCCGTGTTCGCAGGCGTCGGCGAGCGTACCCGTGAGGGTAACGATCTGATCGGCGAAATGGACGAGGCCGGCGTGCTCGAGAAGACCGCACTGGTCTTCGGCCAGATGGATGAGCAGCCGGGTACCCGTCTGCGCGTGCCGCTGACCGCACTGACCATGGCAGAGTACTTCCGTGACGTGCAGAATCAGGACGTGCTGCTGTTCATCGATAACATCTTCCGTTTCACCCAGGCTGGTTCCGAGGTGTCCACCCTGCTCGGCCGTATGCCGTCCGCAGTGGGCTACCAGCCGAACCTGGCCGATGAGATGGGCGCGCTGCAGGAGCGAATCACTTCGACCCGTGGACACTCCATCACCTCGCTGCAGGCCATCTACGTGCCGGCCGATGATTACACCGACCCGGCTCCGGCAACCACCTTCGCCCACCTCGACGCGACCACCGAGCTTTCTCGTGAAATCGCCTCGAAGGGCATCTACCCGGCAGTGGACCCGCTGAGCTCCACCTCGCGAATCCTTGATCCGCGTTACGTGGGCCAGGCTCACTACGAGTGCGCCAACCGTGTCAAGGCGATTCTGCAGCGCAACAAGGAGCTGCAGGACATCATCGCCCTGATCGGTATCGACGAGCTGAGCGAAGAGGACAAGACCACCGTGAACCGTGCTCGTCGTATCGAGCAGTTCCTCGGCCAGAACTTCTACGTGGCCGAAAAGTTCACCGGTCGTCCGGGCTCCTACGTGCCGGCTGACGAGACCATCGAAGCCTTCACCCGCATCTGCGACGGCGTGTACGACAACGTGCCCGAGCAGGCCTTCTCCGGCATCGGCGGCATCGAGGATCTCGAGCGCAAGTGGCACGACATGCAGAAGGAATATGGTGACTGATGAGTGAGAAAGCCACGATGCAGGTGAACATCGTCTGCGCCGAACACCCGGTGTGGAGCGGCGAGGCGTTGCAGGTCACCATTCCCGCTTCCGGCGGTCAGATGGGTATTCTGCCTAATCATGAGCCTGTGCTCACGCTGATTAAGCAGGGTAAGCTTGCCGTGGTTGAGAAGGATGGTTCCCGTCGCGAAATCGAAGTTGCGGACGGATTCATCTCCTTCGATTCGAACAAGCTCACCGTTGCGGTCGAAGATGCCGGTACGTTGAAGCGTGCCGAGGTCGAAAGCGCAGAATAACCGCACTGGCGATACGTCGACGATCAGACGATCAGCGGTGATGAGTCGACGACTATCGTTTCCCGATGGGGCGGCACTCTACATGGGTGCCGCCCCATTCTTGTATTTTCCCCCATGCCCTGGGGTTGGTTGCGACTGCCGGTCATGGTGTTGTGGCAGTTTCCACTGGTTGCCGTCGGTGCCTTCCGATGACCGCCGGCATAGCCCTGAGCCGTCGATGGGGCGATTGGCCGGAAGATTGGACCCATGCGCTAGGGTGGGCTTTTATGCGAATTCTGGTTGCCGATTGCTCCGCCGAATATTCCGGCCGTCTCAATGCCTCATTGCCGCTTGCCAAACGCGTGCTGCTGGTCAAGGCCGATAACAGTCTGCTGATCTTCTCCGAACTCGGGTCATACAAGCCGCTCAACTGGATGGCGGCACCGTGCACGCTCAAAGACATCACCCCGCCCGACGCGGACGATGATGCGGATACGCCTGCCCCCGAGAAGGTGCTGCGCGTCGCCTCCGCCAAGTCCTCCGACGTGCTGGAGGTCACCTTGCAGCACATCTATTCCGATGAAAACTATGACTTGGGCGAGGATCCCGGATTGATCAAGGATGGCGTCGAAGACCACCTGCAGCAGTACCTGGCTGAGCAGATCGAACGCATCGGCAAAGGGGCGAAGCTGGTGCGCCGCGAATACCCGACCGCCATCGGCCCGGTGGACATCATGGCCATCGATGCGAACGGCGAGCACGTTGCCATCGAGATCAAACGGCATGGCGGCATCGACGGCGTGGAGCAGCTTACACGCTATTGCGAGTTGCTGAACCGTGACCCGCTGCTCGCACCTGTGCACGGCATCTTCGCCGCGCAGACCATCACCCCGCAGGCCCGCGTGCTTGCCGAGGACCGTGGCTTCCGCTGCCTGATTCTCGACTACGAGGAGATGAAGGGCGTGGAGGACGACTCGCTGCGCCTGTTCTAGCGTTTCCTCAAACTACCGATGGTGAGCACCCCATGAGCGACGGTAGTTTGGGCTTCTCTCAAACTACCGGCGTTGGGGTGCGCTCAGTGTCGATAGTTTGAGGAAATGGTTATCTGAGGGATAATGCGGCCTTCAGGCTGCGGATACTGGTGCAGATACAAGTGGGATGTGGGATAGTGGTATAAAACGGGGTCTTCCCAGTTCACATTGAACCGGGAAGACCCACTCGTTGTAATGTGCCATTAGGCTCGCCGTCACATGGCGTAACGGTACATCAGTACGCGGCGAGAATATCGACCACGAACACCAGCGTGGACTTCGCCGGAATCGAGCCGGAGGCCTTATCGCCGTAACCCTTGTCGGGCGGAATCACCAGCAGTACCTGCGAGCCGACAGTCTGACCGATCAGGCCATCCTTCCAGCCTTGGATGATCTGCCCGGACGATGAGACGTCGGCGTCGAATGTGGTGTTCTTATCCCACGAGGAATCGAACTGCTTGCCGTCGGTCGTCCAACCGGTGTACTTCACCACGGCGGTCATGGAATTCGTGATCTTCGTGCCCTTGCCCTTGATGAGCGTCTGGGTGATCTGCTTGTCGACCGAGCCCTGACCGTTCATATCGATGGACGGCTTGCCGTTCTTGCCCAGCGTCACCTTCGGCAGATTCGCCGGAACATCGGTGACCTGGTCGCCTTCGGCACGGGTGAGATCCTTTGACTTGGATACGAGCGTGTAGACGAGGATATACGAGGTGTTTGCGGAATTGCTGTCGTTGATGCCGAATGCGATGGAGGTGTTGAGCTTCTGCCCGATCATCGCCTTGTACGGTTCGATCTGCTTGAGGTTCGAGTCGGACAGCAGGATGGAGCAGTCGGGGGTGTTCTTCTCCCATGAGCTCATGAGTTCGGAACCGTCCTTGACGTTTATCGCAATGCCTTGGGCGCACACGCGGTCGCCCTTCTGGATGGTGGCGCCATCGCCCTTCTGCAGCACTGCGTAGGTGTTGTTCTGCACCGTCATCGGGGTCTTGAACGTGACCTTCGGTTTCTCTCCGAGCTTACCGGTGGCGGTGATGCCGGCGATCTGATCCATATTGACCGTCTGCTTGCTGGATTCCTTGGATGAGGACGATGATGAGGATGAATTGTTGGAACAACCCGCGAGTGTGGCGCACATGGCCAGCGCGCATCCGGCCGCCAAGGCGGAGCGGAGCAGCGTGGTGATCTTCTGTGAATGCATGACATACCACTGTAGCCGGAAACCTTGATTTTCCGGCGATGACGCCCTTTGCTAGAATGGCTGGGTTATGAGTTTTTTAAAGCGGACAAACGAATCCGAGGTCGAAGCCATGGATAACGAGCCAAACGCTGAGAAGAAAGCGCGCCGTCATGCGGTATTGATGCGCGGTGTGGTAACCCCGATTCTGGGACTGCTCGCTGTTGCGGCCATCGGACTTGGCATTATGAATGCCACGGAATGGAAGCCCAGTCGTACGATTACGGCGCAAACGCAGGTTTCCGGTAGCCGTTATGTGGTGACGGATCCCGGTGTGGCCGGCCTGGTGGATAGCGATGTGAGGGTGAAGGTGCTGTCTGGCGGATCGGGGAAGGTCTGCGTTGCCGCCGCCTCCGCCAAGGATGCCGCTGGATGGTTGTCCGGTGAACGCTATGTGCGCCTGACGGGTCTTGATGATTGGCAGACGCTGGGTACGCAGAAGGCCGGCTCGTCGGCAGGGCAGAATGCCGGAACGTCGCAGGACGGCACTATGGAAGGCGTCGATTTCAAGGATTCCGACATGTGGCATGCCGTGACATGCGACACGAAGAGCGTTGAGTTCGAAAGCAATGTGAAGAACGATTCGACGGTTCTGCTTGTTGATTTGGGCGAGAAGCAGAATGCGGATATCTCGTTCACCTGGACGCGGAAGACGCTGCCTGATTTTGCTACGCCGTTCTATTTCGTTGGCGGTTTGCTGGCTGTGGGGGCGGTGCTGACCGCTTCCGTGTTCGCCATGCCTCCGCATCGCCGCCGTCATCGCATGGTGATGGGCACTGCCGGGCAGCTTGACGAGCATACCGATCAGCAGGCTGAGGAGCCGGTCGAGGAGGTGTCCATCCGTGAGGCGCTGACCGGCAGCATGAGCAGTCTTGCCGCCGCGTTCAAGCCGAGCAAGCGTGGCGGGCGCCGTCATGCCGCTGCGGCCGGGGAGGATGTTGAGCAGCCGACGGTAATCGATCCGTCCGCTCGTAATCTGGTGGCTGATGCAGCCGGTGCTGCCGCGGATGATGACGATATGTCCGTCGGCGAGGAGACTTCGGTTATTTCCGCGGACGAATTGCAGGCGTATTTCGCGCGATTGGCTCAGGAGTCCGACGAATCCTTCGGTATTGCCGAGGATGGCGATGCTGCCGATACGGGTATCACTGATACGGATGCCGCCGACGTGGCTGATTCCGCCGGTGAAGTGCATGATGATTCCGCTGATGCTGATGCTGATGCTGATGTTGACGCTGACGCGGAGAACGAGCCTGTTGAATCCGCCGATCCAGTTGAATCGGACGATACCGCTGAATCCGACGAATCGGACAACACCGATGAACGTGATGATCCGAACGACGATAGCGAAGCGGATACCAACGCCGAATCGGACGAGTCGCATACGGCCGATTCGGCTGACGATGCAGCCGAGGCCGCTGATGCTGATGCCGATGCATCGAATGAGGAAGCGGCTGACGACCAGCCCGACGATGCGTCCGATACCCAAGCCGACGATTCCGAAGCGGAGCCGGTCGAAGAATCCGCCGACGATTCGCCCCAATCCGAACAATCGTCCGAACAATCTGATGACGAAACCGAAGACGGAGCCGACGAAGACGATCATGCCGCCGAGCAGTCCGCCGAGGAGGAATCCTGATGAAGAAACGTACCGTTACCAAAGCCGCGGCATTACTGGTCAGCGCCGGCATGCTGGTCTCCCTCGCAGCGTGTGAAGGCCAGGTGCCGCAAGCCACGTCAAGCCAGTCGTCCGAACAGTCCTCGCCTGATCTGACCACCACCCAGGAACACGCGATTCGCAACAAGATCCTTGACGCGATCGACGCGGCCGACGCGGCACAAAGCGCCGACGGCCTCAGCGAACGCGTCACCGGCCCACAGCTCGACATCCGTTCCAGCGAACTGACCATCGCCAAGGCCACCGGTACCATGCCGGCCAAGGCGACGATTCCGCGCAAGATCACGCAGACCGTCATCCCCGTTAATGACGGCTGGCCCCGCACCGTGTTCACCATCACCACCACCACCGACGACCAGCAGTCCAAAAGGCTGCTGGTACTGACCCAGGATTCGGCGCGTGACAACTACAAGCTGTGGGGCGTCGCACGACTGTTCCAAGGCGCGAAACTGCCCAAGTTCGAAGTGCCCAAGCTGGGCAGCGAAATGGGCACCGCCAAAGACGCCAAACTGGTGGCGACCCCCGCCGAAGCGGTCAGCGAATACTGCGATCTGCTGAACAAGGGCGATGCCAGCGCCTACAAGAAGAAGATCGCCGACGACATGTTCCGCAGCGATCTGGAGAAGCTTTCCGCCACGGTGCAGCAAGGCATGGAGGCCAACAAGGGCACGCAGCAGCAGGTCTTCACCGTGCCGAAGGACCAGATCAAGATCATGCGTTCGGCGGCGGATGGCGGCGACCTGGTCGTGGCGCGCATCGATTCCACATGGACCAGGCAGGCCGGTGAAGGGCGTGAATCGTTGCCTGCCTCCGACGAGGAAAAAGCGTTGTTCGGCAACGGCAAGGCCACCAGCACCATGAAGGTCACCTATGTGAACGTGGTCGCGTTGTGGATTCCCGCAGCGGGTTCGAATCAGCAGATTGTCGCCGTGGGCGCCGAACGCCAGCCCATCAAAGTGGAGGCGATATAAGCCATCCCATGCCGTGCGCACGGCATTCGCATGCCGCCGCTAGCACACATGGGGCTTGCAGCACGGCGAATTTTGCGTAGCACGAAATCGTTGCTGGTACTTATAGTTAAGCCAGCAACGATTTTTGTTTTCGGGAGGACAGATGGCAGGTCAGCAGCAGTTCAATCCAGGGGTTTCGTTGGCGGGCGCGGTCGATCTGGAAGCGTTGAAGCACCAGGTCAAAGCCGAGCCGGGGCAGGCCGGTGGCGCTCCGGCGGCAAGCGGCTATGTGATCGACACCACGGAGAACACGTTCCAGGCGATGGTGCAGACCTCGACCACGTTCCCGATCCTCTTGTTCCTGTGGATTCCGACCGATGACCGTCTGTTCCCCATGGCCCGTGCGCTCGCCAACGCGGTGAACGCGATGAACGGTCAGATTCAGCTGTCGCGTATCGATATCGCATCCAACCCGTCCATCGCCCAGGCATTGCAGGTGCAGGGCGCCCCAGCACTGTTCGCGTTGATCGGCGGTCGACCGATGCCGTTATTGCAGGGCCTGCCCAGCGACGAGGAAATGCAGCAGATCACCGAACAGGTGCTGCCGAAGATCGTGGCCATGGCCCAGCAGGCCGGCGTAAACGGCACGGCGCCATATTCGGGCGATCCGGATGCCGATGGCGCGCAGGGCGAAGGTGCCGCGAATCCGGCTTCCGTGGTGCCACCGGAACATCAGGAGGCGTATCAGCTGGCGCAGGCCGGCGACTATGCCGGTGCCGCGGCGGCGTATGCGCAGGTGCTTGAAGCCGATCCGAATGATGCGCTCGCGGCCCGTGAACGTGCCAAGGCGCTGCTGTTGGCGCGTTCCGCCACCGCCGACGTGCGTGATGTGCGCACCGCCGCGGCCGATCGCCCCGACGATGTGGAAGCGCAGCTTGCCGTGGCCGATATCGATATGATCGGCGGTCAGATTCAGGATGCATTCGACCGTCTGCTGGACTTCGTGGCTGCCGGGCATAAGGCGGATATCGAACCGGTTCGCCAGCGCTTGCTGGAATACTTCGCCATTCCCGAGGCTGGCGATCCGCGTCTGGTTGCGGCTCGTCGCCGTCTCGCCACGCTGATGTACTGACAGCTGATGTACTGACGACAAAGTCGCAGGAACCGGCATATCGACAGCGGGCGGAGCGTAATGCTTCCGCTCGCTGTCGTCTCTATATCTGTATGGGCATATGGGCGCTATCCGAATGGTGGGCTCTGCGGAGATGAGGCAGACGTGGTGCTGATGCCGAAGCCGGTTGCGTCTGTCTAGTCGCCGATTCTGTTCGTGCCGAACACCTGTTGGAAGCTGGGGCCCTTCTCGCTCAGCTCGGCTTCGAACTCGCCCGCCCACCTGCTGAACGGTCTTGCGGCCAGGCTTTCGTTGCTGAACCGTGGTTGATCGGTGACTTCGGTCAGGCAGAATTTCGGAATCGTCAGGTTCGTCACCGGCCCGCTGCGCGCGGCCTCCGCCACGATAAGCGGCGCATTCGTCGCGCCGAACACGTCCACGTTCCAGCCGTCCTCGGCGATCCACACGGAATAGCGGTTCTTGATGACCGTATCGCCGCCGCGCGTGATCAATTCCGCGGCGATGCGGGTATCGATTTCCATCTCCTTCTCATACCGTGTTCCCAGCGATGCCGGCCCCTTCACCGTCACATACGCGTGGGAGAACTCGTCACGGTAGTCGTGCAGCACATCGATGGGGTAGGTGTCGCAATCCATGGTGAGGTTGATGCTGTTGGAAGTGAGTCGCACGCGCAGCGCGTAGTTGCCGGAATGCACGTAATAGCTTTGGATGACGAGCTTTGGGGGATTATCTCTGCGATATTCGGCGGGCAGCGCATGGCAGAAGAAGCGCCGCTCGTATTGGAAATCATTCGTTGGCTCGGACATAATTCAAGTCTAGACGGTTTTGTTGCGAGCAATGCGGAGATTATGGCGTTATATGGCGCAATGCGCGCGGTGCCGTGTCCGTGGCGGAGGTTTTCGTTCAGATGGTGTAGAGTGGGGGAGTTGCTTGGGTTTGTAGCTCAGTGGATAGAGCGTCTGTCTCCGGAACAGAAGGTCGTGGGTT
>ERZ507026.616-NODE-616-length-14675-cov-7.355472_pt1 | contig 14675 bp, 10 predicted proteins | sample MGYA00512876_ERZ507026 | MGnify/ENA metagenome assembly ERZ507026 | reverse complement strand
AGACCGATCTGTTCGGCGAGCAGAACGTGCTCATGGGCGGCGTGAACAAGCTCGTCGAAATGGGCTTCGAGGTCCTCACCGACGCCGGCTACCAGCCGGAGATCGCCTACTTCGAGGTGTGCCACGAGCTGAAGATGCTCGTCGACCTCATGAACGAAGGCGGTCTGAACAAGGCCCGCTGGTCCTGCTCCGACACCGCCCAGTACGGCGATTACACCAACACCGTCATCAACGAGGACTGCCGCAAGCGCATGGAATACCACCTGGGCCGCATCCAGGACGGCTCCTTCGCCAAGGAGTTCATCGACGATCAGGATGCCGGCGCCCCGCACTTCAAGGAGCTGCAGGAGAAGTACTCCAACGAGCGCATCGAGACCGTCGGCCCGAAGCTGCGCGCCATGTTCTCCTGGAACAAGGATGGCGTCAAGGATGCCGACGAGGCCAATTCCTTCACCGGTAAGATCGCCCGCGCTCAGGTTCAGTGAGCCCCTGTAGCTCCCGCTGGCGCATAAGCGCCTGAGGGGAGTACCCAGCACGTACCAAAAGGCCGCCGCTCCGATTCATTCGGAACGGCGGCCTTCTAGTATGGTCCCACCACGTAGCCAAACTTCCACCACGCAGTGAACCACAGAGTTACTTGATTACCCACGCAGAGGTGTCGGTGGGAAGTTGACCGTCGGGAGTCAGCGGGCCGGAAGCGAGCACCACAGAGCCTTCGGGCAGTGAGACCGGGGCAGTGCCAAAGTTAGTAACCGAGGTGAACGTGCGTCCCTCAACCGCCGCACGGCGGTACGCCACCACGTCCGCTCCCATATCCACCTGCTCGGCGGTGGTGTCGCGCGTGGCGGTCAGCGACTCCTGACGAATCGCCAACGCCGCATGATACAACGTGTACATCGAATCCGGGTCGGCCTGCTCCACGTCCACCGCGTAATCCTTGAACCACAGCGGCTGCGGCAGGTGCGGGTCGGCGGCCGGCGTCACGCCATCGGCGCGAACCGCAGGGGAGAAGCCGAAGGAAGCGCCCGTGCCGAACTGGCCGGCGGCGCACAGCGGCACATGGTTCTCGCCGGTGCCATCGTCGGCCGGAGCCGGACGGCTGAAATCGGCCAGAGCGGGCTCGTCGGAAGCGGTCCAAGGCAGAGGCACGCGGCAACCGTCACGGCCCTTATCCATCGTGGCCTGAGCGGTGTGGAAAGCGGTCGGATCCTCCAGTCGATCCCACGGAATATCGGCCACCTCAAACAGACCCAGCTCCTCGCCCTGATAAATATAGGCGGCGCCGGGCAGACCAAGCTCCATCAGCGCGGCGGCACGGGCACGGCGGGTGCCGAGCTCGCGGTCTTCGGGATATGTGGTGCCGTTGCGCAGCAGCCAGTCGTGCGGCAGCTGGTGGTAGGGCGCGCCCTTGACCTGCGGCAGACCGTAGCGGGAGGGGCTGCGCGGCACGTCGTGATTGTTCATGACCCACGTGGTGGTGGAGCCGCCGGTTTCGGCCGCCGCCTTAAGACCCGCGGCGATGGCCTTGCGGAACTCGTCGGCATACCAGTTGGCCTGCGCGAAGTCGAAGTTGAAGGACTGGCCCAGCTCGTCCATCGAAGCGTACAGGTGCTGGTGCTCAGGCACCACCCACGCCTCGGCCACGGCAAAGCGCGGCGGGTTGTATTCGTTGAACACCTTGCGCCACTCGCGGTAGATGTCGTGCACCTCACGACGGTCGAACAGCGGGTGGCTGAAGTCATGATTCAGCACGCCGACCACGCTGTATTCGCGGCCGAGCTCTTCCAACGGCTTGGATTCGAGATCCTTGGCCAGGCCGTGCGCCACGTCGATGCGGAAGCCGTCGGTGCCGTGGTCGGACCAGAAACGTAGGGTCTTCTTGAACTCCTCGTGGATGTCCGGATTCTTCCAGTTGACGTCCGGCTGCGCCTTATCGAACAGGTGCAGATACCACTGGCCGTCGGCCACGCGCGCCCAGGCCGGGCCGCCGAAGAAGGATTGCCAGTCGTTGGGCGGCAGTTCGCCGTGCTCGCCGCGGCCGTCGCGGAAGATGTAGCGGTCGCGCGCCGGGGAGCCGGGCTCGGCGGCGAGGGCCTCTTGGAAGAACACGTGCTTGTCGGCGGTGTGGTTGGGCACGATGTCCACGATCACTTTGATGCCGGCCTCGTGCGCGGCCTCGGCCATCGCGTCGAAGTCGTCCATGGTGCCTAGGCGCGGGTCGACGTTGCGGTAGTCGATCACGTCGTAGCCGCCGTCCGCCAGATCCGAGGGGTAGAACGGGGAGAGCCAGATCGCGTCGACGCCGAGGTTCTTCAGGTAATCCATCTTCTCGGTGACGCCGGCGATGTCGCCGAGTCCGTCGCCGTTGACGTCCTTGAAGCTGCGCGGGTAGATCTGGTAGACGACGGCCTGCTTCCACCAGTCGTCATTGAGGTTGTTGGCGGTCATGCCGATTCCTTCCTGTTCCGGGTGCGTTGTGGTTGGGTTGTTCCGGTTGTGCTCGAACTGCTGTGTGAAGGCCCAACCGTTGTATTGATGATGACAACGATATCATGTGAATTACGCATGCAAAAGTCGATTTATCGGCGTTTTGCGGTGGTAACGTAGTCACGCCTGCGCGGACGCTGCTGTTGCGGCAGGCGGCGCGGTGGTTTCGCGCAGTATTAGCGGAGTGTCCGGCCGTACGAATGCCGGTTCGATTGACTTGCCCGCAATGGCATCCAATACCATGTGCCCGGCGGCCACGCCCATTGCGAACGGGTCCTGATGCAGTGTGGTCAGTCCCACGGCGGCGGACAGGGTGGAATCGTCGAAGCCGATGATGGAGATGTCCTGAGGTACCCGCCGCCCGTATTGACGCAGGCGATACAGCACGGGTGCGGCCATTTCATCATCCTCAAAACAGAAGGCGGTGATGCTGGGGGAGGCGTTCAGTACGGCGTTCAATGCCGCGTTGCTTTCGCCAAGACCGCGTTGAATGCTCAGGGGCGTTAGCTCGATCCCCGGATGGGCGGCAGCGGCATCAATGACGCCCTGCAAACGAGCCTCGGCACTGTAGCGCATGTTGGTTTCGGTCGGGGCGCTGCCGACGAACGCGATATGCCGGTGGCCGAGTGCAATCAGGTGCTCGATGGCCGAACGTGTGGCGGCGTAATCGTCAATGCTCACGCCTGCGTCGAACCCATCGGTGGAGGGAATGTTGATGCCGACAATCGGCACGTGCATATGCTTCAGTCGCTCCACTTCAGCCGGCTCAATGTCGAAGGAGCTGACAATCACCGCATCCGCATTGCGTCGCACGGGCAAATCCGCAAAGAAGTCATGGCGCTCGGCGGCGTTGCGCATGGGGTAGGGCACAGTGTCGTAGCCGGAGGGGCGCAGCGCCGAGTCAAGGCCGGCGAAGATGTTTGCATTGAACCAGGTGGTGATGGTCTCGCTGGCCAGCAGCGCAATGCGGAACGACTGGCCGGACTTCAGTGCGGCGGCCGAGCGAGAGACGGAGTAGTCGAGCTTTTCGGCCGCGGTCATCACTCGGTCTCGAGTCTCTGGAAGCACTAGATCCGGCTTGGCGAAGGTTCGGGACACCGTGGATACGGAAACGCCGGCCTCGCGGGCCACCGCTTGAATGCTTGCCTTGGTCATAGCCGTCGCTCCTTCGCCGTCGCGAACAATCATTGTCATGACAACGATAACATGCCCATAACAAGTCATCGTCTTCGGCTATCTCGATTACGAGGGGCTGATTTAGACCAATTTCCCATTGCCGGAATCGATCACCGCTTCTCTCGGCGCATCACGGCGGCTAGGGACTGCACGCGTGGCAGGTCGAAGACCTCGTCGGTATGTACCACGTGGCCTGAGCTGTCCGCCAGCGGCACGCGCCAGTTCGAATACTCTCTGGAAGTGCCCGGCTGATTCTGGGAGCGGCATTCGCCCACGCCGTCCACCAGCGCTGCCTGCAGCAGCAGCGACGGCGTATCGGTGAGCATGGCGTGCATCGCTTCCACGATTTCCTGCACATGGCCTTCCACATCATCCGCCACGGTCTGCGAGATATAGCCGTTCTCCACCAGACGGTTCATCATGGCCGTGCGCTCGGCCATCGCCGAGGCGGCGAATGCCTCCACCGGCTCGCTCAGGAGATGCAGCTCCTCGCGCAGCTTGACGTGTGCGAAGTTCAGGTAGCCGGCGGTGGGTGGCAGATCGTGCGTGGTCACCGAGGCCAATGCCTGTTTGCGATAGTCCTTGGGTGCGCGGTACGGGTCGCCGGCGTTCGGCGAATCGTCCACGCGGTTGAACCATTCCACGTCAGTGCCGAGCACGCCGTGATCGGCCAGAATGCGGCGCACGTAATCCGGTACGGTGCCCAGATCCTCGCCAACCACCATGCCTCCGGCGCGCGTGGCCTCGATGGCCAGTACTCCCAACATCGCCTCGTGGTTGTACGTCACGTATGCGCCGTTGCGGGCACCGAGCCCCTGCGGAATCCACCACAGGCGGAACAAGCCCAGCACATGGTCGATGCGCACCGCGCCCGCGTGCTCGTACATCGAATGCACCATCTCGCGGTACACCTGGTAGCCGGTGGCCTCCAGGTAGCGCGGGTTGAACGGTGGCTGGCCCCAATCCTGGCCCTGCTGGTTATAGAAGTCCGGCGGGCAGCCGACCGTGACGCCACCTGAGGCGAAGCGTTCCGGATTGGCCCAGGCATCCGCGCCGAGCCCGTGCACGCCCACGGCCATGTCCTGCATCAGACCCAGCGTCATGCCGTGGTCCAGCGCCTCCTGCTGCGCGGCGTTCACCTGCTCGGCGGCAATCCACTGCAGCCAGCGGTTGAACTCGAACAGGTCGTGGTGCTCCTCGACGAGCTGGCGCACGGCCGGGTCGTCGATGGTCTTCTCGAAGAACCAACGGTTCTTGCCCCACGGCGCGCCCCATACCTCGAAACACAGGCACCATGTGGCGAAGGAATCGAGGTCCGGGCCGGCGGTGGTCTTGAAATGCTCGAATTCGAGCTCGCGCTTGTTGTTGCGGCCCGCTTCGAAGATCAGGCGCAGCGCCGGGCGCTTGGCCTCCCACGCCGCGTTGATGTCCATCGGGGTCGATTCGTCGTTGCGCGCGGCCACCGAATCATGCAGCGCATCCACCTGCGCGCGCACGTCGGCCGGCAGTGTGGCATATTCGGGGATATCCTGCGGCCGGATGTACGTCACGTTGAGGAATCGGCGCGATTCCGGTAGATACGGCGATGGCTCAAGCGGCGGAATCGGCGCGCCGGCGTGAATCGGATTGATGAGCATGAAGTCGGCCTTGGACTTCTCGGCGGCATCTGCCAAAAGACGCTTCAGATCGCCGTAATCGCCGATGCCCCACGATTCGCGGGACCGCACGGAATACATCTGCGTCATCCAGCCCCACCGCTGGTGCTCGGCGACCGCCTCTGGCACGGGAATGCGCGCGGGGGCGGCGATGATGGCCGCCTTGCCCTCGCGCCCGTCAACCGTGACGGTCAGCGTGTGGTAACCCATCGGCAGGTCGGGTGCGATGGTCAAGTCCGGCTTGCCGGAATTGAGGTTCGGCAGCAGGGCAAAGTGGCCAAACGCGGTGCCGTCCTCCAGTTCGATGGAGGCGGTGATGTCCGCGTCCGACGAGCAGTTCAGGGTGATGCCGGTCGGTTTGCCGGTGGTGGCGACGATGGTGGAGGGGAGCAAACGTTTGCTGTTTTCCACCTCAAGTTGGGTCATGGAGCGTACGATGGCCTCGTCGCTGGATGCGTCCACGTCGAGGGCCTTGAGTACGGCGACCAAGGCCGCGTCGCTGATTTCGGTGTAGGTGCCGAGCTGGTCGATGAATGAGGTGGCAAGTCCGCAGGCTTTGGCGAGCTTGATGAGCGGGCGGGCGAGTCGTTCCGTGCTTTCCGCGCGCTGCGGGGCACCGGAAGCGGCGTTGTTGGTGGTGTCTGCGATGGTGCCGGTGCTGGTTGCTGCGTCGTTGCCGTATGCGTCGGTCATGATGACTCCTTGCTTGCAAATCGGGTACTGCTAGTCGTTTGCATTGCTGTTCGAGGGCCGCTCTGCGTTGAGGTTCCGGCAACCTGACAGACCAATGTTCGAGCTGTTCTGCCTCTACCGTAACTCATATTGACAACGATTGCAATACATTCGGTGAGTTGGACGAGGCTAGAGGTGTTGGTGTTTGTCGTGATGGCCCGTTGACTATCCCCAGTCGACTTTGCCGACAGCCTCGCCGGCGGAGGTGAGGCCGAACGGGTTTAACCAAACACGACGAACGATTGCGGGGAGAGCGTCAGCTGCCCGCCGCTCACGGCCGGTTCACCAAGACTGAGCAGCACGTCGGCGTCGGAAGAGAGCTCGTCCGGCAGGTATTCCGTGAGGAATGAGGCGATTGAGGCACCTGAATCGGCGTTGAAATAACTGGAATCGCCTTCGTGCTCCATAGGCGTGTCGGTATTGCGCAGCAACAGGTTGTAGCCGTTCGGGTGGCCGTCCCGGCGCCAGTCGAGGTAGAGGTCCATGTCGAAGCCGGCCTGCATCGATTCGTTCGGATGGCCTGGACGCCATCGGCGGACCGACCTGGGTGGATTCCGATAAGGCGGCCGTATGGGTGACCAACTGGGACACCGAGCGCAACGGCTCCTCGCTCACCACCCGTGACGGCACCAGCTACCTGCTCGCCAACGCCTTCATGCTCGCCTACGATTACGGCCAGCCGCACATCTTCTCCGGCTACTACTACGCCGGCGTCGACGACGGCGCTCCCGGCGCCACCCGCACCTCCGTGCCGGACATGACCTGTCCGACCGACGGCATCGAAACCGCCGGCACCTGGCACTGCGCGCAACGCTGGACCGCCATCCGCGGCATGATCGGCTTCCGCAACGCCGTGGCCGGCACCCGGAAATACGATCCGTCCGATCCCGCCTGATTCACCGGCGAAACACCGCATAAGGGCGATGACACCGCCGCCAAGTCCGCCGATTCCGCAGCGTCCGCCAAGTCAGGCGACGCCAAGTCCGGAAAGGCAACGTCCGATGCCATCCGCCGCGCCGCAACGCTCGCCGCCATCCTCCTGCCCGTCATCGTCGGCGTCACGTTCATGGCGATAGCTCGCAGGAACGGCAAAGCCCAGTCCGACAACAGCGGCCCGAATAACGACTGATTCGGCCCCGCTCAGCCGCGCACCCGCGGCGCGGCGGTGGAGTCGCGTACCAGCAGTTGCACGGGGAAGATCTCGTGCGGCTGGTCCAGGGTGCGCCCCTCGATAAGGTCCAGGGCCTTGCGCGCGGCGGCGACGGCCATGTCGTACGGCTTCTGGCGCACGGTGGTCAGCCCCACCTCGCCCGAGAACGTGCTGTTGTCGAATCCGGTGACGGACAGGTCGGTCGGAATCGCCATGCCGCATTGGCGCAGGCGGAAGAACAGCGGAATCGCCAGCGAATCCTGATGGAAGCACAGGGCAGTCGGGGCGTCGTCGCGCGCGAGCAGCGCGGTGAGGGCGGCGTCGACCGGATCGTCGCCGGCCTGCATGTCCATCGTCTGGCCGGTCACGCCGTCCAGTTCGCTGCACGCCTCCAGGAATCCGGTGACGCGGTTGTGCGAGCTGAAGCCCATCGTGGCATCGAACGTCTCGTACAAATACAACAGGTTGCGGTGGCCGAGCGTGGTCAGATGGCGCACGATCAGCCGGATGCCGGCCTTGTCGTCGATGCCCACGGAGGCGGTGAACCCCTGCGAGGCCGTGTTGATGCCGATGAGCGGGATCCGCGTGGTGTTGAGTCGCCTGATTTCGGCCGGGGTGATGGCGAACGACGAGACGATGACCGCGTCCGCGTTGCCGCGCACCGGCAGTTCGTCGAAGAACTCCTCGCGCGCGCCCGCATCGCCGATCGGTTGGATGACCAGATCGTAGCCGGCCGATCGCAGCACTTCGTTGAGGCCTTCGATGATGCGCGAGGTGAACCAGTCGAGCTTGCTGCTGCCCACCAGCAGCGCCACGCGGTGGGAGCGGCCCGATTTGAGGATGCCGGCCATGCGGGATACCGAGAAGTCGAGTTGTTGGGCGGCCTCCATCACCTTGGCGCGCGTTTTGGCGGAGACCATGTCAGGGCGGGAGAACGCGCGGGAGACCGTGGCGGTGGAGACGCCTGCTTGCCTGGCGACGTCCTCGATGCTGGCTTTCATGGCCCCTCCCGGTTTTTCAAAGTTGACGGTGTGACAAACTTCTCTTCATTGTAAATCATTGCAGTACGTTTTACGACAGTCATAGTGCAATGGGTTGCGATATTGCGACACGCCGAAAATATAGACCAATATGGTCTCAATAGCTTTGGAATGTAACAGGTTGCAAATGTAACGGTTTGCATGGCTGAGAAAGCCGGGTTGCCGAACTAGTTCGACACCCGTATACTGAACCGTTTTCACTTAGAGCTTGCGAGGAAGTAAGGGAGATAATGAAGATCAAGAAATCTCTCGCCGCGCTGACTGCAACCGTGAGCATTATGACACTTGCAACCGGTTGCAGTTCGAGCGGTTCGTCAGGCGTCGTCGACACCCAGGCCGACAAGGGCCTGGCCGTCATGGGCGACACCATCACCTACGACCCCAACCACTTGGTCAACGACGGCCAGCCCATCGAACTGGGCTACTGGTCCTGGGGCGACGAAAGCACTGACCCGGTGATCTCCATGCTCCACGAGTACGAGAAGAGCCACCCGAACGTCACCTTCAAGATCTCGCAGGTGGCTTGGAGCGACTACTGGGTCAAGACCCCGCTCTCGCGCAAGGGCAACAAGAACGCCCCCGTGCTGTTCAACGTCCACAACTCCGAGGATGCCCTGCTCCGCCCGCACGCCGTCCGCCTCGACGGCGCCAGCGACTGGCGCATCTTTCACCAGGTGGTGCTGCCGATGAGCCGCAATTCCATCGCCGCGCTCGCCATCTTCACCTTCCTGTGGAACTGGGAGGACTACCTCTGGCCGTTCCTCATGATCGCCGATGACGACAAGCAGCTGTTGTCGGTGGGCCTCAAGATGTTCTCCGGCCAGTACGGCACCGATTACGGCGGACTGTTCGCCGCCACCTCCGTGACCATCATCCCGGTGGTCATCGTCTACCTGGTGTTCCAGAAGCAGTTCATCGCCGGCATCGCCACCGGCTCTGGCAAGTAAACCCGGCCGGTTTCGGCCGAATCCGAACCGCGCCGCAGTCTCCCACCAGTCCCGGGGAGCCGCGGCCGCATCACTCGTATCATCGTGAATAACCGTACAGAAGGGGTAACCATGGCACAGTCACCACAACTCAAGCAGTCGTCTCCGACCTCGCCCGATCCGCAGGACTTCCGCCTCGACGCCACGCCGGCCATGCGCGCCGACAATGTGGTGTCCGGCGAGCACTGGCGCATCGGACTCATCACCGATTCGCTCGTGCGATTCGAATGGTCCGATTCCGGCGTATTCGAGAACCGCCCGACCCAGACCGTCCTGAACCGCGATTTCGGTAGCCCGGTCGAACGCCGCGTCACCGAGCGTGACGGCCGCGTCATCATCGACACCGCGGCCCTGACCATCGTCTACGACCAGCAGCCGTTCAGCAAGGAAGGCCTGAGCGTGGTCGTCAAAGGCGTGGCCGACACCCAGTTCAACACCTGGCATTACGGCGACGCCCAGCGCGGCAACCTCAAAGGCACCGCCCGCACGCTGGACGAGGCGGACGGCGCCATCGAGCTTGACAACGGCGTGATCTCGCGCGATGGCTGGGCCGTCATCGACGATTCCGCCGCCAACATCATCATCGAAGCCGACACGGTGAACGGCAAGGCGAACCCGTTCGGCACCTGGGTATCCCCGCGCGCCACCGCCGAAACGGACTTGTACTTCTTCGGCTATGGCCACCGCTACATCGAGGCCGTACGCGACTTCTATCGCCTGACCGGCCCCACGCCGCTCCTGCCGCGCTTCGCCATGGGCAACTGGTGGAGCCGCTACTACCGGTACACGCAGGACGGCTATCTGGCCCTGATGGACCGCTTCAAGCGCGAGGGCATCCCGTTCACCACCTCCGTGATCGACATGGACTGGCATCGCGTGGACGACGTGGACCCGAAGTACGGTTCCGGCTGGACCGGCTACTCGTGGAATCGCGAACTGTTCCCCGACCCGCCGGCCTTCCTCGCCGACCTGCACCGGCGCGGCCTGCGCACCACACTGAACGTCCACCCGCGCGACGGCGTGCGCGCGTTCGAGGACGCCTACCCCGAAGTCGCCAAGCGCGTCGGCATCGACCCGGCCACCGAGGAGAACGTGGAATTCGACCTCACCAACCCGGACTTCGTGGACGCCTATTTCGATATGCACCACCGCATGGAGGCCGAAGGCGTCGACTTCTGGTGGCTGGACTGGCAGCAGGGCGGCGTGACCCGCCAGAAGGGTCTCGACCCGCTGTGGATGCTCAACCACATGCACTACCTCGACTCAGGGCGCGGTGGCAATTGGCCGCTCACCTTCTCCCGGTACGCCGGCCCCGGCTCCCACCGCTACCCGGTCGGCTTCTCCGGAGACACGATCGTGACCTGGGAATCGCTCGCCTTCCAGCCGCAGTTCACCGCCACCGCTTCCAACATCGGGTATGGCTGGTGGAGCCACGACATCGGCGGCCACATGTTCGGCTACCGCAACGAAGAGCTGGAGGCCCGCTGGTACCAGCTCGGCGCGTTCAGCCCGATCAACCGACTGCATTCGTCCAACTCGCCGTTCTCCGGCAAGGAGCCGTGGAACTTCAACCGTGACGTGAGCGCCGCGATGGTGGACGCGCTGCGTCTGCGCCACGCGATGATGCCGTACTTGTACACCATGAACTACCGTGCCGCCGAAGCCGGCCGTCCGCTGGTCGAGCCGATGTACTGGCAGAACCCGGATACGCCGGACGCCTACGAGGTGCCGGATGAGTTCCGCTTCGGCACCGAGCTCGTGGTCGCGCCGATCGTCTCCCCGGACGATGCCGCCGCCTGCCGCGGCCGCGCCGACGCCTGGCTGCCGCAGGGGGAGTGGTTCGACTTCTTCGACGGCCGCCGATACGTCTCATCCGACGCCGCTGGCCGCCGACTGGAGGTCTGGCGCTCGCTCGACCGCACGCCGGTGTTCGCCAAGGCCGGCGCGATCGTGCCGTTGCAGGACGTCGCGGAATCCGGCGAAGCGATCAACTCTATCGCCAACCCGCAGGCCCTGCGCGTGCTGGTGTTCCCTGGTGCCGACGGCTCGTTCGTCATGCGCGAGGATCGCGGCACGTGGGGCGCCCCCAGCGCCGACACCGCGATAGCGTTCACGTGGGGCGGGGCCGATGCGTCGCCCAGCGCCTTCACCGTCGCGCCGGTTACCGGCGATACGTCCGCCGTACCCGAGTTGCGCGACTGGACGGTCGTGTTCCGCGGCGTCGCGCCGGTTGACGCGGCCAGCGGCGTGCGTGCATGGTCCGGCGAGGCTCCGGTCGAGGCGACGGTGGCGTACGACGAGGCGACCATGAGCCTGACCGTGTCCGTCACCGGCATCAGCTCGGCTGCCAGTCTGCGCATCGAGATTCCCGGCGGTCTGCGCATCGCCGACAATCCGGTCGAATCGGACGCGATGGACCTACTGCTGCACGCCCAGATGCTCTACCGCACCAAGGAGCTCGCGCTGCAGGCGGTCCACAAGCTCGGCATCGGCGCGATCGGCGCCCTGCGCACCATGAACCGTGGTCCGCGCTACGCCAACGATTTCTGGATCACCGACATGCCCGATGCGGTGGCCGGCGCGCTCGAAGAAATTTTGCTGCGCAGCTGAGCCCGGTTGCAGCTTTCTGCAACATCCGGGTGCGCCCCGGTATGCGGCGATAAGTTCGGCATGGTTGCCGAAGAGCGTGGCATACCGGGTGCAGTGCGTGGGATGGCCTTCGCGATTGCACTCATCGTGCGGTCAGTGGAAAGGAACTTTTCATGCACAAGGTGAAACAGCACAAGGGCGTCGCGGTGGCCGCCGCGGTCTGCGCGGTCGCGATGGCGGCCTCGCTCGCGACCCACGCCGGCGCGGCCGGGGACCGGCGTTATTGACTGGCTGGCGTTATCGAGTGATTGGCGGTATCAATTAGCCGGCGTTATTGATGAGCCGGTGTTGTCGATTAGCCAGCGTTATCGACCGGCACTGAAGCATGCAGTACCCACTGCCCGCGTTTCTCCCGCACATCCCAATCCCCGTGCGCATGCAGCACACGCTCCCGATAGTACGCAAGCCCGGAATGCCGCCCCCTCAAACGTCGCGTCACCTTGACGCGGACGGTCCGTCACATCAATGGTGACGCGGTCCTGAGCGGCGGAAACCAGCACCACGTAACGCTGCGTCGAATCGGCATACCTGGCGATATTGCCAAACAATTCCCGCAGAAAATCGGCGACAAACACTGTGTCTGAGTTATTCAGCGCATCGATGCCCCCAGCGACAATAACGTCGCCGACACACCCCATGCGCCGCAATCGCGCGCCGCCGCTGGCAAGTCTGATGGCAAGGCTGATGGCGCGCCCCAGTCACCCCTTGCAGTTTTCTGTATAAGTGGATTTTGGCTCCAAACGCACCACTCCGTCATCGCCGTCAGTCACTCCCACAAAAAACTTGAGCCAAACATACTCAACTTTTTGTGTTGAAATTGGGAATAGAACTTGCCAAATGGAAGTTGAGTGATGTAGGCTCAAGTTTGGAAGGTCCAAGAGACGACCAATCGGAACTTGGGCAAAGAACGTAAGAACAAACGAGTAATTAAGGAGCACACATTATGGCACGTGCAGTTGGTATCGATCTGGGAACCACGAATTCCTGCATCGCAACTCTTGAAGGTGGCGAGCCCACCGTTATCGTCAACGCTGAAGGCGCGCGCACCACGCCGTCTGTGGTGGCCTTCTCCAAGTCCGGCGAGATCCTCGTCGGCGAAGTGGCCAAGCGTCAGGCCGTGACCAACGTTGACCGCACTATTTCTTCCGTCAAGCGCCACATGGGCTCCGACTGGACCGTCGACATCGACGGCAAGAAGTGGACCCCGCAGGAGATTTCCGCGCAGATCCTGATGAAGCTGAAGAGGGATGCTGAGGCCTACCTCGGCGAGCCCGTCACCGACGCCGTCATCACCTGCCCGGCATACTTCAACGATGCCCAGCGTCAGGCCACCAAGGACGCCGGCAAGATCGCCGGCCTGAACGTCCTGCGTATCATCAACGAGCCGACCGCAGCCGCTCTGGCCTACGGCCTTGAGAAGGGCAAGGAAGACGAGCGCATCCTGGTCTTCGACCTCGGCGGCGGCACCTTCGATGTCTCCCTGCTGGAGATCGGCAAGGATGACGACGGCTTCTCCACCATTCAGGTTCAGGCCACCAACGGCGACAACCACCTCGGTGGTGACGACTGGGATCAGAAGATCATCGATTGGCTGGTTTCCGAAGTCAAGAACAAGTACGGCGTCGACCTGTCCAAGGACAAGATCGCCATGCAGCGTCTCAAGGACGCCGCCGAGCAGGCCAAGAACGGCGACATCAAGGGCATGTTCTTCTACAACTCGAACATGGCGGCCGGCTATTCCAACCCCGCCCAGCTGGCAGAGGACTTCGCGAACCTCGATCTGATGGTCGTCGTCGACGTGCAGATGTCGGAAACCGCGATGCTGGCCGACTACGTGCTGCCCGAGTGCAGCTACCTGGAGCGTCGCGAGCTGCCCGAGTTCGTGGGCGGACGCGTGCCGGTTGTTTCCCTGCGCGATCAGGTGCTCGAGGTGATTCACCCCAACACGCGTCCGGTGGACGTGATTTTCACGCAGCTGGCCGAGGCGTGCGGCGTGGGGCAGTACTTCCCGTTCACCGTTGACGAGCTGGCCGACGCGCAGCTGCGCAGCGTGGGCACGAGCCTCGATGAGCTGCGCCAGGTCGGCACGATCTCGTTCCCCGAGAAGGCCTATGCCTACGGCAAGGTTCCCGAGTGGAAGACCCCGACGGGCAAGATCCAGTTTACGAGCGAGGCGTGCGAGGCGGCTGGATTGTCCGCGTGCCCGGTGTGGGTCGAGCCCCAGGTGATGCCGAACGAGACCGTCGGCGAGTTCCGCCTCATCGGCGGCAAGCAGGCCATCCACACGCATACGCAGACCGCCAACTGCGAGCCTTTGATGGACATCACGAAGTCCTACGGCCTCGACCGCATCTGGATCAACGCTGAGGTGGCCGAGCGTCTGGGCATCGCGGATGGTGACGAGGTCATTCTGTCGAACACGATGGCCGAGGGCCCCATCAAGGTGAAGGTGACCGAGCGCATTAACCCGACGGCCATCTACATGCCCTCGCACTATGGCTGCAAGTCTCCCGATCAGCGCACGGCCTATGGGGTTGGCTTGAACTTCATGGACTTCGTTCCCTTCCACATGGAACCGGCCTATGGCTCGGCCATGACGCAGGAGACGTTGGTTTCCGTGCAGAAAGTAGGTGAATGATGGCACGCTACGGAATGCTCATCAATACCAAGAAGTGCATTGGCTGCTATGCCTGCCGCACGGCCTGCCAGCGCCAGAACGATCTGCTCCCCGACGAGTCGTTCATTCGCTTCGAGGAGCGCGAAGTGGGCAAGTACCCCAACGTGACCGTGGAGCACATCC
>ERZ507026.609-NODE-609-length-14836-cov-4.177390_pt1 | contig 14836 bp, 7 predicted proteins | sample MGYA00512876_ERZ507026 | MGnify/ENA metagenome assembly ERZ507026 | reverse complement strand
AAGAGCGGAGAAATAATTTCCGGGGTGTATGAGGAGGGAACACACAATATACTTCCAGTCGAGAACTGTTATGTGGAGGATGAGAAGGCTGCGGCCATCATCAGGACATTTGCCGGACTGATAAAATCGTTCAAGCTGCAGATATACAACGAGGATACAGGAACCGGACTTATCAGGCATTTGCAGATAAGAGTTGGAAGAAAGACTGGGCAGATCATGGTGATCATAGTCACAGCGTCGCCGGTATTTCCGTCCAAGAAGAATCTCGCAAAGGCACTTGTGACGGCTCATCCGGAGATTACAACGGTTGTTCAGAATATCAACATGAAGGACACCAGCATGGTCATCGGCGACAGGAATCAGGTTGTTTACGGTAAAGGTTATATAGAGGATATCCTATGCGGAAAGCGTTTCCGTATATCGCCGGGCAGCTTCTATCAGGTCAATCCGGAGCAGACTGAGGTTCTATATGGAAAAGCTATCAAGTACGCGGATCTCAAGAAGAAGGAGACTGTGATAGATGCCTACTGCGGTATAGGAACCATAGGCATAGCTGCAAGCGACCGGGCAAAGAAGGTCATCGGCGTGGAGCTGAATGAGGCAGCAGTGCATGATGCCCGGGTGAATGTGAAAATGAACAAGATACAGAATGTTGACATTTACAGTAACGATGCAGGTAGATTTATGGTGGATGTCGCTGAGGAAGGGGACAGCATAGACGTGGTATTTATGGATCCTCCGAGGTCAGGAAGTACCGAGGAATTCATGTCATCGGTCATCACTCTTGGACCTAAGAGAGTAGTGTATATATCCTGCGGCCCGGAGAGCCTTGCCCGCGACTTGAAATATATGACAAAGCACGGCTATCAGGTCATCAGGATGACACCGGTGGACATGTTCCCGCTCACCCGAGGGGTAGAAACCGTGGTGCTCCTAACTAGGGCGGGCGCTGGACAACATGGATATAAAACAAAATGATAAATTCTGCATGGTAAAACACTCCTGTAGTTTTATTTATACAATAACAGGAGTGACAAAAAGCCGGTTCTCTATGAGTGAGAACCGGCTTGGTTTATATAACTGGGAAGGTTCGTTTTATGTATTACATATATTTGACAAGCTCGCTGATGATAGGGGCATAATGTTCGCCACAAAGACCGTAGTCCTTTTCCTTGTAGTTCCATGCTGCGCGACCTATTCCGTACTTTTCAAATACAGAATGGATATCTTTGTACCAGTTCAGAGTTCCGTCAAGAGGTGCCTGATCTATAACACCATATTCGCCGCAGTACATAAATCCGTCTCTTTCTTCAACAGCTTTTATGCCGTCAAGGAACATTTTTTCGAACAAATCAGGGCCGATGGAATTAAGTCCAAGGCTACTCTCGGTGATGGCCCCATGCATACACCCTTCGATCTGGCGGGATTTCTCCATGTAGTCATTGAAATCCCCCGGATATTCGATATGGAAATCTGAAGGCATACCTGTTACCCAGTAAGCAGACTGGTGGGTAAATACCATTGGCTCGTAACAGTGGAAATTGTAAACTATGTTCTCATCGTTGTGATGAGGGAGAAGTTTTATAGATGTAACAGCATTGTAGCCAACCCCACCGAGCAGGATCTTGGCAGTAGGTGCTTTAGCTCGGATGATCTCGATGCATTTGCTTGATATTTCGTTCCACTCGTTTACAACGGTTGGACTTACGACCTCGTTCAACGGCTCGAACATTATTATGTCTGCATCCTTTGCATATCTGTCTATAAGCTTTCTCCATATTCCATAGAATCTATCCTGAAGAGGTTTCTCATGGAAGAATTCAAGAAGATGAGCCTCGTCGTCAAATATATATCCATATGTCTTGTGCAGGTCAAGGACCATGTTGAGTTTGTACTTTCTGCACCACTCAATGCATGAATCGATGTAAGCGTAGCCGTATTCCTTATCACTTCCGTCCTCGTTTTCAAAATTATCGTAATCGATAGGAAGACGAACATGGTCAAGTCCCCATGATGCTATTTTTGCAATATCTTTTTCTGTGATAAATGTGTCAAGATGCTCCTTGTCAAGTGGTCCCTGTGAAAGCCATCCGCCTAAGTTTACACCTTTTTTGAATCCGTCTAAAGTTTTCATAATCATTAACCTCCTGTGAAATAATAAATTATATAACGTGCTCATTTGTCTGTTCATGAGCATTTGTCTGTTTCGCTTTCTGTGAGTTTATAGTAGCATTTGCGTTGATAAGAGGATATAATAAATGTGTCAATTATATAACAAATGTGTGATAGAGATATATGAATATCATAGAGGAAAGGCAGAAAGGCAATGAAGATATCGGATGAGATAGTAAAGCAGCAATTTGTGCAGAGGGAATATGGACTGGCACATTCCACATACGACAACGAGCTGGATTTCTACCAGCTTGTGAGCAGTGGTGATGTGAAGGCAGTGTCAGGTATGCTGCAGACGGGAGAGGAGGATGAGGCGGTTCTTGCTGCAAGGGGCATATTGTCAGATGATAAGATCCGCAATCAGAGATATCATGAGATAGTACTAGTGGCGATGATATCCAGATTCTGCATAGAAGAGGGCATGGAAGAGATGGAGAGCTACAATCTCAGTGACTTCTATATTAATAAGCTGGACAAGGCGCAGACTAAACAGCAGATCATAAACGTACATAATCAGTTGATCATGGACTATGCCAGACGGATGAAAAGGGTGAAAAAGAAAGCAGCTATATCACCGCATTGTGTAAGGGCGATGGACTATGTGTATGATCATCTGCACGAAAAAATAGAAATTACAGGGATTGCAGAATTTGTGGGAGTGGAACGCTCGTATCTGAGTAAACTATTCCATAAGGAGGTTGGGCAGACAATTTCTGATTACATCATGGAGAAGAAACTCCAGACCGCAAGAAATATGCTGCTTTACTCGGACTTTTCCTGCACAGAGATATCCCAGTATCTTGCATTTGCGTCCAACAGTTACTTTACAAAATGCTTCAGAAACAGGTTTGGCAGTACTCCGAGTGCATATCGCAGGACAAATTACAGAAAACATTGGAAAGAGACGAAATCATAGGCTTGTAATGGGCTGGTGTAATTGACAACGTTTGTCAAAGGTTGTAGAATTACATGAGTTTTAATATGAAGGAGAATGAATAGCTATGTCATCTTTTAGATTTCATGTGGCTCTTGCAGCCGCCAAACTGAGTAAGGGACTCATCCAGCTCCTGGGTAGAAATGGTACCCACACCCCTGGAGTTATAGCCCTTAAGATATGTCCGGATTTTCTGGCACAGGCGCCAAAGGCACCGCTTACAATATGCGTCACAGGAACAAATGGCAAGACTACCTGCAGCAACCTGATAACAGATGTTCTGGAGAAGGATGGAAGAAGAGTTGTCAGCAACAGAACAGGTTCCAATATCGTTCCAGGCTGTACGACAAATGTCATCAACAGTCTGACATTTACAGGAAAAGTCAGAGTGGACGCCACTGTATTTGAGGTGGATGAGCGCGCTTCAAGACTGATACTTCCATATGTGAAGCCGGATTATCTCGTTGTGACAGGACTTTTTAGAGATTCTCTCAAGAGAAATGCTCACCCTGATTATATTTTCAGTGTCATAGATACCTACTGCCCTGATTCGGCAAAGGTTATCCTGAATGCGGACGAGCTTTGCTCAAGCATGCTGAAGAAAGATAGCTACAGAGTGTTCTATGGAATCGGCAAGCAGCCTGATGACAAGACTGAGCCGTATAATCTTATTGCGGATTATCAGATCTGCCCTAACTGCGGCGAGAAATTGAAGTACAATTACCTCAGATATCATCACATCGGTGATGTGGTATGTCCAAAGTGTGGACTTCATTCACCAGACAAGAAATATCTGGCAACCGATATAGACAGAGAGAAGATGACAATTACTATACAGGAGGGAGACAAGAAGACAGTTTATCCACTGATTCACACAGCTCTCTTCAATATATATAACGAGGTTACGGTTATCTCAGCACTGCGCGAGATCGGTCTCTCAGCTGAGAGGGTAAAGGAACTCATGGGCCAGATCCACATTCCTGACTCCCGTCACAACGAGACCACAGTAAATGGCGTCACAGTTATTCAGGCACTCTCAAAGGGCCAGAGTGCAGTTTCCTCATCCAGAACATTTGAGTATGTGGCAAATGAGGAGGGTAAAAAGGCTATACTTCTTGCGATGGATGATCTCGAGGACAGACAGAAGAGTATAGAGTTTTCAGGTTGGATATATGATCTGGAGTACGAGCAGTTCAACCGGGATGATGTGGTACAGGTCATCTGTACTGGACCTAGATGCTACGACCACAAGGTGAGATGCCTGCTGGCAGGTATTCCGGAGGAGAAGATACTCACAAATCTCAGCGAGGTTGCTGCGGCAGATGATGTGACTATAGATGGCGTCGACAGAATATACATCCTGTATGACTGCGAGAACTACGGAATGTCATGCGAGATGAAGAAGAAGATAATCAAGAGACTGGAGGGTGACAAATAATGAAGATCGAGATTTTATATCCGGAAATATGCACACTCTACGGTGATAAGGGAAATACAATGTATCTGCAGAAATGTCTGCCGGATGCAGAATTTGTGACAACAGGACTTAACGAGAAGCCTCTCTTTCTGAGAGAGAATATCGACATGGTATATATGTGCTCCATGAGTGAGAAGAGTCAGGAGCTCGTGCTTGACAGACTGATGCAGTACAAGGATGAGATCGCAGCATGCATGAAGGATGGAAAGGCGCTTTTCCTTCTGGTTGGCAATTCCATGGAACTCCTCGGAGATTATATCAAGAGAGAGGACGGAACCAGAGTTACAGGACTTGGCGTTGTTCCAGGCATGTACTCAGTTCGTCAGGCTCCAAATCGTTTCAACACTCTCATCAAGGCAAAGTTTAACGATATGACACTCATCGGTTACACCAGCCGATTTGCCCATACCTACGGCATACCGGAGGATATGACATTCTGCAAGGTGGAGATCGGACAGGGAAGCAATCCAGATACCATGAATGAGGGAATCTGTAAGAATAGAGTCATTGCGACATACATTCACGGACCGCTGCTCATTCAGAATCCTGCTTTTGTACATTATCTATTGAAAAGACTGGACTCTCCTATGAAGGAGATACCATTTGAGGCAGCTATGCGAAAGGCATACGATGTGAAGCTTGCTGAGTATGGCAAGCCGGATCTGGAGCTGTCATAATAGCAACATTAATAATGATAGGAAAACCCTAGAGGTTGCAGCCTCTAGGGTTTTTCTTTGTGTGAATATGTACAAAACTATCCAAAATGTATAATTATGTAAACTCGTTGAAAAGCAAGAAATAATATGTCACAATACGGATGTTGCCACCCCTAGACAGGCTAGGAAAGGGGGGAGTTGAATGACACTAATGATATCTCTTGCTTGTTCATTTGTGGTTTCTGTTGTAGCTGGTATAGTGGCTTACTATATCTGCAAGTGGCTGGACAGAGACAAGTAGGCTAGGCAATCAGCACAAAGGCGTAGTTCCACCTTGCAAAAATGGAATAGAAAACCCTAGAGGTTGCAGCCTCTAGGGTTTTCGTTTTAGGTTGAATGACCTAATATCTCTTGTCTGCCGACATTATAGCATATGATTTCTACCTTCGCAACATTCATTTTCCTCACACATCTTAATGTTTTTTCAGATGTATCAACCCCAAAGAAAGTAGTATAATGATATCGTAAGAAGAAAAAACAAGCGACGCGAAGCGGCATTTGTTTTTTTCTTGCGATATCAACGAGAACCCGTTCGGCGGAGCCGAACATAGAGCGCGGCAGCGCGAGGGTTCGAGTCTGCAAAAAGCAAGAAGAAAAAAGCGCGACGCGAAGCGGCATTTGTATTAGTAAATGCTAAGTGGCATTTGTTTCTGTAAATTGGGGCATATTATTCATAAAAACAAATGAAGAGACAATGTGAAAGGAGCAGTGGGTTACATGTTAAAGGACTGGAATAAGCCTGAGCGTCCATCGGATGAAGAGATAGACGCAAGGTTAAAGATCGCCAGAGAGAATCTGACGCGCAATCAGATCAAGGTTAAGGAAGGCAAGATACCTGTATTTGTAATATTTGAGGGCTGGGGAGCCGCAGGTAAGGGAAGTCTTGTCGGAAGGATCATCAAGAATATGGATCCTAGATTTTTTCAGGTGGAGTCGGTAAAGTATTCCACTGACGAGGAAAAACGCAGACCATTCCTGTACAAGTATTTTACAAGAATACCAGAGCAGGGGGAGTTTGTATTTCTGGATGGTGGCTGGATGAGGGACATAGTAGGTGGCAAGATGTCCGGGGAACTGTCAGATAAGGAATACAGGAAGAGAGTTGACAGTACCAAGAGATTCGAGAGAACCTTGGCGGACAACGGATATCTGGTCATGAAATTCTTCTTCCAGATAGACAAGCACGAACAGAAGAAGCGGCTTGCTGCGCTTCTTGAAGATGAAACTACGAAGTGGAGAGTGTCTAAGCATGATCTGAAGCAGAACAAAAAGTACGACGAGTATCTTGAGGCGTTCGACAGCTTTATGTATGACACCAATCTGTCAAATGCTCCGTGGTACATGATAGATGCAAAGGAGAGAAAATGGGCAGAACTTCAGATACTTGACATCATAAATCAGGGCGTGGAGACTGCGCTGCTCAATCAGGGGCATGCTGTACCTATACTGCAGAATACATTTGCGCTCAAGAAGATTCCGAAACTTTCCGAGGTGTCTCTCGATAAGAAACTCACGGACGAGGAGTATAAGGAAGAACTCGGCAAGCTGCAGAAGAAGCTCGGCAGACTGCACAACGAACTTTACCAGAAGAAGATACCGGTTATCATCGGATACGAGGGCTGGGATGCGGCAGGCAAAGGTGGAAATATCAAAAGGATAGCGGAGGCACTTGATGCCCGTGGTTATGTGGTAAATCCTATAGCAAGTCCGGAACCGCATGAGAAGGCAAGGCATTTTCTGTGGAGATTCTGGACAAGACTTCCAAAGTCCGGGCATGTGGCTATATTTGACAGAACCTGGTATGGAAGAGTCATGGTTGAGAGACTTGAGGGATTCTGCTCGGAGAACGATTGGCAGCGTGCATACAATGAGATAAATGAATTTGAGAAGGAACTGCATGACTGGGGAGCTGTAGTCATCAAATTCTGGGTACAGATCGACAAAGACACGCAGCTTGAGAGGTTCACACTCAGGCAGAACACGCCTGAGAAACGCTGGAAGATCACTGATGAGGATTGGCGTAACCGTGACAAATGGGATAGCTACGAGGTGGCAGTCGATGAGATGCTTGAGAAGACCAATACAAGCTTTGCACCTTGGCACATACTGGAGTCAAACGATAAGAAATATGCCAGAATAAAGGCTCTCAAGATTGTTATCAAGGCGATAGAGGATAAGCTGGAGCATCTCGACAATTAATGATGGGCGCCGGATGCGATCACTCGATACCCAGAATGATATAACACATTTGTGACAGATATAAGTAAAGGTACAAAAAACACGAGGCGGTGATACACAATATTAAGGTATCACCGCCTTTTAAAAAGGTTTTAAGGTATATGTTCCACCTGGCGTGTCTGACCGCAAAGGATATAATATACAGGGAGGGAGATACGGTCCAAGCATCAGGCAGACTGCAAAATATAAAAACTATATTTCCTGTATGGGTAAGACAGGAAGATAAGTCATTACTATGATTATATTAATTGTTTTTCTTTGATGATGGCGACTCCGAGCGGGGTTAACTCAAGCTCTCCATCAACTACATTCTGAGTCTGAATATTGGTTCCATGAACATCGGATATGGACTGAGGTTCATCGGTATTATTTAGGTAGAAACCAAATGAGGTTCCGTCATCTGCGTATCTGCGGTGATACTGAACTCCGTCAGGCAGACATTTGGTTGCTATTCCGGTATCTGCCAGCATCCGCTCCATGATCTCACCAAGTTTGCTGTAATCTATTCTTGCAGCTACGTAGTAGGCCTTGCCTTTGCCGTAGCTGTTCACTGTCACTGCTGCATTTCCTGCATAGAAATCAGAATCGTATGTTCCCAGCACTTCCGCTGTTCCAACTCTCAGGATCTCCGCATAGTCCCGGAGTCCACATGAACTTCCATCTGTGAATGTCACGCTGTTTCTGTCAGATGGGTACAGAGTATCGATCTCCTCACTGATGACTCCGAATACATCTGCAAGCCCATTTCCCGGGAATCCCCCAAGGATGCAGAGCTGATTCTTGTCCACGTAACCGGTGAAGTATGTAGCCAGGAGCTGCCCGCCTCTCTTTACAAATGCAGCGAGAGATTCTGCAGCACCGTCCCTGAGCATATAGAGCATAGGAGCCACGATCACATCATAGTCGTCAAGCGGATCATCGGATGCAATCACATCCGCGTCGACACCAAGCTTTGTCAGTTCCTTGTATACAGACATGCATGTCTCAGGATATTTTTTTGATTCCTGACCTAATGCCTTGACATCATCTATAGCCCACATATTGTCCCAGTCGAACAGCAGTGCCACTTTTGATCTGATGAGCGTTCCGGTTATCTCGGAGAGTCCGGCAAGTTCGCTGCCGAGAGCGGCAACCTCCTTAAATACCCTGGTGTCATTTGTTCCAAGATGGTCGACAACGGCACCGTGATACTGTTCAAATGAGCCTCTGCCCTTTCGCCACTGGAAGTACTGAACAGTGTCAGAACCGCAGGCTATAGCGTTGTATGAGAACAGCTTGTGGATGCCCGGCCTTTTTAGTTTGTTATATGGATGCCAGTTTACAAGCCCCGGAGCACTCTCCATAAGCATGAAAGGCTTATCCTTCTTCATGGATCTCATGACTGCGTGGTCAAATGTGTTCTGTCCCATGACATCCGCAAGGCTTTCATAGTCGTTGTGGAATCTAGGGTATGAATCCCAGGAGATTACGTCAAGTTCCTTTGCCATTGGTCTGTAGTCAAGACCCTCGTAGAGCTGCATGAAGTTGGTTGTTATAGGTATTTCAGGGGTGAGTTCACGGAGGAGCTTTATCTCTGACTTCATGTAATCGTTCATGTTCCATGTGGTAAATCTCTTCCATTCGAGGTTCAGCCCCATGATGCTGAAATCACCATTTTTGTATGGCGGCTCAATCTGTGAGAAGCTGTTGTATGAGTGACTCCAGAAGGTGGTCCACCATGCTTTGTTCAGCCTGTTTATGTCGTGGTCGAACTTCTCTGCGAGGTAATTCTGAAATCTTTTCACACAGAGACGGCAGTAGCACTCGCCGCCAAGCTCATTTGACACATGCCACATGATGAGTCCTGGATGGTTTCCCACATGGGCATGGAGCTGACGGATGATATTGTAGACCTTTTCTCTGTAAATAGGTGAGCTCATGCAGTGGTTCTCACGTACACCCTGGTGTTCCCGGACATCATAGGAATCAACACGTCTGATCTCGGGATATTTCTGCGCCATCCATGCCGGTTTGCCACCAGATGGTGTTGCGAGAACTGTGTAAATCCCAGCATTATAAAGATTATCCATAACGTCTTTCAGCCAGTCAAAATGATATTCGCCCTCAATAGGTTCGTAAGCTGACCAGGAGAAAACTCCAAGAGTGGCGGAAGTCATTCCTGCCTCCTTCATCATCTCGATATCCTTTGCCAGAATATCAGGGCGGTCAAGCCACTGTTCAGCATTGTAATCACCGCCGTGTAGTATTCCGTTTATCTGTGGAAAAAGCTTGTTTTTGTTCATTTATCTGTCGTCTCCTATAAATAAAGGTAATGTGCTCTATGTTATCTGTTTTTAGTGTAAAATACATGCGCAAGCGGTTGCACAGCTTGCTATCTAAAGGTAGCACAAATAGACAAATAATTCAATTGTAATTTGATAATACATTTTAATTTGTGCAAAATACACAAAATATACACACTGCCATTCATCAGGACAATATTGTATATAATTAAGAAAAACGGCTTGAAGTAAGAGATATAATTGCTTGTGATTAAGATATAATGAATTGCTCGAAGTTGCGCAATTTGTCAATTCCTACAAGATATACAAAAGTGAGGTAAAAAGCTATCGAACAGTGTCAAAAATCTATATAATAAAAGTATTGAGGGATGAACGGAAATATAAGGAAGAAACGTATCGTTTAAGGAGGAGTTTTATGAGAAAAAAGAGGAAATCATATATAGCGGTGACAGGCAGTATAAGGTCTGAGTGGTTAAGGGGACTGAGCAGAAAAATCTGTATCGGTGCCTTGGCATTTTCGGCGGCGGTTGTGCTATTGACAGGCGGTAAAGTGGGAGCATATGCATCTGATCAGACACGGGTAAGTTCAGATGAGAGTCAGGTTACGGTAGGGTATGATGATCTGGACGACACTTTGCAGAAAGGCGGACTTGGCGTTGTCGTTGAGCAGCAGGATGGTGCGGCTTCATTGGCATCCACATATGATGCAACAGCACTTGAGAAGCGTATTGTTGAAGGAATCAAGGCGTGGCAGACGAGTATAGATGTATCGGAACTTGGCCTTACGAGAGACGATATTGATAACGGGGCAGTAAGATCTATTATCAATTCTCATCCCGAGTTTATCAGTCTGTCGGGAGGCTATACATATTGGACTTCTGGCTCTTCAATCACCAAAATACAATTTACATATTTGACAAATGCAAAGGAGGAGCAGCAGGAGCTTGATGCTGCACTTCAGGAAGTCAAGAGTAAGATAGATACCAGTGGAATGAGCGATGAAGAGATAGTACTTGCATATCATGAGTATCTCACGTCCACAGTTGCATATGCATATGAGGATTATTTCAATGGAACGATCGCTGCAAATCACGGGTACGATATGTATGGAGCTTTGGTTAAACATAGTTGTGTGTGTCAGGGATATGCCGAGACTATGTTTTATCTGCTAAGAGAGGCTGGTCTTTCATGTGCAATCGCATCAAGTGGAAATATCAATCACGCATGGAACATAGTTAAGATACATGGAAAATGGTATCACATAGATGCAACTTGGGACGATCCGGTGTGGGATATGCCTGGAAGATCATATCATGATTATTTCCTTGTCAGCTTTGATACAATGAATAAGAATACACTCATCAACCATACTAAGGACAGAACGGATATGGTTGTCAGTGCACAGTGGGGAGATACATATACGACAGCGGTGGACACCACTTATGAGAGTGGTAAGTTCTGGAATGGTATTGAGAAAGCTATTTTTTATAAAGACGGTTATTGGTACAGCATAAGTGAGGGCAGTTCGAAAACATCATTTAACATAAATAAGTACCAGTATTCGACTAACATAAACAAGGTTTTGTATTCGGGCACTGCAAAATGGACAACTCCGAGTGGTGGGTATTATCCTGGTGTTTATAGTTCAATATATCTCCGAGGTGATAATTTATATTTTACGACTCCGGATAGCTTGAACAAGATAGATATAACATCGACAAATGTAAATCCTACAGAGCTTATAAATATACGAACACAGTATAATAGTTCAACAGGAAATAATTTATATGCGTTTGGAGAACAGTATGGTAAGCTGGTGTATTTTATTACAGATTCTCCTAATATAAAGAAAACTAAGGATTCAAGCAATTCAAGCAAGTATAACAAGGAGTATGCCGAGTATACATTCGAGATGTGCATAAGCCACAAGTGGGATGCTGGAGTGGTGACAAAGGAGCCGACCTACACAAGTACAGGAACCAAGAAGTACACCTGTACAAACTGCGGTGAAACCAAGACCGAGACGATAGCCAAACTTGTATGTACGAGCCACGTGTGGGATAGCGGCAAGGTTGTGACAGCGCCGACATACAAGACAGAGGGAACCAAGAAGTACACGTGTAAGAATTGCGGTGAGACCAAGACCGAGACGATAGCCAAGCTGGTATGTACGAGCCACGTATGGGATAGCGGAGTAGTGACGAAGAAGCCAACCTACTCAAGCGTGGGTACAAAGGAATACACATGTGTCAACTGTGGAACCACAAAAACGAGCTCAATCGCCATGTTGAAGCTGAGCAAGGTTACAGTAAAAACAGCCGTATCCTCCACGGGAATAAAGATCTCATGGACATCAGAGAAAAATGCATCCGGATACTATATATACAGAAAGTCCGGAAAGGGACAGTATGCGCTGTTGAAGAAGGTTACCGGGGCGAACACTCTTGCTTTTAATGACACGAAGGTTACAAGTGGAGTGATATATACATACAAGGTTCAGGCATACAAAGGAACCGTGATAGGTGCCGGAACGGAAACAAGCAGATGCTTCGTTGGAACGGCAAAGGCAAAAACAGCAAATGAATCCACAGGTATAAAGCTTTCATGGAACAAAGTGGGAGGCGCAAGGTCTTATAAGATATATAAAAGGATCGGAACTGGAAAGTACACCTGTATCAAGACTGCGTCATCCACTACATTCACATATCTTGATAAGGCGGTGAAAGCGGGAACAATATACACATATGCTGTAAAGCCTTACATTGGAAGGACAGCGGGCACGTACGTCGCATCGAAATATGTGCGTCTTAGACCTGTCACAGCCAAAGTGAGTGCAGCCAGAAACGGTGTTACAGTTAGGTGGACGAAAACGGCAGGTGCTACATCCTACCGTGTATACAGAAAGACGGCCGGCGGCAAATATGCTTTGGTGAAAAAAATCGGCGGCGCAAATGCTCTCAGCTGGACAGACACGAATACCGCTAAGGGAAAGACATATTATTACTATGTGAGAGCATTTAAGGGAAATTATTACAGTGCCGCCTCTAAAGCAGTAAATGTAAAGCGTTAAGGATTGATAAATATACGGTCATAACAGTATAATACCGGGGAAGGAATGTGCGGAAGAAAGGAGTTTTGATGGAAAAGGAAGAGAGAGTAGAACAAAAGCTATATGAGAGCAGATGCGCCAGACATTATCGCGTGGGCAGGGTGGTGCTGTGCAGGTTTTTGTGTATGTGTGCGTTCGTATGCATAGTGGCAGGCTCGGCACTTACGGCTGGTGCTGTGACAGTATTTGCTGCTGAGGATTCGACAGAAGAATGTGCTGCGGATGGCGAACAGCAGGGAATTGTGGAGGAGTCAGACTCGCCAGTAAAGGGATGCACTGGGGATATAGACCTTGCGGATATATACGAAATCGGCGGCTATGCCGAAGTAGCGGAAGAGGGAGATGTCGCTTCAATAGCCTCATCCGGCAATTTCAAATATCATAACAGGGTGGCGAACTCGATAAAGTCATTCAAGAAGAATATAGACGTGCACGGAATGGGTGTCACAACCAGTAATGTTAAGTCGATATTTGTCAACATTCTGGCACTGCATCCGGAGATTGTATATGTAGCAAATGCATCGTATGTATACAATAGATACAACGGATCGGTTTCAACTCTGGTTATCAGCTATATACCGAATGCAAAGAAGGTGAGAGAATCTCTTGTAGCGGCGGTAAAAGAGGTAAACAAGCAGGTGGACACAAAGAATATGAAACCTGCTGAGATAGTTCTTGCATACCACGAGTATCTGACGTCCACGGTGGAATATGATGCCAGTGGAATAAAGGACTACAGTACAGTGTATGGCAGGGATCACAAATATGACATGTATGGCACCCTCGTTGATAAGAAAGCCGTGTGTCAGGGATATGCAGAAACCATGAATTATCTTCTGAAACAATCGGGAGTTCCATGTGCTCTTGCAACAAGCCAATATATAAATCATGCGTGGAATGTTGTCAGGATAAATGGGAAATGGTATCACGTTGATGCCACATGGGATGATCCTGTCACAGATCAGCCAGGACAGTCTAGACATGACTATTTCCTTATAAGCACGAACACTTTGAACAGACGAACAAAGAATGCAAGTTCATCATATTCGCTTGGACGGTATGATACGAAGATTAGCGCAACGTGGACCGGCAGCTACAACGGAGCCACAGACAAGAAATACGAGAGTGGTCAGATGTGGAGCGGCGTTGAGAAGGTCATGTATTACCGAAAGGGATACTGGTACTGTATCAAACAGGGATCAAGCTGGATGGATTTCCAGATTATAAAGAACAGATTTTCGACAGGTGGAAAGAAAGTCATACTGTCAGGAACATCAGTCTGGTATAAAACGGATGGAAGTTATTATACAAAGCAATACGGCTCGATATTCCTTGCGCAGGAATCCTTGTATTTCCATACAGCCAGATATATAGGCAGGATAGATCTAGATTCCCCGAAAAACGAGTATACACTTCTATATGATATAAGAAGTAAGTATTCGGACGGTGTAAATATATATGCCATGGGCTGGCACAATAAGCAGATAGTGGTGTGGGTGTCAAATACTCCGCTCTGCAATCCGAGGGATGCATATCTGCTGGCTCCGTGTCTGAAACATAGCTGGAACAGTGGAAAGGTCACGAAGAAAGCTACATATACATCAACAGGAACAAAACTCTATACATGTAAGAAGTGCAGTTATAAGAAGAGTGTGGCAACACCGAAGCTTCAGCTTGGCAAGCCGGTTGTGAAGACCGCTGCGACAGTTAAGGGTATAAGGCTTTCGTGGAACAAGGTGTCCGGAGCGACAGCGTATAAAGTGTACAAGAAGACTAAGAGCGGTAAATATCAGCTGCTTAAGAAGGCCAACACATTATCCATTGTGGATGGAAGAATATCCAGTGGCAAGACATATGGATACAAGATCGTGGCGTGCAATGCATATACGACAAGCAAGGTAACAACAG
>ERZ507026.605-NODE-605-length-14918-cov-4.447420_pt1 | contig 14918 bp, 17 predicted proteins | sample MGYA00512876_ERZ507026 | MGnify/ENA metagenome assembly ERZ507026 | reverse complement strand
CAATCCGCCCGCATATCCGCTGACGATAAAGAGATAATTCACACCGGTCTCTTTGTCCACATAGATCGTTTTTGCGCTCATAAAGCCGCCTTCCTGATATACGATCTCAAACCGCTTTTCTTTTTGCATTTTGTCTGGCCTCTGCATTTTGATTTGCGTCCTGCGTTCCTCTTGCCATGCAGCCGCGCGCTATCTGTCCCAGCAGGTCTGTTTGTCCGCCTCCGTGATCGGCCGAATGACCCTGCACGGATTGCCGACAGCGACCGAATCGCTCGGAATGTCTTTGACGACGACGCTGCCGCCCCCGATCACGACATTGCTCCCGATCGTGACGCCGGGCATGACCTGCACGCCGCCACCGATCCACACATGATCGCCCACGGTGATTGGGTAAGCATACTCCAGCCCCCGCTCGCGGCACTCGGCGTCGATCGGGTGGCCGGCCGTGTAAAACCCGCAGTTTGGCGCCACGAACACGTGCTCGCCGAACGTCACCGCGGCGCAGTCGAGAATGACGAGATTGTGGTTGGCGTAAAAGTGCTCCCCGAGCCGGATGTTGTAGCCGTAATCGCACCAGAACGGGGCCGTCACGCAAAACGTCTCGCCCGTTTTCCCCAGAAGCTGCCGGAGGAGCTCCCGCATCCCGGCCGCGTCCGAGGGCCGCAGCTGATTGTAGGCATGGCACAGCTCCTTGGCCCGCACACGGTCGGCGCAGAGCGCGCTGTCGTCGGCGTCATACAGCATCCCGCGCAGCATTTTCTCCTTCTCAGTCATGGTCATTCCTCCCGTAAATTCCGCCTCCCGGCGCACTGTGTCTCATCTTACCACACATCCGCGCGCAGCACAACCGCAGCCGCAGCGGTCAGTTCCGCTGCGGCTGCGGTCTGCTTTCTTCCCCGCGTATCTTACTCCTTCGGCTGCTTGACGGCAAATACGTGCATCGCCATGCCGAGGCCCGTCACGCCGCAGAACACGCGGTGCATGACGCGGGCCTGCTTCGGGCCGATTTTCTTGGCCGCGGCGTGCGTGTAGTTCAGGCCGAGGATGCCTGAGCCGATGACCGACCCGCTGACGACGGCGGGCACGTCCGTCTTGCCAGTTGCAAACGCCTGCACCGTGTGTACGCCCGCGCCGAGGCACAGCAGCCCCGCGCCCGCGCCGTGGATGAGCATGCGCAGCTTGTAGTGTGCCTTGCCCCACTTCGTGTGCTTGAGCACGGCCTCCGCGCCGTCGATGGCGTAGCCCGCCACGCCGATCCACGGCCAGACCTTCTGGTACTTGCCGAGGGTATTCCTGATTTTGCAGTCACATTTTTTCATGGTCGCATGCCTCCTGAGCATTCATTTTTGGTTCTATCTGCAGCCCGGCGCGCAGCCGGGACAGGGCTTCGGGGTCGTTTTCCACCTCGCGCGTGACGAGCACGACGAGCTGCGCATCCGTGCGGTCGCTCACCGCCGCCAGACAGGCGAGCAGCCGCAGCGTTGCCGCGGCGTACTGCACGGGAAAGACCACATCGCGATCGTCGAGCGCGTCCATGCCGTGCCGCCAGACGATTGCCTGCGCGAGGCACGTCTGCTGCACGGCCGTCATTCTGGGCGGCGGGCAGGCAGGAAGCGCCGCCACGCGCCGGAGCAGCTCCGGCCAGCGGGCATTGAGCGGCTCCGGCGACGCGAACGCCGCCGCCAGCGCCGCCGGCGGCATGGGCTCCGGCGCTGCATCGCCCGTCACCCCCGGCACATCCCCGGCGGCCAGCGCCGCGATGCGGTGCCGGTCGAGCAGGCGCTGCGCTGCGCACGCGAAAGCGCGCGCGGCCGCGAGATTTTCATACGCCGTGTGCTCCGGCCGCGCCAGCAGCGCAAGCACCCGGTCGCGTACCGCCGTGACGGCGGCCGTCAGCCGCCGCTCACGCACGCCGGGCACATACCCGTCGTCCGGCAGCGGCGCGGAGACAAAGCGCAGGGGCGCGGAGCGCTCCAGCAGCCGCCGCGCGGCCTCCGGGCACGCGGGTGATAGCCCCTGCTCCGCCCGGTCGCACAGCAGCACCTCCCAGCGCGGAAAGTTCCGGCACGTGCGGCACAGGCTCTGCTCGCCGAGCGTGCGCTGCAGCTCGCACAGGCCATCCACGCACAGAAACGGGCAGCGCCCGTCCGTCTGCGCAAAGTACGTATCGCCCTCGCTGTCCACGCGCAGCACGCGCCGCAGCTTTGCCGCCAGCGGATGCTGCAGGCGCAGGTAGGCGTCCTGCGTGTCCGGATCGACGACGATCTCCCACGCGGCGCAGCACGTCTGCGGGCACGCCCCGGCAAGGCACCGGAACGCGGGGTAGTCATCGGGTCGGGTCTGGTACATGGCGGCCTCCTTGCGCGTATTTTTTCCATTGTAACACATCGCGCGCCGCAGGAAAAGGGACGTTTCCGCGCTCCGTGCGCAAAAAACAGACGGACACCGAAATGTCCGTCTGTCTGTTGCTGTTATGACCGGCCGCAGCTTACTGCTTGACCAGATCCATGAGGTTGATGATGCCGCGCGGGCAGATATCGGCGCAGTGGCCGCAGCCGACGCACTTGTCATAGTCGATTGTGGACACGAAGTTCTCGATCTTGATGGCTTCCGCCGGGCACTCGCGCTGGCACTTCATGCAGCCGATGCAGCCGACGTCGCAGATCTTGCGCGTGACGGCACCCTTGTCCTGATTGCGGCAGCCGACAAGCACAGCCTGCTTATACGGCACCTTCTCAATGATCTTCTTCGGGCAGGCATCAGCGCAGGCCATGCAGCCGACGCACTTGTCGCGGTCGACTTTGGCGACACCGTTGACGATGTGCATGGCACCGAACTTGCAGGCCTTGGCGCAGTTGCCGAGACCGATGCAGGCGAAGCGGCACTCCTTGTTGCTCTTGCCGCCGAACAGCATGGCGGCCTGGCAATCCTGGGGCCCTTTGTAGTTGAAGCGCTTGACGGCGACGCCCTCCGCGCCGGAGCACGGCACGAACGCGACCATCTTCTCCTCCGCACCGGCGGAGACGCCCATGATCGCAGCGATCTTGTCGGCAGCTTCCTGGCCGCCGGCGACGCAGCAGTTGACCGGAGCCTTGCCCGCCGCGACCGCAGCGGCATAACCGTCGCAGCCGGGGTAGCCGCAGCCGCCGCAGTTGGCGCCGGCGAGACACTCACGCACGGCCTCCTGCTTGGGGTCAACTTCCACATGGAAGATTTTAGCGGCGAACGCCAGCAGCGCGCCGAAAACAGCGCCCATGATGCCGAGGACGGCGATCCCTTCGAGAATCAAAGTAAAATCCATATTTCAGCCCTCCTTAGCCGATCTTCATGCCGGAGAAGCCCATGAAAGCCAGGGCCAGCAGACCGGCGGAGACGAGGCAGATCGGGAAGCCCTCGAAGCTCTCCGGATAGTCGGCAAACTCGAGCTTCTCACGCACGCTTGCGAACAGGCAGATGGCGAGCATAAAGCCGAGGCCGCCGAACACACCGTAGACCACGCTCTGCAGGAAGCCGAAGCTGTACTGCGTGTTGAGCAGCACGACGCCGAGCACGGCGCAGTTGGTGGTGATCAGGGGCAGGTAGATGCCGAGCGCGGAGTACAGGGACGGGATGGACTTTTTGAGGAACATCTCGATGAACTGCACGAGCGCGGCGATGACGAGGATGTAAGCGATCGTCTGCAGGAAGCCCAGGCCGAGCTTGACGAGCAGGCAGTTGACGAGCCAGCAGATGGCGGACGCCAGGCCCATAACGAACGTGACGGCGAGGCCCATGCCGGCGGCGGTGTCGATCTTGCTCGAGCAGCCGAGGAACGGGCAGCAGCCGAGGAACTGCGAGAAGATGAAGTTATTCGTCAGCACGGCGCTGAGGATGATGGCAAAAATACTGGTCGTAGAACTCATGTTATGCCGCCTCCTTTTCCTGCGCTGCAAGCGCTTTTTCTTTGGCTTCCTTCTTCTCGGCGGACTTGCGCAGCGCGTACTGCATGAGCGCGATCAGGCAGCCGAGGGTGATGAAGCCGCCGATCGGGAGCGTGAGCACGAGCGCGCCGTACTCGGACGGGAAGATCTGAATGCCGTTGCCGGTGCCGATGACACCGTCGATGGTGTTGAAGATGCCGGTGCCGAACGAGCCCTTGCCGAGCAGCTCACGGATGACGCACATGGCGATGAGCACGAGCGTGTAGCCGAGGCCCTGGAAGATGCCGTCGAAGAACGACGGGCCGACGGGGTTTTTCTGGCAGAACGCCTCGGCGCGGCCGATGATGATGCAGTTAACAACGATCAGCGGGATGAACACGCCCAGAGACGCGCTCAGTGCGGGGACGTACGCCTGCAGCAGCAGGTCAACGATGGTGACGAAGCCCGCGATGACCAGCACGAAGATGGCCAGACGGATGTCATTCGGGATGACCTTACGGATGAGGGAAATGACCACATTGCAGCAGGTCAGAATGACGAGCACGGACAGGCCCATGCCGATGCCGTTGAAGAGGCTGGTCGTGATGGCCATGGTGGCGCACATGCCGATGAGCTGCACGAGGACCGGGTTATTGGTAATGAGGCCTTCCTTGAACTGTTGTTTGATATTCATGTTTCAGCCCTCCTTAACCCAGCGACTTGGCCGCGTTGATGACGGTCTGCACTTCGGTAACGACGGCGCGGGACGTGATCGTCGCGCCGGAGATGGCGGTGATGTCGCCGCCGTCTTTGGCAAGCTTCATACCGTCGCCCTGGCCGACGAGGTTGTCGCGCCAGGCGCCTTCGTTCGTGTCCGCCGCCTTGGCGCCGAGGCCGGAGGTCTCGGAGTGCTTGGTGACGTACACGCCGGTGCAGTTATAATCATCGTCCAGGCCGACGACCATGGTGATCATACCCTGCGCGCCGGAGAACGTGGCCTCGGCGACGTAGCCGGCCTGCTGGCCGCCGGTGGTGGCGGTGCTGAGCTTGGTGATGGTGCCGTCGTTCTCAAAATCGGCCTGCTCGGTGTATTCGTCGGCCGCGAGGACGTTGGCATATGCTTTCTTGGTCGTCTCGGCCGCGCGCATGGCGATGGTGTCCTTCGTCAGCTCATTGACGAGACCGAGGGCCAGCGCCATGATGGCGGACACGGCAAAGAGCACGAGCGCGAGCTTGATGATCTGGCCGCCGCCGGATTTCTTTTCAGTCTTTTCAGCCATTTGCAGCAGCCTCCTTTGCTTCTTTCTTCGCAGCCTTTGCAGCGGCCTTCTTGGCCTTGACGTCCTCGCGGCTGACGCCGAACTGACGGCGCTGGGTGTGCTTGTCGAACATCCATGCGCAGCAGTTCATGATGAGGATGGCAAAGGAAACGCCCTCCGGGAAGCCGCCGAACACGCGGATGAGCACGGTCAGCGCGCCGCAGCCGACGCCGTAGATGATGCGGCCGGGAGCGGTGACGGGGCTGGTGCTGTAGTCGGTCGCCATGAAGAAGGCGCCGAGCAGCAGGCCGCCGGACAGGAGGTTGTCGAGCATCCACTCGACGTGGGTGTAGCCGCCGCCGTTTTTGCTGCCGAAGATGAGCGTCAGCAGCGCGACGGTGCCGATGAACGACACGGGGATGTGCCAGGTGATGACCTTGCGGCACAGCAGGTACACGCCGCCGATGAGCAGCGCGAGCGCGCTGACTTCGCCGAGGCAGCCGGGCATGGTGCCGAGGAACATGGACTTATAAGTAAAGTACTGCGGCAGCGCCTCGCCGGCCTTCATGTAGCTGAGCGGGGTGGCCATGGTGGTCGCGTCCGCGCCGATGACGGACGTCAGGCTGCCGGGCACGACCCAGGTGGTCATGAACAGCGCGTAGGAGGCGAGCAGGAACGCACGGCCGGCGAGCGCCGGGTTGAGGAAGTTCTTGCCGATGCCGCCGTAGAGCTGCTTGACGACCACGATGGCGAAGAATGCGCCGATGATCGGCATCCACCACTGGCAGTTGGCCGGCAGGGTGTACGCGAGCAGGATGCCCGTGACCACGGCGGACAGGTCGCCGATGGAGTCGGGCTTTTTCATGAGCTTGCGGTAAGCCCACTCAAAGAACACGCACGACACGATGGACACGGCCAGCGGGATGAGCGCCTGGGCGCCGAACTGCCACACGCCGACGACGAGGGCCGGGAGCAGCGCGATGATCACATCGAGCATGATCTCGCGGGTGCCGCGCTTGGCGCGAACCTGAGGCTGATAGGCAGCGTCAAAGGTAAATTCTTTCGGTGTCATTTCGTTTCAGCCTCCTTTGCAGCGGCTTCCGCGCGGGCCTTTTCTTCGGCCGCACGGGCGGCGAAGAGGAGCTTTGCGGTCTTGAAGGTATGGGTCAGGGGCAGACGGCCCGGGCAGTTGTACGAACAGCTGCCGCACTCGAAGCAGTCGAGAATGTGGTACTTCTGCATATTCTCGAAATCGCGCTTCTGATAGTACTTATACATGTACAGCGGCTCGAGCTTCATCGGGCAGACGGTCAGGCACTTGCCGCAGTGGATGCACGTCGGATTCTCGACGGAGCGGTCTTCCTTATCAGTGAAGAACAGGATGCCCGCGGTGCCCTTGATGTTGGGCGCCTCGAGATTCGTGGCGATCAGGCCCATCATGGGTCCGCCGAGGACGATCTTCTTCGGCTCGACGACGAAGCCGCCGCACTGCTCGACGATGTAGCTGAACGGAGTGCCGAAGCGGCACTGCAGGTTGTAGGACTTATCGCCCATGGCGCTGCCGGCGACGGTGAGGACACGCTCGATGCTGGGCATGCCTTCGTAGCAGGCGCGGTAGATGGCGTAAGCCGTCTGGGTGCTGATGACGTTGCAGCCGACGCCGGACGGCAGGCCGCCGGGCTTGACCTCACGGTTCGTGATGGCCTTGATCTGCATCTTCTCGGCGCCCTGGGGGTACTTGACGTTCTCCGGCACGATCTCCACGCCGTACTGCGCGGGGTTCTTGGACAGCAGCAGGTCGATGGCGTCCTGCTTGTTCTTCTCGATGCCGTAGTAAGCCTTGTCGAGGCCGGACGCGATGCGCGCCAGCTCGATGCCCTTGAGCAGCTCCTCGGGGTGGTTTTTCATGGTCAGGTGGTCGCCGTTGAGGTACGGCTCGCACTCTGCGCCGTTGATGATGAGGGTATCGACCTTGCCAAGGCCGCCGCGGATCTTGAACGCGGTCGGGAACATGGCGCCGCCGTGGCCGACGATACCGGCCTCGCGGATGCGCTCGAGGATGGCCTCAGGATCCTTCATCTGCTCGGGCGTCAGGGGCGCGAGATCCGTGCAGGGGGTGTCCTGGAAGTCATTTTCGATCACGATCGCGGGAATCATATCGCCCAGCGGGTGGGGTCTCGGCTCAATAGCGATCACCTTGCCGGAGACCGTCGCATGAATGGGCGCGGAGACGGGTGCCGGATTGTCAGCGATCTTCTGACCCATCTTCACATAATCGCCCACCGCGACCAGCGGTTTGCAGGGTGCGCCGATATGCTGCATCATCGGGAGCACGACCTGCGGCGGAGGCGCAATGACGGTCACCGGAACGTCCGGAGCCTTCATGTAGTTGGGATGAACTCCGCCATGAAACTTAAAGGGCATTTGCATCACCTCTCTATTTTTTGACCCACATATATTAGCACACCAGCCTAACTTCGTCCACCAAAAATGGCGGAAAAACATCAAATTGTACTAATTTAAATATTAACGAACCTGCAAAAAAGCTGACAAATCCAACATTTCCGGAAACTTTGCAACATTTTGTGCATATTGGCGGGATTTCTCGCCATCCGGGCACAAACCGGCGGAAAAAAATTCTGTGTTCGGGACTTAACAAGCGGGGAAAAATCCTGTAAAATAGATAGCAAATGCTCTGCCGGCGCCGCCGGCGGCAAAAGGAGGCCACGTTATGCTGACACCCTGGGCGGATACGCTCGACCGCGCGCAGCCCCTGCCGGAGTATCCCCGGCCGCAGATGGCGCGCGACAGCTACCTGAATCTCAACGGCCCGTGGAGCTACGCGATCACGACGAGCGCGCAAAAGCCCGCGCAGGCCGACGGCACGATCCTCGTGCCCTTCTCGCCCGAGAGCGAGCTGTCCGGTGTGGGACACGTCCTGCAGCCGGAGGAATACCTGTGGTACATCCGCACGGTCACGCTGCCGGACGGGTTCAATGTCGGCCGCGTACTGCTGCACTTCGGCGCGGTCGATCAGATCGCGACCGTGTGGTGCAACGGCGTGGAGCTGACCACGCACACGGGCGGCTACCTGCCGTTCACGGTGGACATCACCGAGGTGCTGGCCAAGGAAAACACGATCCTCGTGTGCGTGCGCGACGCAACGAACAAGTCCCAGCTCCCGCGCGGCAAGCAGACGCTGCACCCGCACGGCATCTGGTACACGCCGCAGAGCGGCATCTGGCAGACGGTCTGGCTCGAGAGCGTGCCGCAGAACTATATCCATTCCCTGCGCGTGACCCCGCTGTTCGACGCGCATCAGGTAGAGATCACCGTCGAGGGCGAGGGCCAGTGCACGATCGACCTGGAGGGAAAGCGCTTCACGTTCCCGGCGGGTGTGCCGGCGCACGTGCCGGTGCAGTCGTTTCGCCCCTGGTCGCCGGAGCACCCGACGCTCTACCCCTTCAGTGTGACGCTCGGGGACGACACGGTCTACAGCTACTTTGCCATGCGCAAGTGCAGCGTCGAGACGGATGCGAACGGCGTGCGCCGCCTGTTTCTCAACGGCAAGCCGTATTTTCACAACGGCCTGCTCGACCAGGGCTACTGGCCGGACGGGCTCTACACCGCGCCGAGCGACGACGCGCTCGTCTATGACATCCAGCTGGCCAAGGACATGGGCTTCAACATGCTGCGCAAGCACATCAAGGTCGAGTGCGACCGCTGGTACTATCACTGCGACCGGCTGGGCATGCTCGTCTGGCAGGACATGCCCTGCGGCGGCAGGCGCTACGACCCGCTCATCGTCTCCACCCCGCTCGTGACGGGCTGGCACCTCGACGACAGCTGGTATCCCCTCTTCGGCCGCACGAACGTGACCGCGCGCAAGGCGTTTTTGAACGAGCTGCGCGACATGGTCACCACGCTCTACAACCACCCGTGCATCGCCGTGTGGGTACCGTTCAACGAGGGCTGGGGCCAGTTTGACAGCCAGACGGCCGTGCAGGTCATCCGGTCCGTGGACAAGACCCGCACGATCGACCCGGCCAGCGGCTGGCACGACCAGGGCTTCGGCGATGTGCGCAGCCTGCACGTGTATTTCCAGAAGTACAGGTTCCAGCCCGATAAGCTCGGCCGCGCCACGCTGCTGTCGGAGTTCGGCGGCTATGTCCACCGCGTCGAGGGCCACGCCATCGGCGGCAAGAGCATCGGCTACAAGACGTGCGACGCCCCGCTCTCGCTCGAGTATGCGCTCCAGGCGCTCTATGACGAGCAGATCCGCCCCGCCATCGCGCAGGGCCTCAGCGCCGCAGTGTACACGCAGCTGAGCGACGTGGAGCACGAGCTCAACGGTCTCGTGACCTATGACCGCAGCGTCGTGAAGCTCCCGGTAAAAACGCTGCACAAGATCTTCTATATCGAAAACGAGTGAAAAAAGGCCGCCCGCTGCGATCGCAGCGGGCGGTTGGTTTTTCTGTTTTGGGAGCGCTCAGTACGCCACGCCCCAGTAGATCATGCACTTGGCGGGCTTGCCGCACACGGGGCACACGTCGTCAATGTGCTCCTGCTCGAACGGGATGCAGCGGCTGGACATACCGGCCTTGTCCTTCATCTCGAGCTCGCAGGCAAGGTCGCCGCACCACATGGTCTTGATGAAGCCGCCGTTTTTCTCCTGCAGCTCCTTGGCCTCGGCCAGCGAGTGCGCGGCATAGGTGTGCTCGTCGAGGTTGCGCTTGGCCTTGTCGAACAGGCCCTGCTGCACGGTCTCGAGCAGCTCGGGGATGCGCGCCTCGAGCTCGTCGAGCGCGACGGTGATCTTCTCGCCGTTGTCGCGGCGGACGGCGACGCAGTGGCCGGCCTCGATGTCCTTCGGGCCGATCTCGACGCGCAGCGGCACGCCCTTCATCTCCCAGTTGGCGAACTTCCAGCCGGGGCTGTTGTCGCTGAAGTCGCCCTGCGCGCGCAGGCCGGCGGCCTTCAGGCGCGCGACGAGCTCCTCGGCCTTCTCGGTCACGCCGGGCTTGTGCGCCGCGATGGGCAGCACGATGACCTGGATCGGCGCGATGTGCGGCGGCAGGACAAGGCCGCTGTTGTCGCCGTGGGTCATGATCAGGCCGCCGATGACGCGCGTGGACATGCCCCACGAGGTCTGGTGCGGATAGGCCTGCTGGTTGTTCTTGTCGGTGTAGGTGATGTCGAACGCGCGGGCGAACCCGTCGCCGAAGTAGTGGCTCGTGCCGGACTGAAGCGCCTTGTGGTCGTGCATCATGCACTCGATGGTGTAGGTGTTCTCGGCGCCGGCGAACTTCTCCTTGTCGGTCTTGTTGCCGCGGATGACGGGCATGGCCAGCTCCTGCTCGCAGGTCTCGGCATAGATCTCGAGCATCTGCAGCGTCTCCTTGCGGGCCTCGGCCTCGGTGGCGTGCAGGGTGTGGCCCTCCTGCCAGAGGAACTCACGCCCGCGCAGGAACGGACGGGTGGTCTTTTCCCAGCGCACGACGCTGCACCACTGGTTATACAGGCACGGCAGATCGCGCCAGCTGTGCACGATGTGGCTCCAGTGCTGGCAGAAGAGCGTCTCGGACGTCGGGCGCACGCACAGGCGCTCCGGCAGCTCCTCGCTGCCGCCCATCGTGACCCACGCGCACTCGGGCGCAAAGCCCTCGACGTGGTCCTTCTCCTTCTGCAGCAGGCTCTCGGGGATCAGCATCGGCATGGCCACGTTCTGGTGACCGGTCGCCTTGAACTTGCCGTCGAGTATCTTCTGGATGTTCTCCCAGATGGCGTAGCCATACGGGCGCATGATGAACAGGCCCTTGACATCGGAATAGTCCACGAGCTCCGCCTTGATGCACACGTCGGTGAACCACTGGGCGAAGTCGACTTCCATATCGGTGATCTGCTCGACCTTCTTTTCTTTGGCCATAAGCGCAACACTCCTCTGTATGCCGCGCAGAGATCCCGCGCGGGCGTATTTCATAATGTATGGGGTAACTTATATAGTGTATAGAATCCGCCGCCGCTTGTCAAGCGCCAAGCAGCTCCTGCACCGCGAAAACACCGATCATGACGGCGATGAGAAAGTACATCACGACCGCGGCGACGGAGTGCCGCGCCGGCCGGCGGTCGAACAGCTGCCCCGCGCACCAGAACACGAGCAGGCCGGTGCCGATCCAGTAGACCGGGTTGAGCGCAATGGCCATGACGGTCACCTCGACGATCAGCAGTGCGAACACCGCGATCTGCCACGTGCGGATGCGCCGCGCGCGGCTGTTGCAGTAGATCTCGCGCCAGGCGTCTGAAAGCTCGCGGCGCTGGCGGCGGAAAAACGGCTCGCGCGGCTTTTTCGGCGCGGCCGCCTCGGCCGCAGTTTCGGCGGTTTCGGTCACGGTTTCGGCGGTCTCGGCCGCCGTTTCAGGTTCTGCTTCGGTGTAGGGGCGCTCTTGTTCCATGCGTTCCACTCCTTTCCGGCTTTTCGGAAAACCGGTCCTTTTTCCACAGGATACCCCGCCGCGCAGCGCCTGTCAAGGGCCGGATCGCGGCCGAAAAGTGCATTTCGGGCTTGACCGCACACCATTCGTGCAATATAATATGTAAATTAGAGATGCTATTTCAAAATGCAATCGAACCCCTTGGAGGTGACCATCTATCAACAGACAGAGTTACATGGCGGAGATCAGCAGCCTGCTTGGCCTGATCACCGACGACAATACCCGTCAGGCGCTCATCGCGCAGATGGAGAACATGTTTGACAACGCCCCCGATGAGGAGCGCCTCATTCAGGAGATCGGCAACCCGACGAAGGTGGCCGTCGCCCTCATTCGCTACGCCGACAGCGGCAAGATCACGCCGGCCGCCGCGCCCGTGGTCGCGCCCGAGCAGGTGCAGCCCAGGCGCGCGCCGCAGCCGCGCCCGCGTGCCGAGCAGTACCGCCCCATCGCGCCGCAGCCTGCTCCCCAGCCGGCCTACGCCGACCAGGCCGCGGAGGATGCCTATGACGAGCAGCCCGCCGCGCCCGTGCTCGACGGCCAGCTCTCGTTTGACGAGCAGCCCGCGGACGACGGCTACTATGACGAGCAGCCCGCCGACGACGGCTACTATGACGAGCAGCCCGAGGGCGACTATGACCCGAACTACGCCACCGACGGCGAGGAAGGGTATTATGACGAGGCCTATTATGACGAACCGGCCTACAGGACGAACGTCTTTCTGGCCATTCTCTACACGCTCGGCGCGATCGTGGTCGGCGTGCCGGTGCTGGCCGTGCTGCTGGTGCTGGATCTGGCCGTGCTGGCCGTCGGCGCCGCATGCGGCGCGGGCGGTGTGGGCCTGATCGCGACGGCCTTCATCGGCCTGCCCATGGTGGCGGATATGCTCATTCTGCTCGGCGGCGGCGCCGCCGTGATCGCCATCGCGCTCGTCGTGATCTGGCTGGCCATCTGGCTGTTCATCCGCATGGTCATCGGCTGGGTCCGGCTGCTCGTGCGCACGGGTAAGCGCTGGTGCAGAAAGGAGATCGCCGCATGAAAAAAGCCTGGAAAACCATCCTCATCGTCGCCCTGTGCATCCTGATCGTGGGCGAGATCGTGCTCGGCGTCGGCCTTGCGACCGGCGGCAGCCCCGACCGCATCTGGGATGCGGCGTATGAACACTACGACTTCGCGTCAGTCTTCGCATTCATCAAGTCCTCCGGCATCGCGGACTTCCTTGCGAGCATCGGCCTGTAAGAAAAGCAAAATATGAGGCGGCGAGCTATGCTCGCCGCCTCATTTTGATCTGTCTGGTCTGTAAAAAGCCTCGCAGAGTTTGCGCCCGCAGGCGCAAAGAAATTCCAATCATTTTCTCCGGCGACATGTGCGGCGGAGAAAATACCGCTCGGCTCGGCGCGTGCGCTGCAGCGAGCCGCAGCTCTTCCAACGAGCGCCCAACGCAGTGGGTCTCGTTGGCCCGTCTCACCGGCTCATTTCATTTTAAAGAGCAGCACGCCGCCCGTCATCAGTGCGAGCCCCGCCCACTTGCTCCAGCCGAAGGCGAGCTTTTCCGTGCCCATGATACCGAAGGCGTCGATGGCCGCGGCCGCAGAAAGCTGCGCGATGAGGATCGTCGCCACGGCGAGCGTCGGGCCGAGCCTGCCCATGCCAAGCATGACCGTGACCGTGATGGCCAGCGCCAGCACACCGCCGAACCAGCAGTATTTCGGCGCGGCGCCCAGCGCGGCAAAGCTGCCCGTGCGCCAGAACACCAGCACCAGCAGCGACAGCACCGCCGCCACGCACTGCACGAAGGCATTGGTCTCCATCGTGCCGATGTGCTCGCTCAGGCGCGTGTTCATCACGCCCTGAATGCTCATCGCCGCCCCGGCGAGGATGCACGCGAGAAATCCACCCAAAATTCATCGGCTCCTTCCGAATAATTCTTGCACTGCCGCCAGAGATGTGTTACACTGTGTTGTACGGGCAAACATTTGCCCGCAGTACACGCACAAAGGAGGCCCCGCCCATGGCAGCAGGCAGCAAACCGAAATACTATCTCGTGGAGGCGAGCGTCCTGCCTGAGATCTTCGCCAAGGTGATCGAGGCCAAGGAACTGCTCGAGACCGGCCAGGTGCGCACGGTGGCGGACGCCGTGGCGCGCGTGGACATCAGCCGCAGCGCGTTTTATAAATACAAGGACTTCGTGTCCCCGTTTCAGGACATGTCGCGCGGCCATCTGGTGACGTTCAACCTCGAGCTGCTCGACCGGCAGGGCGTGCTGTCGTCCGTCCTCGCTATTTTTGCCGAAAACGGTGCAAATATACTCACCATCAACCAGAGCATCCCGACGAGCGGCGTCGCCCCGGTGACGATCACGGCCGCGACCGAGAACATGCAGACGACGATGGAGGCGTTCATGGCGGCGCTCAAAGCGGCCGAGGGCATCATCCGCGTGCACCTCATGGCCGGCTGAAAAGAAAAACAAACAAATAACATCCCCGGACCGTGTCGGTCCGGGGATGTTTTTTTACCTATTTTTTCACTCGAGCAGCTGCGCGCGGCCGCCGTGCAGCCGGATCTTCCCGGCGCAAAAGCGCTTGACCGCCTCGGGCAGGAGCTTCCACTCCGCATCGGTGAGCACGCGGCGCTTGAGCGTCGTGACATCGTCGTCCTCGAGCACGGGCACGGCCTTCTGCAGCAGCACCGGGCCGACGCCGCCGGTCTCGTCCACGAGGTACGCCGTCGCCCCCGTAACCTTCAGGCCGCGGGCAAGCACCGCCTCATGCACCGCGTCGCCGCGCAGCGTCTCAAACGCCGGGACGAGCGACGGCTGCACCGCAATGACCTTATTGCGAAAGCTCTTTGCCGTCTCGCGGCCGACGCCGGGATAAAACCCCGCGTTAATCACGAGCTCGATGTCCATGTCCTTGAGCTTGTTGCGGATGGCCATGTCGTACGACGTATCGTTCGGGAACATGGCCGGCTCGACGACGACGGTCTCGATGCCGGCGTTGCGCGCGCGCTTGAGCGCGTAGGCGTTGGCGTCGGACGAGATGACGGCGACGAGCTGCAGCTCCGGGATCTCACCGAAGAACACGGAGTCCAGCAGACTTTGCAATTTTGTTCCCTTGCCGGAAACCAGAACAGCACTGCGGATCATATGCTCGATTACTCCTTCCCCAGCAGCCGGGCGGCTGTGGCGCGGTTGTTGTCCTCCTGCCGGTTGAGCAGTTCGGTGCGGCGGCGCAGCTCCTCGCAGCGCATGCCGAGGTATAGCAGCTCCTGCA
>ERZ507026.604-NODE-604-length-14935-cov-5.367809_pt1 | contig 14935 bp, 10 predicted proteins | sample MGYA00512876_ERZ507026 | MGnify/ENA metagenome assembly ERZ507026 | reverse complement strand
ACGCTCTTCCGATCTAGTCGATGCAGCCTGCCGGCAGTTCGTTGATGAGTTTGACCAGGCTTTCGGTTTCCGCGGACAGGCCGACGATGGCGTCCTCGCCGAGCAGCGCGCGGGCTTCGCGCGGTTCCATATCGGTCTGGCCGATATGCACGCCGTCCACTTTGATGCCCTTGTTGCGAGCCTGCCAGACCACGTCCACGCGGTCATCGATTACGAACGGCACCGTGTCGGACTTATTGTTGTCCTCGATGATCTGCGCGATGTCGCGTGCGGTTTCGGTAAGTTCCTTGGCGTCCATCTTCTTGGCGCGCAGCTGGATGAAGGTGGCGCCGCCACGCAGGGCGTCGTCCACCACGTCGGTGACCGGTCGGCCCTTGCAATCCTCCGGGCCTACGACGAAGTAGGCGCTCAGATCGAAACAGTCGCGCATGGATGCGTATGGGAAATTATTGCTCATTGGTGTCCCCTTATAGCTTGATATGGAAGGAAAGTATGGATGGATTTCGCCGCGCGTTACGGGTATCTGTATGCGCCGCGCTGCTGCACGGAAAGCCGGTCCACGGGCTTGGCGCGTGTTTCGGCACGGGAGCATGACGGTATACGCCAAATGCTGCGTGCATACCCGTCTGCCAAGCGGCTTGATATGTGTGGAAGCCGCTTCGACGGTCAGCCGATCAGAATCTCGGACTGAGCCACCTGTTCTGCGGTGACGTTCCACAATGCGTCGAGGAACGCGACCTGGAAGGAGCCCGGGCCGTTGGACTCACGTTCGGCGATCTCGCTGGCACGGTTGTACAGCAGCGATGCCGCGATGGAGGCGGTCAGCGGTTCCGCCACGGCCAGGTAGGTGGCGGTCACGCCGCCAAGCGAGCAGCCGGCTCCGGTGATCTTCGTCATCATCGCGCTGCCGCCGGGCAAACGGTATACGGTCTCGCCATCGGTCACCAGATCGGATGCGCCGGATACGGCGACCGCGCCCTTGCCGCCAGCGGCATGCTGCGCAAGATAGCGTGCCAGTCGTTTGGCGGCATCCACGGCGGCCTCCACCTCGTCCACGGCTTCCACGCCGGCAGGGCGGGTGGTCTCGCCTTCGATGCCGTCGTTCGCGCCAAGCTCCCACATGGCATCCAAGGCGATGATCTCGCTGGCGTTGCCGCGAATCACCGTCGGGGGAGCGGTCTTGAAGGACTGCAGGATGGCGGTGCGGGTCTTGCCGATGCCCGCGGCCACCGGGTCAAGCACCCACGGCTTGCCCAAATACTGCAGTTTCGGGGCGATGTCCGCCAGCGCGTCCTTGTAGAACGGCAGCAGCGTGCCCACGTTGATGTATGTCGAACCGGCGATCTTCGCGGTATCCACGATATCGTCCGGCAGAAAGCTCATGGCCGCGGTGCCGCCAGCGGCAAGCTGGGCGTTCGCCACCAGGTTGATGGTGACGAAATTCGTGAACGACTGCGCTAGCGGCGTGGTGGAACGTACGTCGTTCACCGCCTGTGCGATGCGCTCGCGAATCGGGTCTGTTGCGGAAATCTCGGAAACGGCTGCTGTGCCGTCAGTGTATGAGCTGTCACTCATTGCGCTGCTCCCTACGTTGGTCCTAACCAACAGGTTCAAAGGGTCAGGCGTTCGCCTATCTCAGCCTCCCGCGCGTGCGGGAAGCCCCCCTGCATGTACAAATACGGTTTTCAACGTATACAAGGGTATTGACCAAGGGTATTGGCATGGCGGCGCGATGCCGGTAAAAGTATTGACACCGCGTGGCTCACGCACAGGTGCCGTTGTGAATGGACTGCGCGATCTGGTCGCTCTGCGCGTCCATCGCATACGCGGCCAAACCCTGCTGACTGCCAGCGATGCGCTCGCGGCTGGCACCGAGGAACTGCACCGCATACGAATTGGTCACGGCCTCCGTCCGGTTCGCGGCGATCTCAGGCTCGGTGGTGCCGCACACGATCATGATCGAACGATGTGCCAGCTCATGCTTCGTGTAGTCGACCAGCAGCGGACTGCGCTCCACCATGGGCCACTCCGGGTGCGTGACCAGCATGTTCACCTCGTTGCGGCTGGCTTGCGAGCCGCCACAGAAGAAGCCGATCACCATGTCGGCGTTGTCGTCTCCGTTGTCGTCGGCGCCGGGGCAACTGTATACGCTGGTCTGTTTGACCTGCACGCCCAAGGTGGATGCCACCGATTGCGCCGTGCCCATCCACCCGGCGGCATCCATCGCGCCCGCTTCGGTCGGCACGGCGATCTGCGCCGCGTTCGTCTCGCCCGCATGCACGGCGGCTATGGCATCCGCCACCTGTTGGCGCACCCGCTGCTCCAGGTTGTACAGGCTTTTCAGATCATCGAGATGCTCCTGCAAGGTCTGGTATGAACGCTGCTTGCCATAGCGGGAAACGAGTTCGTTGATGGCGGCTGGGTCGTCGACCTGTACCATCCAATGCCCGCCATCGGTGCGGAAATCGTTGGCGAAACTGGTTTCCATGGCGTCGATAAGCGCGGCTGTTTGCGTTTGCATGGTATTCGCGGCGTTGTTGAGCCTGTCGACGGTGCCCAGCAGGGTGGCTCGCGGGGTGAAGACGAACTGGGCGAATGGCGAATCCGAAGTGAAACGCGTGAGACTGGCGCTCGCGGCCAACTGGTCATAATCGGCAACGGTTCGGCGAGTGGACGTGATGGCGCTTTGGAAATCGTTGGCATGCATGGTGCCTTGTGCGAAATCCATACTTGCTGCTGCGGTGGCGCGTGTGGATTTCGCGGATTCGATCACGGTGCGAATGTCTGCCAGTTCGCCGCTGGAAATCTGCCCGCGGCCGGCAATGCCAATGCCTCCGGCCACGATCAGCAGCGCGATGAGAATCCTCGCCGCAATGCGTGAACCACGCCGGTTGGCATCGTAGAACATCATCCTGCGTCAGCCCCTTTTTCTGTAATCACTCTTCCCTAGGCGTTTCCTCGGATTGCACTCTTTTGGATTGTGCCCTCAGAGCATCCATGCCTGCCCAGTCTATCCCAGGTCGTTCTTCTTTCATGCGGTCGTGGTGGCTCGCTTGTTTTTGCGGCGGATCGGTTTGCCGCCGCGTGAAGATGAGCATGAATGGTATGAACAGCTGTAGTCCGGGATTCCGTAGGTGGTTTTTGCATTCCGTAGGTGGTCGGTGCCGGAAAACGGTTGCGGAATCCGCTTTATCAGGCCGTTTTTATGTCTTGGTTCCGGAGGCAACCACCTACGGAACCGCAAAACCCCCTACCGAACTCGCCAGAGAGGGGAGTGACCCGTCTCATCCCTCAATTCGATCGGCTGTTGCCATCGTTCGCTCTGATCGGATTGCTCAAAACAGAAGGGTGTGAAGCCGTTTGGCTGCTTCACACCCTTGGGACGGTTACAGAAGAAAGAAAAGCGTCTCCGGATTCCGGCTCCGCCGCTTCTAGAACACGGACCGGGCGCCGGCCATCTTCTCGAACTCTTCAAGCACCTGCACTTTGGCGAGGGCGTCCTCGTATTTCACGGTGCCCTTGTTCACCAGGCGCGCCAGATCCTGGTCAAGCGTGTGCATGCCTTCCTTTTCGCCGGATTGCAGCACCGTGCGGATCTGATGGGCTTTGCCGCCGCGGATCAGTGCCGCCACAGCCGGGGTGTTGAGCATCACTTCGGTGGCGGGCACTCGGCCATGCCCGCTGGCACGGGGGAGCAGGGTCTGCACGACCACGGCGCGCAGTGTGGACGCCACCTGCACGCGGATCTGCTGCTGCTGGTTCTCCGGGTATACGTCGATCAGACGGTCCACGGTGGAGCCCGCGTCCTGCGTGTGCAGGGTGGCGAACACCAGATGGCCGGTTTCCACTGCGGTCAATGCGGTGGAGATGGTCTCCAGGTCTCGAAGCTCACCTACTTCGATGATGTCAGGGTCTTCGCGCAGCGCTCGTTTCAGCGCTTCGGCGAAGCTTTTCGTGTCGGTGCCCACTTCGCGCTGGCTCATTACGCAGCGCTTGTGCTGGTGCACGAATTCGATCGGGTCTTCGATGGTGATGATATGGTCGGCGCGTTCCGCGTTCGCCTTGTCTACGATCGCGGCCAAGGTGGTCGACTTTCCGGAGCCGGTCGGGCCGCATACGAGCACCAGTCCGCGCGGCAGCATGGCCAGGTCGGCGATGCGCGGGTCGAGGTCGAGCTGCTTCGCGGTTTTGATTTCGGTGGGGATGGTTCGTAGCGCGGCGCAGATGCCCAGGCGGTCGCGGTACACATTTACGCGGAAGCGTAGCAGGTCGCCGATGGAGAATGAGATGTCGAGTTCCAGGTCGTCTTTGAAGCGTTCGAGTTCCAGATCGTTGGTCATGGTCTGCACGGCGGCGAAGGTGTGGTCTTTGTTCCACACGCTCAGGTCTTTGGCGGGCTGGAGTTTGCCGTCCACGCGCAGCATGGGAGGGTCGTTGATCACCAGGTGCAGATCGGAGGCGTTCAATTCCACGAGCTGGCGGATGGCGGCTACGAACTCGTCGTCTGCGTCGGGGTGTTCGGCGCGTAGGGTTTCCTCTACGAGCCGGGCTTTTTCCAGCCGTTGCGGCGGGATGGCGTCTTTGTCGGAGCCGGTGGTTTCCGGCACTACGAAATCGGTGACGGGCAGCGGTGAGGGAATGCTGTTCAATGGGATTCTCGGTGTTGTGCCGGTGTCGCGCGTGAATTCGGGGTCGAGTTCGGGCATGCGCGCCGTCAATGGCTTGTCTTGTTGCTCTTCGAACGTGTTTTCGGGCATGGTGTAATAGTCTTCGACCGGCGTCATGGAAGGCTTTTGGGCTTCGGGGAATGGCGCGGGGCGCTGTACGGGCGTGGAGGGGGCCGGTTTGGAGAACCAGGGTTTGGTGCGTCGTTTGTTGCCGTCGCCGTGTGCTGTGGCGTCGACTTGGCGCGGAGCGGACTGGCGTGGGGTCGACTGGTGCTGGGCGGCTGCGGGCGAGGCTGCGGTTGCGCCGTTGGCTTTCCTGTGTTCGTCTTCGTTGCCGCGTGCCGTCTGATTGGCATTGTCGGCGTTCTCTGCGTCGTCGTCTTCGGCTTTCGGGGCCGGTTTTGCCGGGACGATCGATTCGACGGTCATTTGCACGGCTGGTTTGCCGTTCAGTGATTCGAAGATGCCTATCATGTCGGATGCGTTGGCTCGCAACGCGTCTTCGGATGAGCCGTGGCGACCGCGTTTGTGCGATTCGTTGAGCGAGGGGGCGGTGCCGGGAATGGTCACGCCTTTCAACCCGGCCAGATATGAGCCATTGTCCGAATCCCATTCGGCCTGCTCTGCCGCATCAGTCATGTGTTGTCCTTAATCTCGATTGCTTTCTTCGTTGAAAATCTTGGGGGAGCGGCGCCCCGGCGCATTGGCCGTTGGGCGGCCGCCCGATGAGCGCGGGTACAGTGTGCATGAACGTGCATGAACGTGCATGCACGTGTATGCACGTGTGCCGTGCCGCTGGTCACAACCACGAAATCGGTGGCACGGCATTGTCCACGCTGTCACACGGTGACGCGCAGCACCTCGTCCACGGAGGTGATGCCTTCCAGCACCTTCTGCCAGCCGTCGTCGCGCAGACTGGTCATGCCTGCGGCCTCGGCCGCGGCCTGAATATCCAGCGAGGTGGCGCCCTTGGCGATCATGTCCTCCATTTTCGCGTCCACGCCCATCACCTGTTGGATGGCCACGCGCCCGCGATACCCGGTGTTGGAGCATTCACGGCACCCCACGGGGCGGTACACGGTCGGCAACGGGTCGCCCGGCTTGTACGGCACGCCCATCAGCTTGAGTTCCACCGGTGTGGCCTGGTCGGCCTTGCAGCATTTCCTGCATAGGCGTCGTGCCAGTCGTTGTGCCATCACGGCGGCCAGCGACGAGCTCACCAGGAACGGTTCCACGCCCATCTCCGTCAAACGGGTTACGGCGCTCGGCGCATCGTTGGTGTGCAGGGTGGAAAGCACCAAATGGCCGGTCAGCGAGGCTTCGATGGCGATGTTCGCCGTTTCGGCGTCACGGATCTCGCCGATGAGCACCACATCGGGGTCGGCTCGCAGGATGGAACGCAGTGCCGCGGCGAAGGTCATGCCGGCCTTGTTGTTCACCTGCACCTGGTTGATGCCCCTCATGCGAAATTCCACAGGGTCTTCGACGGTGATGATGTTGATCTCCGGCTTGGCCACGTCGCCCAGTGTGGCGTACAGGGTGGTGGACTTACCCGAACCGGTCGGACCGGTGACCAGCACCATGCCGTATGGGCGCAAATACGCTTTGGAATACACTTCGAAGTTGCGTTTGCTGAAGTTCAGATCCGCCACCTTCAGGTTGCCTGCCGGGGTGCTGAGGATTCGCATGACGATTTTCTCGCCCCACACGGTCGGCAGTGCGGCCACACGCAGATCGACCTTCTCGCCGTTGTGCTTGACGGTGATGCGGCCGTCCTGTGGCTTGCGGCGCTCGCCGATGTCCATGTCGGACATCACCTTGATGCGGCTGATCACGCCGGCGGTCATGGCGCGGGGTGCCCGCTGGAACACGTGCAGTACGCCGTCGATGCGGTAGCGGACGAGCAGGCCGTCCTCCTGCGGTTCGATGTGGATATCGGAGCAGTGGTCGTCGATGGCCTGGTTGATGAGCAGGGTGACGAATCGTGCGACGGGCGATGACGCTTCGGCATCGTCCTTTTCGAGGTCGATTTCCTTTTTGGCGGTGACGGCGACCTCATGCGAGATCTCGTCGAGCTCGGCGTTGGCGCGCAGGTGTCGGTTGATGGATTCCTGCACTTGGGATGGCATGGCCACCATGGCGATGACGGGCATGCCGGTGATGGCGGAGACGTCGTCGATGGCGGAGAAGTTCTTCGGGTCGGCCATGGCGACGGTGAGTCGCCCGTTGATGATGGACAGCGGCAGCAGGTTGTTGCGGCGGCACAGGTCATCGGGCACGAGTTTCATCACGCTGTCGTCGATCTGGTATTCGTTGAGGTCCACGAAGGGGAAGCTCAGGCTTTGCGCCAGGGCCAGCGCCTTGGCGCGTTCGGTTTCCTCGTCCATTTCCTCGTCGCCGTCTTCGGGCATTTCCGGCTTGGGCAGCGTCATGTTTTCGGCGGCGTGCCGTGGCACGGCTCCGGTGGGCGTCGGTGCGAACACCTGTGGGATGTCGCCGGTGCTGACGTGCGGCGCGGTGTCGTCTTCGTCTTTGTTTTTCCGTCTGAAATTGAACAGAGCTCCTGCGGCGTCACTCATGCTCATGACTCCTCCTCCCCGCCCCGCACGCCACTGTGGGGCTTGTTCGTCCGCGGTTTCGGAGCTTCCGTGCTTGCCGGAGCCGCGGACTGTAACGTATGCAAAAAAATTGCAGACTTTCGTAGTCATTGTAAAGGATGAATCTGGAAAAACCTAATACAGCACGGTTTGTGAGACGTCTTCTGTTCTGAAAACGTTGGCACGGTATCGTGATATAGTCAAGCAAAGAGTGATAATGCGTGGTTGTGTTGTCAGGTCTTATGATCGCGTGCCCACTGATGGGCGGGCGTCAGCGTGGAAGGGCTGGATATGGGGCGCAGAAGAGGCGTCGGCTCCCCGCAGGAAGGCGGGGCCGAAGGCGTGATGCTGGCTGGGCGCATGCCGAAACGAGGCATGCCGAAACGAGGCGAACGGGGTTTCACGTTGGTGGAGACCATTGTGGCAGTGCTGGTGCTGAGCCTGGTCGGCTTGGCGGCGGCGCAGTTCGCGGTGACGGCGATTCGCACATCGTACGCGCAGCAGATGCGTTCCACCGCCGTCTCGCTGGGCGACGATGGTGTGGAGCGCGTGCAGGCGCAGATCGCCTCGGTGAATTCCGACTCGTATTTCGACGAGCTGACCAAAGGCATGGGCGAGTCCAGAGTGGACGACGCCTATACGGCATTGCAGAAGGCCGGTGCCTTCACTTCCAACGGCGCCGTCACCACGCAACTGAAGGATCTGGGCTGGGCCGCCACGGCCGACTCCTCCGATACATACATCCATCCGGCTCGTACCACCACCGGCAAGGATTTCAAGCAGTCCGAGTTCACGGTGTATACGGTGGTGGAGAAGGCCTACCGGCTTTCCGGCACCATGCAGGTCAAAACGGCCAGCGCATGGGGGCTTCCCAATCACGGCCTGGACTATGTGAACGGCGGCGACGCCTCGGGTGATGTGTGGACGCCCACCAAGCCGGTCACCAAGGCGTTCAAGTCCGGTTCGGCCAGCACCTATGTTCCTGTGATCCGCGTGGTTGTGGGCGTGACCTGGCCGGATAACCTGACCAAGAACAAGACCTGCATCTACACCACGTCCACGGTGCTTGACGTGAATGCCGACTGGAAGCTGATTGTGTGATCGGTGCCATGATGCCAGAGCAAAAGCCAAGCCGTCAGGCGTGTGAAGGAAACGGGGGAGCGATGACGATGAATAGGGAATGCGAAGCGGGCATGAGCGGTGTTGTGCGCCGGATGCGGCGTGGGCTTCGGGCAGGCTGTGGTGCTGGCCGGCGTACCGTATTCCCCGCGCGGCGGGGCGAGCGTGGCGTGAGCATGGTGGAGCTGATGGTGGCGATGTTCATCTTCATGATGATTTCCGGCATCTTCCTCACGTCCATCATCCAGTTCCTGCACACCACCACCACGGATGCGATCCGCACCAGGTCGGCGTCCGAGATCGCCACGGCCACGCAGCGCATCGACCGGTATGTGCGCTATGCCTCCGCCGTGGAATACGATGATGCGGCGCAGCGGGTCACCATGCTTATGCCGGGCGAGACCGCCGGCAAGCAGCGCTGCGTGGTGCTGCAATACGATGAGGCCGCGTGGGCGAACGGCACGGTGAACACCTATGGCAAGCTGGTGCTTAAGACCAAGGATGCCGGGACGGCTTCGTGGAGTTCGAATGTGGTGCTCGGCTCGCTGATGAACCATTCGTCGAGCAGTGGTGTCACGTCGGACGATTCCTTGTTCGGCGCGCAGATGTTCAGCCTGGACGGCACGAAGAAGGTGCTGACCTTCTCGCCGGTGGCCGGCTCGTATTCGGGCGGCAAGCCGATCACTTCGAATGTGACTACCACGTTCACCGCACGTAATGTGAAGGCCACGAACCCCACGCCGGATTTTTCGGTGTGCAGCTGAGCGGTGTGAGCCGGGGCGTGGGCCGGGCCGTGTGCACTGTGGGCAAGTTCTCGGCTGTAGTGCCCGGAGCGTTTTCGGGGCCCCGTGTCTGCCGCTGGCTGGTGGCGGGCGCGGGGTTGTTGCTGCCGCACGTGCCGGGTGCGGCTGGTTGAGGAGCTTTATATATAGGTATGCCGCATATGGAGAGGTGTGTGGCGGAAGCGGCGATGGCGTGCGACACGCGGGATTCATAATGCGGACACATGGTGCAGAGGGGATTTTCGGGGAGCCGGCAGGCTGGCGGAAGCGGCGATGGTCATGGATTTGTTTTTGTGTTTTCATAAACATAAACGGCGTTAACGTTTTGTGGCCGTGGCGCAGACCTTGTAACGACGGGGGTTGCGACGGGGGTATGCGTGCGAAAAAGCGGAGTGCATGATCGGTAATGCATTAGTTGATGAAATAAAGTAAAGATTCTGTAATACCATCGTTTGCAGGAATTAAACGCGTTAATCAACAGATGTGGTGCAAATATTGGGTTTCTTGGTTTGACAACGGTTGCATAACAACGTACTATAGGAGCCATCAGTTCACAAGACTGAGGCGCTGCCCATAAGGGCAGGGCAAGGTGCCGGAAGTCCGCAGGTGGGCGTTCGGCAACAGGAGATTGGTTGCGATTCCAATAGGTATTCCGTGGGGGAAGCACTGGTTGGAAATGTCTGTTGTGTGGGACATGAGGTTGCAGCCACTCTCCGCTGAATTGGAGGGAAGAATCCAATATGAAGAGTGTACAGAACGCGCTGAAGCGTCGCACCAACGGCGAAAAGGGCTTCACCCTCGTCGAGCTGCTTGTCGTGGTCATCATCATCGGCATCCTTGCCGCCGTGGCCATCCCGATCTACCTGAACCAGCGCAAGGCCGCTTGGAACTCCGCTGCTGAATCCGATGTGAAGAATGCTTCCATCGTTATGGAGACGGCTATGACCAATAACGGCGGCAAGACAGATGGCATTACAACTACGTGTGATGGTACGAAGACTGGCCCTACTGGTTGCGAAATTGCAGTTGGCACCGATACGAATGCTGTAACTCAATCCGATAAGGTGCAGCTCACAATCACGATCAACTCTGATAACACCTATACGATTGAAGGAAAGAATACTAGCGACACGGCGTGCAAGACCTATACGTACGCTTCTGATAGCGGCACTATTTCCGCTAATTAATGCCAAGTAGTCATTGATCATCGAAATGAGGTGTCGAAGGCAAATGATGCCTTCGGCACCTTGCTCATATATACGGGAAATTTGTACGCCATTCGGTAGTTGAGGGGAATCCATGGCCAAGGCACAGGCACAAGCGCCACTGCAGCAGAACACCACGCAGAAGTGGAAGTATAAGGGCGTCTCGCTCGACGGCTCCAAGCAGATGAAAGGCACCATCGAAGCCAACTCGCGCGATCAGGCCGTGGCGCGCATCACCCAGATGGGTGCCATCCCCACCGAACTGGTGAACCTCTCCGCAGGCACCGGCCTCAACAAGAACATCGAAATCAAGGGCCTGGCCAAACTGCCCTCCAAAAAGGACTTCGCCGTCACCTCGCGCCAGCTCGCCACCATGGTCTCTGCAGGCGTCTCGCTCATCCGTGCGCTGAACATCGTTATCGAACAGACCCGCAACGAGAAGCTGCGCACCGCACTGGCGGAATGCGCCGCCAAAATCGAAGCCGGCTCATCCTTCTCCCAGGCCATGGAGGAGAACGAGAACGACATCTTCCCACCCGTCATGGTGTACATGGTGCGCGCCGGCGAAACCGGCGGCTTCCTCGACAAATCGCTTATCACCGTGGCCGACAGCTTCGAAGCGGACGTGCGACTGCAAGGCCAGATCAAATCCGCCCTCGCCTACCCGGTGGTCGTATTGTGCATCGCCCTGGCACTGGTGGCCGTGATGCTGCTCACCATCGTTCCCATGTTCGACAACATGTACAAATCCATGAACGCCACCCTGCCGCTCATCACCCAGATCATGGTGGCCATGGGCAAAGTCGCCCCCGTGGCCATTCCGCTGGTCATCGTGGGGCTTATCGCATTCTTCATGTTCTGGCGGCGCAACCGCAACAAGGACTTCATCCGCTCCTGGTGGGAGCCGTTCCTGCTCAAGGCGCCGGTATTTGGCAAGCTCAACACCAACGTGGCCCTGGCGCGCTTCTGCAACAACTTCTCGTCCATGCTCGCCTCCGGCGTGCCGATTCTCAACGCCCTCGACATCGTGGGTTCCACCTCCGGCAACTATGTGCTCGACACCGCCTCCAAACGCGTCTCCAACCTGGTGGAACGCGGCTACCGCCTCTCCGACAGCATGGCCAGCGAAAACGTGTTCCCCACCATGCTCACCCAAATGGTCTCCATCGGCGAGGACTCCGGCGCCATCGACCAGATGCTCGCCAGCGCCGGCAAAGCCTACGACGAGGAAGCGCAATCCATGGCCAAGCAGCTCACCTCGCTGCTCGAACCATTGATGATCCTGGTGCTCGGCGTGGTGGTCGGCTTCATGGTGCTCGGCCTGTACATGCCGATGTTCTCCATGTTCGACGCCATGAACGCCACCGCCTGACGGCTGGGGAGAGGAAGCAACCATGAAGCATTCGCAGCTTTGGGCAACATTGAACAAACGCTACCGCGCACGCCTCAACGCCTGCGTGGGGGAGCAGGGCGCCGCCATGCTCATGGCCATCATGTTCGTGATGGTGGTGCTCGCCACCTCCGCACTGGTATTGAGCATCCTGCTCGCCCAGGCATTGCCCTACAAGAACAACAGGGCCAACGCCCAGGCCGGCTACGCCGCCGAATCCGGGCTCGAAGCCGCATTGAGCTTCCTGCGCGAGGCCGAAGCCGGCGGCAGCGCCTCCGCACTACTGCCCACCACCGTCGCCGACAAGGGCGCGGCCGTCAAAGACGAACAGTTCACCAAAACCGCGGGCGGCACCGTACTGCTCAACAACGTCGCCGTGAATGCGGGCACCGCCAACGCCAGCACCATCGCCTACGCGCCGGCGAACATGTCGTACAAAGTGGAGATCGCCTACTTCGACGGCGACCCCGACGCCAGCGGCACCAACCAGATCACCACCACCAGCGGCCTAAGCGGCGTGAAATACGCGGTGGCCAAATCCTACGGCTACATCAACCGCTACCCGAACGGGCGCACCGGCAGCGAATCCAATCCGCTGCGCTCCATGCGAGCCGTCTACAAGTTCGAACAGCAGAGCAGCGTCACCCCGCCGCCCACGCCGCCCACCCCATCCGGTGGCGGCGGCCGCGTCGGCATGGGCTTCTACGCCGCTGCCCCATACAACGGGCGTATGGACAACCAGCCCACATGGAAGATCATCGCCAAGCCCGACTTCGACACCGACAAGAACCCGACCGGCGAAGTCAAATACGCCAACGGTTCGGGAACCTCGGGCGGTTCCGATCCCATTTCGCCCTCCAGCGTGATGAACCCGGTGAACCAGACCTGCATGCTGGCCACCACCAAGGTGGTCGACAAGGCCGAGACCCTGGACCAGATGGTCGACCCCACCGGCATGCCGCAGGTCGGCTCCGCGCTGGTCATCATCCCGCAGGCGCATAAGACCACCAGCAGCGACAGCACCGTACGCTACACCGAACAGTGCAAGGCCAACGGCAAATACTCCAAGCTCAACACATGGGTGTATTGGACGGACAACACCATCCGCCCCAGCTCCGACATGTCGCTGTGCGTCACCGGTGCAGACATCAGCAGCTCCAATATCGGAGGCGGCATCGCGGCCCCGGCCACCCTGCAGAAATGCGGCACCTCCTACGGCGTGAACATCGCCGGCCAGGCCGACTACTACACCAACACCGGTGACGACGGGCCGCAGCAGAAGGAGAAGCGCGACCCCAACAGCACGCTCAACCTGTACCAGAAGTGGGCGTTCTACAACGGCTTCATCAACGCCGGGTACTTCAACGAACTCTCCTCCGTGCAGGATCAGGCCGCGGCCTACGATGGCAGCCTGCCCGAATCACAGGGCTTCTCCGTAGGCGGCGTGCAGAAGCAGAAGAAGACCCGCTTCCAGGTGCTGGAGGTTTCGACCAGCGTGAACCCCGGGCGGGATATTCGGTATCTGAGCGGCGGCCACTGGGCATCCAACATCGATGACTTCGCCAACCTGCAAGTCCGCTTCCTTGGCGCTTCGAAATGGAGCTATGCCGCCGACGTGACCGCATGGTTCGACGTGGCTGGCGATATGGAGAACGCCACCGCATCCTTCGGCCAGGCCGGCGAAGCCGGAGCCGCCACCCAGCAGCTGGTGAACGAAACCTCCGGGTTCTGCCTGTCCACCTCCGCGGACGGCACCGACACCTACACCGACACCTGCCATGTGAAATCCGGCGATTTCAACCCGTACTGCTACAAGAAAGCACTGACCGGCAACCCCGCACAGCAGGACTCCGACCTGCATGTCACGGACTACTGCAGTGCCGCCGACCACAACGAGGCCGCGCCGGACGACCACGCCGAATACGACGAGAACACCTCCACCGACGGTTCCGGCACGCCGACCAAGATCTGGAAGAGCGTAAACGGCGCGAAGAAGTACTTCGTCATTGACGGCGACAAGATCAAACTCACCGACAACGAGGGCGCCGCAACGACCTTCACGCGCTACAACGCCAAGGCCGCCAACAAGAGCGACAAAGGCACCTTCCAGGCCAACGGCCAATGCCTGACCGAGGTCTACCCCGGCGATAAGATCGGCGGCGTCTCCGCCTACGCGCGCACCGACGGCAAACCGGACGTTCGCATGGCCGCCTGCGGCTCGTCCACCGACTACCTCGACCGTTCCATCAAATCGCAGGTGTGGAACGCGGCCGTGCAATGGGATTCCAGCGGTCCAAGCGGTGGCGGCAGCTCCGGCGGCTCCAGCGGCGGCACCGTCGTCACCACGCACGAAGCCTCCCAATACAAGGGATACGTGACCTCCAAGGAAATCGGCGCCACGTATACGGGCTGGTGATCGCATGAACACGCAACCGCATCTGCTGCTCGACACCACCACCGCCGTGGTGGTGATGGTCGCCGCGCTGGTGATCGGCGCCATCATCGGCTCGTTCCTCAACGTGGTGATCTGGCGCGTACCCAACCACATCAGCATCGTGAACCCCAAACGCAGCTTCTGCCCCAACTGCAAGGCGCGGATCGCATGGTACGACAACATCCCCGTCGTCTCCTGGCTGGTGCTCGGCGCGAAATGCCGCCATTGCAAGGAGCCCATCGCCGTGCGCTACCCGCTGGTCGAAAGCCTGACCGGCGTGGCATTCGCCGCAGTGATGGCCGGGGCGGTGTTCGGCCTCTACGAGCCGTGGGCGCTGCCCGCACTGCTGTTCTTCGCCGCGGTGTCGATCGTGGTGGCGTTCATCGACCTTGACCACCATCTCATTCTGAACGTCATCATCTACCCGAGCCTGGGCATCACCGCGGTGCTGCTCGCACTGGCCTCGCTGCTCACCGGCGATTGGATGCGCATGGTGCACGCGCTTATCGGCGCGGTGGTGCTCGGCGCATTCTACCTGCTGCTCGCGCTCGTTTGGGCAGGCGGCATGGGCGGCGGCGACATCAAACTCGCCGTGCTCATCGGCTTGACGCTCGGCTGGCTCGGCTGGCCGCAGCTCATCGTCGGCGCATTCGCCGCGTTCTTCGTCGGAGGAATCATCAGCATCGTGCTGCTCGCCCTACACAAGGTCAAGCTGCGCGGCGGCATACCCTTCGGCCCGTC
>ERZ507026.599-NODE-599-length-15051-cov-4.238330_pt1 | contig 15051 bp, 12 predicted proteins | sample MGYA00512876_ERZ507026 | MGnify/ENA metagenome assembly ERZ507026 | reverse complement strand
ACTGGAGTTCAGACGTGTGCTCTTCCGATCTGCCTATGAGCCCCTGTGGGCCATCGGCACCGGCAACACCGCCACGAGCGCGCAGGCGCAGGAAGTCTGCGCTGCCATCCGCGCCACGCTCGGCAAGCTCTATGATCTCGAGACGGCCAAGACGATCAGCATTCTTTACGGCGGCTCCATGAACGCGGGCAATGCAGCCGAGCTGCTGGCCCAGCCGGATATTGACGGCGGCCTGATTGGCGGCGCGTCGCTCAAGCCGGTCGATTTCTCGAAGATCGTCGCCGCGACAGCGCAGGGAGCCTGCGAATGAGCAACGGGAAAGTCGCACTCATCATCCTCGACGGCTACGGCATCGGCGAGCCGAACAACGGCAACGCCATTTACATGGCCCAGACCCCGGTCATGGACAGTCTCCTGCAGCGCTGGCCGCACACGAAGCTGTCCGCTTCTGGGCTGGACGTCGGCCTGCCGGACGGGCAGATGGGCAACAGCGAGGTCGGCCACACGAACATCGGCTCCGGCCGCGTTGTGTTTCAGGATCTGCCGCGCATTACGAAAGCTATCGAGGATGGGACATTCTTTGAAAATCCGATCTATGCAGCAGCACTGGACAACGCAGCAAACGGCAAGGCCCTGCATATCCTTGGCCTTCTGTCCGACGGCGGTGTGCACAGCCACATCCGGCACATCTTTGCCATGGTGAAAATGGCGCACGACCGCGGCATCGGGCGCGTGTACCTGCACTGCTTCCTCGACGGACGCGATGTTGCGCCCACGAGCGGCGCGGGCTACGTCCGGCAGCTGCGCGATTACTGTGCCGAGCTTGACACCGGCAAGATCGCAACGCTGCAGGGCCGCTTCTACGGCATGGACCGCGACAAGCGCTGGGATCGCATCGAGGCCAGCTACAACGCCATGGTCTGCGGCGAGGGCATACAGGATCCCGACCCTGTCCACGCGATGGAGGCCAGCTACGCCGCAGGTGTGACGGATGAATTCGTCAAACCCATTGTCTGCGTTCCGGATGGGCGCATTCAGTCCGGTGACAGCGTGATTTTCATGAATTTCCGCCCCGATCGCGCGCGGGAAATGACCTATGCACTCACGCAGCCGGATTTTGACGGCTTCGCGCGCAAGACCGTTGCAGAAAACCTGCACTACGTCTGCACGACGCGCTATGACGAGAAGCTCACCAATCTCCCGGTCGCGTTTCCGCCCGAGGAGCTGCACGATACGCTCGGTGAGATCGTCAGCGCCCACGGCCTGCGCCAGCTGCGCATCGCGGAAACGGAGAAATACGCGCACGTCACGTTCTTCTTCAACGGCGGCACGGAGACACAGTACCCCGGCGAGGACCGCGTGCTCATCCCGTCGCCGCGCGAGTATCCGACCTATGACCTCATCCCCGAGATGAGCGCCGTCAAGGTCAAGGACGAGCTTGTTAAGCGCATCCGCACCGGTACATATGACATGATCGTCTGCAACTTTGCCAACTGCGACATGGTCGGCCACACCGGCGTGATGTCAGCCGCCATTCAGGCGGTCGAGTGCGTGGACCGATGCCTCGGCGAGGTCGTTGCGGCGGCGCAGGAGATGGGCTACACGCTGCTCGTTACTGCCGACCACGGCAACGCCGACCGCATGGTCGAGCCGGACGGTTCGCCGAACACGGCCCACACGACGAATCTCGTGCCGCTGGTGCTCGTCGGCAGCGATCTGCCGCTGCGCCCGCACGGCCGTCTTTCCGATATTGCACCCACCATGCTCGAACTCATGCACATCGAGCCCAAACCCGCAATGACAGGCGAGAGCCTTATCGAAAAATCATAAAGGAGTATGAACATGAAGGATTATTTTGAAATTGTGGACGTCAGCGCCAGAGAAATTCTCGACTCCCGCGGCAACCCGACCGTGGAAGTGGAAGTCACGCTCGACGACGGCACCGTCGGCCGCGCGGCTGTTCCATCCGGCGCTTCCACCGGTATCTACGAGGCCTGCGAGCTGCGCGACGGCGACAAGAGCCGTTACCTCGGCAAGGGCGTGCTCAAGGCCGTGGAGAACGTGAACGTCGAGATCGCAGAGGCGCTGCAGGGCATGAACGTCCTTGACCAGACCTCGATCGACAAGCTCCTCATCGAGCTCGACGGCACGCCGAACAAGACCCGTCTCGGCGCCAACGCCATCCTCGGCGTGTCCCTCGCGTGCGCGAAGGCCGGCTCGCTGGCGACCGGCCAGAGCCTGTATAACTACATCGGCGGCTGCAACGCCAAGACCCTCCCGGTGCCGATGATGAACGTGCTCAACGGCGGCGCACACGCCACCGGCAGCAACGTCGATATTCAGGAGTTCATGATCATGCCCGTCGGCGCCAAGAGCTTCTCCGAGGCGCTGCGCATGTGCTCGGAAGTGTTTCACGTGCTCAAGAAGGTCGTCCCGGCCTCCGGCGTGGGCGACGAGGGCGGCTATGCGCCGAACCTCGACAGCGACGAGGACGCGCTCAAGGCGCTCGTCAAGGCCATCGAGCTGGCCGGCTACAAGCCGTATGACGATTTCATGATCGCCATCGACAGTGCCTGCTCCGAGTGGTTCAACGCCGAGGACGGCTGCTATCATCTGCCGAAGCGCGGCATCGTCATGACCCGCGAGCAGATGGTCGACATGTATGCCGACTTCGTGGAGAAGTACCCGATCATCTCCCTCGAGGACGGCATGGCCGAGGATGACTGGGAAGGCTGGAAGACGCTGACGGACAGGCTCGGAGAGCGGGTGCAGCTGGTAGGAGACGATTTGTTTGTGACGAATACCAGAAGACTTGCCAAAGGGATCAGAAGAAAAGCGGCGAATGCGATACTGATCAAAGTGAATCAGATCGGGACACTGACGGAGAGCTTTGAAGCAGTAAAGATGGCGCAGAATGCCGGATATAAGACGGTAATCTCACACCGTTCGGGAGAGACTGCCGATTCTTTCATTGCAGATATTGCAGTGGCGGCAGATGCAGGGCAGATAAAAACAGGAGCCCCATGCCGGTCGGAACGGGTGGAAAAGTATAATCAATTATTACGGATAGAGGAAAGATTGGGGGATGTGGCTGTATATCAGAACCCATTCGAAGAAAAAATAGAAAATGTACAGATTTAATGCTGCCTGAGATAAGATTTTAAATGGGATTAGCTTGCCTTATCGGCCATCCTGTGATAGAATATATGTGGTTTATCCGCAGGAGGTGTGAATAGTGGACATTTTGAAGATTGTATTAATGATAATATTTGCAATAGACTGTATCGCTTTAACAGTTATCGTACTGATGCAGGAAGGTAAGTCAGCAGGGCTTGGTGCCATTAGTGGTATCGCTGATACTTACTGGGGACAGAACAAGGGCCGTTCTATGGAAGGTGCACTGGTGAAGTCGACAAAATTCCTTGCGATTCTGTTTATTGTACTGGCAGCAGTGTTGAATTTAAAAGTATTTGCATAGGATAGAGCATATTTTTAGAAGATGAAAGGGACACTCCTGTATGGGAGTGTCCCTTTTTGGAACACAGAATATGCAGGGGAGCATAGAGATATGAGTAAGAAATTTGATAAAAGAAAAAAAGTTGTCTATGATCTGATCTGTGATGATTTATATACACCGATGAAATTCAAGGAACTGGCAATGCTTCTTCGCGTGGCAAAAGAAGACAGAGATGAGTTAAGACAGATCCTGGAAGCGTTGGAGCAGGAAGGAAAGATATATCTTTCCAAGAGAGGAAAATACTGCAGGGGACATGCAAAGCGTCTGACCGGTGTGTTCCGGGCAAGTCTTAAGGGATTTGGCTTTGTAGTGCTGGACGAAGGAGATTCAGAGGATGTATTCATCGGTGCGGATGATACCTGTGGTGCATTTGATGGAGATCATGTTGAGATCGTACTTACAAAAGAACCGGAAGGAAGAAGCCGTGAAGGAAAGATCGTGAAGATTCTGGAGCGGGGGCTTTCAAAAGTAGTCGGACTTTACCGCATGAAGCCGGGAAAGAAGTTTGGATTCGTGATTCCGGATAACCAGAGACTGGATCAGGACATATTTGTACCGATTGAAAAATCAAGAGGGGCAGTGGATGGACACAAAGTTGTAGTGGAGCTGACCTCTTATGGAGAGAATGGAAAGAAACCGGAAGGAAAGATCGTGGAGATCATCGGTCATCTGAATGATCCGGGAACAGATATCATGTCGATCGTAAAAGGGTATAACCTCCCGGTAGAATTTCCGGATAAAGTATTAAGACAGGCAGAGCGTGTTGCAAAACCGGTCAGCGAAGCTGACATGAATGGAAGAAAGGATCTGCGTGACTGGCAGATGGTCACGATTGACGGAGAAGATGCAAAGGATCTGGATGATGCGGTATCCCTTGTAAAAGAGGGAGAAAATTATATTCTGGGCGTGCATATTGCAGATGTGACGAATTATGTGCAGGAGAACAGTGCACTTGACAGAGAGGCACTGGAAAGGGGTACAAGTGTATATCTGGTAGACCGTGTGATCCCGATGCTTCCACATACACTTTCGAATGGAATGTGTTCACTCAATGCAGGAGAGGACAGACTTGCACTCAGCTGCATCATGACAGTGGATCCGTCTGGTGATGTGATCGCACATGAGATCGCTGAGACAGTAATTCATGTGGATCGCAGAATGTCCTATACCAGCGTAAAGAAGATTCTGACGGATCATGATGAAGCGGAGACATCAGAATACAAAGAACTGGTTCCGATGTTCGAACGGATGCAGGAGCTTTCGGGTATTTTAAGAGCCCGAAGGAAGAAACGCGGTTCCATTGATTTTGATTTCCCAGAGACGAAGATGATCCTGGATGAGAATGGAAAGCCGATCGATATTAAACCATATGACAGAAATGTTGCAACGAAGATTATCGAGGATTTCATGCTTTTGGCAAATGAGACGGTTGCAGAAGATTACTACTGGCAGGAGCTTCCGTTTGTATACCGTACCCACGAAGCACCAGATGAAGAAAAGATCCGTACACTGGCAACATTTATCAATAATTTCGGGTATTCAATGCATATTGGAGTTAATGAAATTAGACCAAAAGAAATACAAAAGTTGCTAACGAAAGTGGAAGATACACCGGAAGAGGCAATGATCAGCCGTCTGGCACTTCGTTCGATGAAACAGGCGAAGTATACGGCAGAGAATGACGGACATTTTGGACTGGCGGCGAATTATTATACGCATTTTACTTCTCCGATCCGAAGATATCCGGATCTTCAGATCCATCGGATCATTAAGGATAACCTGCGGGGAAGAATGAATGAAAGTAAGATTGAACACTACCAGTCGATCCTTCCGGAAGTTGCAAAGCGTTCCAGTGAGATGGAACGTCGCGCGGATGAGGCAGAACGAGAGACAATCAAACTTAAGAAGGTGGAATACATGCAGGCACATATCGGAGAGGAATTCGACGGTGTGATCTCTGGAATTACTAAATGGGGTATGTATGTAGAGCTTCCGAATACGATAGAAGGTCTGGTCCATGTAACAAACATGACCGATGATCATTATGAATACAATGAAGAACGTTATGAGATGATAGGAATGCATACACGGAAAGTGTACAAACTGGGAGAAGCCTTAAGAGTACAGGTGCTGGATGCAGATCGTCTGATGCGTACGATTGATTTTAAGATTGTGAATCAGGGAGGTGCCGGAGATGGCGAAGAGTAATGACAAGATGGTAGCAAATAATAAAAAGGCATATCATGATTATTTTATCCTGGATAAGATCGAGACAGGAATTGCTCTGCACGGAACAGAAGTAAAGTCACTCCGTATGGGAAAATGCAGTATCAAAGAATCCTTTATCCGTATTGAAAATGGAGAAGTCTTTATCTACGGTATGCATATCAGTCCATATGAAAAGGGAAATATCTTTAATAAAGACCCACTCAGAGTCAGAAAATTACTCCTTCATAAATCAGAGATCAATAAACTGATCGGTAAAACGAAGGAAAAGGGAATGGCAATCGTTCCATTGAAAGTATATTTCAAAGGCAGCCTTGTAAAGGTGGAGATTGGTCTGGCAAAAGGTAAGAAATTATATGATAAACGTCAGGATATCGCCAAAAAGGATCAGAGACGTGAAGCAGAACGTGATTTCAAGATGAAACTCAGATAGGAGAAAAGAATGGTACCTACAAAGAAAGAAGAATTAAGAAATCTGGTTACCCAGACAACATTAGAGACCTACGAGGAGCTGACACCACATCTGGTACAGCTTATTAATGAAACGAACAGAAATCCGGAACTGACGGAAGCTCAGAAGCAGGATGAGATCTCATTACATATGATGGGATTTGTAAAATCCTGCACCAATGAAATTATTATAGAAGTACTTGGAGAAATTCTTGGTCTGGAATAATGTAGAAAAAATATAAGAAAAATAAGATCCTGTTGTGATAATTAAACGAAATTGTGTGTGACGTCAGAAAAATGTCAGAAATTTCCTTGACAAAAAAAGTTCACAGCGTTAAACTACGGGACATAAAAGCAAGGGCGCTTCGAAAGAATCATTTCGAGGCGCTTTTTCTTTTATATAAAAGGATAGCACAAGGGTGTGTACATTTTCGTGAGTCGACCACGGAAGTGCACACTCTTTTTCGTTATCGGACATCTGAAGGATGAAGGAGGAGACATTATGACGAAAGAAGTACTATCGGCGATACAGGATGCCGTAGGCACACAGGTATTTGGAATCTGGTTCCTGATCGGTGCAGCATTTGTATTTTTCATGCAGGCTGGATTTGCAATGGTAGAGGCAGGATTCACCAGAGCGAAGAATGCCGGCAATATTATTATGAAGAACCTGATGGACTTTTGTATAGGAACTTGTGTATTTATCCCATTGGGATTTGGAATTTTGCTTGGTGAAGATGCACTTGGCGGATTTATCGGAACTCCGACACTTGGAATTTTTACCGATTATGCAAATTTTGACTGGTCCAATTTTGTATTTAACCTGGTGTTCTGTGCGACAACGGCAACCATCGTATCCGGAGCAATGGCAGAACGTACCAAATTCTTATCTTATTGTATTTATTCCGCAGTGATCTCCGCTGTTGTATATCCGATCGAGGCACACTGGATCTGGGGCGGTGGATGGCTTGCAAGTTTAGGATTCCATGATTTTGCAGGTTCCTGTGCAATCCACATGGTTGGTGGAACAACAGCATTTATCGGAGCCGCACTGGAAGGAGCCAGAATTGGTAAATTTACCAGAGATAAAGATGGAAAAGTAACAAAGGTACATGCATTCCCTGGACATAACATTGTAATCGGTGCACTTGGATGTTTCATCCTCTGGTTTGGATGGTATGGATTCAACGGAGCTGCCGCTACGACAGGTCCACAGCTTGCATCGATCTTTATGGCAACAACGATCGCACCGGCAATCGCAACGGTTGTATGTATGATATTTACATGGCTTAGATATGGCAAACCGGATGTATCGATGTGTCTGAATGCTTCACTTGCAGGTCTGGTAGCAATCACTGCACCTTGTGATGTCGTTGATGCAACAGGTGCGATCATCATCGGTGTGGTAGCCGGACTTCTGGTTGTATTTGGCGTATGGTTCTGTGACAATGTTGCTCATGTAGATGACCCGGTCGGAGCAGTTGCAGTTCATTGCTTAAATGGTATCTGGGGAACGATCGCAGTCGGTCTCTTTGCAACAAAAACAGCACCAGAGTGCACATTGAAAGGTCTGTTCTACGGCGGCGGATTCTACCAGCTTGGCTTACAGCTGCTTGGTGTAGTAACCGTAATGGCATGGACGATCATAACCATGACGATCGTATTTAAGATTATCGATAAGACGGTAGGTCTTCGAGTAACAGAAGAAGAAGAGATTGTAGGTCTGGATGTGAAAGAACATGGTCTGGCATCTGCATATGCAGGTTTCAGTCTGATGGATATCACAGAAGGAAGCATGAGTATCAATGAGAATACAGAGCTTGGAGAAAATGATTATGATGAAGCTTCAGAAGCACAGAGAGCTGCATCTGTCAAAGTAACTGCTCCTGTAGATCCTGAGACTGGAATACATAAAGTTGTTATCATTGCCAAACTTTCAAGATATGAAAAACTGAAAACTGCACTCAATGATCTTGGAGTAACAGGAATGACAGTCACACAGGTTATGGGATGTGGTGTTCAGAAAGGTGCCGGTGAGAAATACCGTGGAGTTGAGATGGATGTAACCGTACTTCCAAAGGTTAAAGTAGAAGTTATCGTAGGAAGCATTCCGGTAGACAAAGTGATTGAGACTGTGAAGAGAACTCTTTATACCGGACATGTCGGAGACGGAAAGATATTCGTTTACAATGTACAGAAGGTTGTCAAGGTTCGTACCGGCGAAGAAGATTATGATGCATTGAAAGATGTAGAGTAAGAAAAAAGTTTACAACAATATAGTGGTTTATTATGTATAGTGAGAAGAGGCATATAGAATAGAAGTTCGAATATGTCTCTTTTCACTGTCATGTATTCGGAAGGAGTTGCCAATTATCTGTATTATCTCAAATTTTATTAGGTGAGAGGCTTGACAAATGAAATTGATTAAGACTATAATTAAATTTACGTAAAGACAGTCTGCAAACCAGAAAAGCATTACAATCAGGGCTTGTACTGGTTTCGACGGGGGTCTGGAAGTTGGAGAAGCCATCCGTAGCGGGACACTACGTTAAAAGTTCCACTTAAATATAAACGCAGACAATACAGAATTAGCGTACGCAGCCTAATTAGGCCGCAGTCGGCCCCAGATCATCCGCTGTCCGGGTCACCGGCTTCAAACAGGCGGAGCACTTCGTTTCCAAAGCTTTGAGGAGATGGAAGAACTTATGAAGCTACTAAAGTGAGGAACCTGTCATTAGGTGCCGCATGGAGGGAATGTTAATATAATGACTGTGATGGGAGATGCTCGAATGGATGGGCTTTCGGACGCGGGTTCAACTCCCGCCAGGTCCACTGATATCCTGAAATTTTTGAAAGAATCAAAGATTTCAGGATATTTTTTTGCGCTTTTTTGGTGGAAAATCAACAGTGAAAATAAATGATAATAAATATCAATATCAAAAAAAGAATTGAAGCAGAAAAAAACATATGGTACATTTAGTGAGTTAGAAGAATGAAACTAAAAATAACATAAGCTAACTATTGATAGACGAAGTTAACTATGGATGTAAAGGATAAGAATGAAAAAAAAGATTGTAATAGCCATTTTATGTGCGGCGGTGTCAATGGGAACCGTTGGATGTGGAAACAGTACGGCATCCGCCAAGAAAACACAGACGCAGACAGATAAAAAAGAAGATTCCAAAAGTGAAAATTCCGAAAAATCCAGTGAAGAAAAGCAAAGCCGCGATATATTTGCGATGGATACGTATATGACGGTAACAGCATATGGAGAGCATGCATCTGAAGCAGTAGATAAAGCTGAGACAGAGATCAAACGGCTGGATGAAATGTTGTCTACCGGAAATGAAAACAGTGAAGTGTACAAATTAAATCAAAACGGGGAAGCGGTTGTTTCGGATGACACGGCGTACTTGTATGAACGCTCTGAAAAAATATATAAACAGACAAAAGGAGTATTTGACATATCCATCTATCCGGTCATGGATGCATGGGGATTTACAACGGAGAATTACCGGATCCCTGCGGAGGATGAACTGAGTGCGTTACTGAAGAATGTAGATGCATCGAAGATCCAATACGACAAAAAGACAAAAAAAATCACGCTGCCTAAGAATGTGAAAATTGATTTCGGAGGCATTGCGAAGGGATATACATCTTCAAGGATTATGCAGATTTATAAAAAGTGCGGTGTGACGAGCGGTCTGGTAAGTCTTGGAGGAAATGTACAGCTTCTTGGTGCAAAACCAGATGGAAGTGCATGGAAGGTTGCGGTAGAAAGTCCGGATGAAGACGGAAATTATCTTGGAATCCTGCAGGCAAAGGACAAGGCAGTTATCACATCGGGCGGATACGAGAGATACTTTGAAAAAAATGGGAAGAACTATCACCATATCATTGATCCGTCTACAGGCTATCCTGCAGAGAACGGACTGATTTCGGTGACGATTGTAAGTGATGACGGAACACTTGCGGATGGATTATCTACTTCGCTTTTTATCATGGGAAAAGAGAAAGCAGAGAAATTCTGGAAGAAGTATAGTGATAAATTCGATGTGATCCTGCTTACGGATGACGATCAATTATATGTATCAGAAGGAATTGCGGATGATTTTCAATCGGATTATAAGGTAAACATAATGAAAAAGTAGAGGTGGAAGACATGGATAAAGAAAAAGTGATCAAAAAAATAAAACAGGGTGCACCGGCTACCTCGGCGATTGTAGTTGCAGCCTGTATCGGGGTGTCATTAAGCGGCTATCAGGCACCGGTTTATGAAGCTCAGGCGCAGACGAAAGAGACAAAGACAACGGATGCCGATGAAGCGAAGAAGACAGAAAGCAAGGCAAAAGGTTCTTTTGATCTGGCAGACGGAATCTATAAAGGAACAGGAACCGGTTATGCCGGCGAGGTGACTGTTGCGGTAACGATCAAAGATAAACAGATTACGGCAATCGATATCTTAAGTTCTTCGGACGATGCAGCATTCTTTAACCGTGCAAAAGCAGTGATAGACAGGATCATTGCAGGGCAGACTCTGGATGTGGATGTGGTGTCTGGCGCAACATTTAGCTCTAATGGTATTATCAGTGCAGTGAAGAATGCATTGACAGGAGAAAAAGACAGTGGAGAGACGGGAGAATCCCAGTCCGGAAATGCAGCGGCACAGGGAAGTACACTGTCACTGGCTGACGTACAGGATGCGGCAGCATATAAAGATGGAACCTATTATGGAACAGGAACCGGATTCGGAGGAACTTTGAAAGTTAAGGTTGTGATCAGCGGAGGAAAGATTACGTCTATTGAGGTTGTGGAGAATCATGATGACAGCAGTTATCTGAATCGTGCAAAAGCATTGATCGGCAATATTATTTCATCGCAGAGTACAAATGTAGATGTAATCTCCGGTGCGACTTACAGTTCGAACGGAATCAAGAGTGCGGTAAGAGACGCACTCCGTCAGGCTGCAGTAAGCGGAAATTCACAGTCTGTAAATACGAAGACGGAAGATACTTCTAAGACAGAAGACAATACGACTGTTAAAGGCAATTTCCCATATAAAGAAGGTATTTATTACGGAACGGCAGAAGGATACAACGGAGAGATAGAAGTAGCGGTGGTTCTTCAGGATAAATCAATCAAGGCAGTGCTCGTAACAAAGAATCATGATGATGAAAAATTCTTTAACCGTGCAATGGATGTAGTAAAAAATATTATGAAAAAACAGAGTACGGATGTGGACGTAGTATCCGGAGCAACTTACAGTTCAAATGGTCTTATAAATGCAGTGAAGAATGCATTAAAAGAAGCAGAAAAGGTAACAAACGGACAGACAACGGAGCCGGATAAGGAAGAAGCTGATACTTCAGAACTTGAAAAAGCGATGAAAGAAGCAGAAGAACTGAAACAAGAGGATTATACGGAAGCAACCTATGCGGTTCTTAAGACCAGAATGGAAGATGCACAGAAGCTGCTTGATACAGATAAGACAGAGATCAGTCAGGAAGATGTAGACCAGGCTCTTGAGAATCTGAACCAGGCACTGGCACTGCTGGAGAAAAAAGATGATGGCGAAGATGATACTACAGTATATAAAAATGGTATCTATGAAGGACGTGCGCTGTGCAGACCAGATGAAGATGAAGATTTCACGGCCTATAATCTGACATTGAAAGTGACGGTGCGGGATGACAAGATCGTTGCTGTTACCGATGTAAAAGGGGACGGAGATTCATCAAATGACAGATATATCCTCCGCGCGGCAAACGGAACATCAAGTAAAAAAGGTGTGACAAGCCAGCTGATCGAGAAAGGTAATACAGAAGGAATTGATGCAGTATCGGGTGCAACCTGTACTTCAAAAGCAATCCTGGATGCGTGTGAGAACGCATTGCTTTCTGCAAAAAGACAGTAAAAAGAGACTGAGTTAAAGGAGAGAGAAGAATGAGAGAATTCTGGATGCGCCTGATGAGCCTTGTAGTGATCGTCGGGTTGATATTGGGATATAATTCCGTGCTGGAAGCCAGAGCAAAAGATGAGGAAATTGCAAAACTGAATGCCAAAATCGAAAATACGGAAAGTTTAGAAGATGAGGATTCAAAAAACGGTTCTTATAAAGACGGAACATATACCGGAGAAGCGGATGGATTTGGTGGAACTGTTAAAGTGGAAGTAATAGTAAAAAAGCAGAAGATTAAGGAGGTAAATATTGTCTCTGCTGATGGAGAAGATGGTTCTTATCTGACTATGGCGAAAGATATTATACCGAAGATTCTGGATGCGCAAAGTGCAGAAGTAGATACGATCAGTGGTGCGACGTTCAGTTCTACAGGAATTAAGAATGCGACAAAACAGGCATTAGAAAAGGCGGTAAAATAAATGAATGCAAAACAATTGAAAAAGATACATATATGGATAAGGGCAATCATCCAATTGCTGTATTTTATCTTTATTCCGTCGGTATACACGGCAGCATTTGCAGGTGTGAAATATATATTTACACAGATTGGCGCAGGCGAAAAAGTGGCGCTGACATCATTTGTTACTGTACTTATTGTGGTGTGTATATATACTGCTGTTTTCGGAAGATTCTTTTGTGGATTCGCCTGTGCATTTGGAAGTCTTGGCGATGGAGTGAATGCATTATACAGACTGATCTGCAAAAAGATGAAAAAGAAACCGGTGCAGATTCCGGACCGGATTGCAGACAGACTTGTATATCTGAAATATGTGATCCTGGCAATCATCGTATTTATGTGTTATGGCGGTGTATACAATAAAGCGCAGGGAACAAGTCCGTGGGATGTATTTTCCATGATACATGCAGGAAATTTTAAACTGAATGGATATCTCATAGGGCTGGTCATTCTGGTGCTTCTGATTGTCGGAATGTGTCTGGAGGAAAGATTTTTCTGCAGAAATTTCTGCCCGATGGGAGCTGTATTCTCACTGGTTCCGGTGTTACCGACATTTGCACTTCACAGAGACCGGGAATCCTGCATTCCAAAGTGCAGTGCATGTTCCAGAAAATGTCCGGCGAATATCGGACTTCCGACGGACGGTTCCTGGAAAGTAGAAGGTGACTGTTTCCAGTGCCAGAAATGTATAGATACATGTCCGAAGAAGAATATTCACTGCGGAGTGAAAAAGATCAGAGGCAATGAAATATGGTTTACAATCTTAAGAGCTTTGATATTACTTGGATTATGTATCTGGCTTGGCGTATAAAATAACATAACATGCAGACGTGTGTGGAAAACGCACATGTCTGATTAGTAAAATTTTTTTGATTATAAGTTAGAAAATACTAACTTAATAATAAATATTTTCATTAAGGAGGCTTTTATGAAAAAGAAAGAAATGAAGACAAAAGTAATGGCAGTTGCGATGTCGGCGACCATGGCAGCCAGCATTTGTCCGGCGGTACCGGCGATGGCGGTAACGAAAGATCAGGTGGCAAAAGATGGAACATATACGAAGACTGCACATGTCACAAGAACAGAGGATGATGATGAAGATGAATGGAATGAATATGATGTCCGAGTAGCCTTGACTGTAAAAGATGGAAAGTTTTCTGATATTGTAGTAACTCCGGAAAATGGCTATGAGTCTGGTAACGATTCATATTTTAACAAAGCATATTCTAAATCAAAGGGAATAAAATCAAAATTAGCTGGTCAGTCAGCAACAGAAGATACAATTAATAGTTGGGATACCGTATCTACTGCAACAAGATCATCTGATGCCATAAAAAAAGCGGCATTAGAAGCAATCCAGTCAGCACCAGAAGCAAGTACAGCAGCAACTGTAGATACAGCAGCTCTGGAAGCTTCAATTACGAAAGCAAAAGCATTAAAAGAAAGTGATTACACAGCTGAGACATGGAATACGTTAAAGACAGCACTTGCGTCTGCAGAGACAGCACTCGCTGAAAAGAAATCTCAGGATACAGTCGATGCAGCGAAAAAAAATCTTGATAGTGCAATTGATAACTTGAAAGCAGCAGTAAAAGAAGAATATAAATATGTCTATGCAGGACTTAGCTGGGCGGAATACTGGGCAGCAGAAGGAGTACAGGCAGCAGGAGACAGTTCATCATCAGGTGAAGCTGATAAAAAAGGAGAGCTGGATAAAGGAGCTTTTGATGTCGTAACACGTGCAACCGTGAATCATGGACTTCACAGAGGAAGTTATCAGTGTGCGGCAACCATAGAGGCTGAAAACGGGAAATCTTATGAGGTCTCATATTGGACAGCGTCAGATAAAGCTGTTCTGACAAATGGAAAGACGATTACATTTAATCGTGGAGCAATCACGGAAGAAGATGGAACAACAACGAAGATGGTAAAATATGATGTTACAGGTCTGAAATATGTACCGGTAAAAGTAGCATCAGAAGATTATGAAGCGTTCTGCAAGGCATATAAAGTTGTAGAAAATGGCGGAGAACTTGCAGGAGGATTTGCAGAAAATAAACTGCAGTCATACAGTGGTCTGAAAGCAGAAGTTACAGCAGATACAAACGGACTTAAGACAGCAACCAGGAATGCAGATGGAACATTCAGTTTTTCTGCAAAAGAAGCCGGAACAGGTTCCGGTATTGAAGGACAGGAATTAAAAACAGCACCATCCGCAGAAGAAGCAGGACTTACAGTAAAAGAAGCAAATGGTTCTTATGGAGAATTCTTAAGGGTAGATCTGACAGGTAATTATGGAGATCTCGGAGCCAATATGCAGAGTGTAAAATGGACATACTATGGAGACGACAGTACATACACAAATGCAAAAGCAACATATGGAACAAAATTTGCAGCAGATAACTGGATGCATAAATCGATGGGGGTTCAGCTTGGCCTTAC
>ERZ507026.594-NODE-594-length-15095-cov-4.480120_pt1 | contig 15095 bp, 15 predicted proteins | sample MGYA00512876_ERZ507026 | MGnify/ENA metagenome assembly ERZ507026 | reverse complement strand
GATACATTTGAAAAGGAGGAATTTGTTGATGAATAAATTGAAGGCGAAGAAGGTGTGTGTGGATTATCTGAAACAGCATACATTGGAATTCCATGAGTGCTTAGATATAGATAATGGCAGTACAGGTATAGTAGTGGCACTGTCACATTGCTATGATTGCCCGGACAAAAGGCTGGAGGCGGAGCTGTCTTTTTATGATTCATGCATTGAGGCAAGGGTGTTCTATACTCAGAACGCAGCTTCCTGGGTGGAGAAATCAACTAATAGGGATGCCCTCTACAGACTTATGAACTTTATCAATGCCAGGGTCTGGCCTCAGAGCCACGATGGGGCAGATGGAACATTATATAGTGCAAATTGTCTGATATGTCCACGTATATATGTTACAGAGGATGACAGCTATGATATAACTGCGACAGTGATGATCGATTATAATATATGTGATATGGCGCCGCTGGAGGTTATGGATGCGGTTACGGTGTCGATGCCACAGATATTGAATGAGCTTAGCGCTCCTATATTTCTTTTGGTGCTGGGCAAGATAGACGTTGAGACTGCAATGCAGCTTGTTCGGGAGAAATTCGGTATGAAGTGATTGACAGATTTAATCGAGAAGGGCGGAAACATAGTATTCAGTATTTTGATGACACTTATGTTGTTACAGGCCATACCCCGACACAGGGCATACCGGGCAATCCCAGACCTGGATACATATACAGACAGAATAATCATATCGCCATCGACTGCGGTGCGGTGAGAAGAAGCGGGCGGCTTGCGGCGATAAGGCTTGATGATGGCAAAGAATTTTACACAGGAGATTGATGTTCAAGAGAACAGGGAGGAGTGCTTATGAGGATATATTGTATGAGTGATATTCATGGCTGCATGGCTGAATTCGTGGATGCTTTAGCTTTGGTGTGGGATCACCTGGATGAGCCTGATACTATGCTTTGCCTGCTTGGGGACTATATTCATGGAGGCGCAGATGGTTATGCAGTCCTGGATAAGATAATGAATCTGCAGAAGGAATATGGTCCTGATAAGGTAGTTGCTCTTATGGGTAACCATGAAGAATTTGTTCTTCTGGGCGATTCAAGTATAAATCGGCTGATCGGTGTCTTTGATGATGATGCAGATGACGTCCGGGAACACGATGATGACAGATATATAAGATGGATCGAGAATCTCCCAAGGTACTTTACAGAGGGCAACACGATATTTGTCCATGCTGGCATCGATGAGGAAGCCGGTGACATGTGGGAATGGATGACCAGCGAAGATACATATGTCAACAAGTATCCGGCGGAGACCGGGAAGATAGAAGGACTTGATATGAAGGTTGTAGCCGGTCACGTTGGCACAGCGGAGATCTCCGGGGATCCAGGATTCCACGATATTTATTATGATGGTGAATCACACTATTACATTGATGGAACGGTGCTGGACAGCGGCATTATACCGGTCCTTCTAGTTGATACTGATGAGGACAAATATTATAAAGTCACAGAGTCTGGTGAATGGCTTGTACATCCATTTATTTACTGATTCTCTTTCTTAAAATACAAAGGCGCACAGTTCCGTTGGGAGCTTGTGCGTCTTTGTACATTAATTTATTTGTTGAGAAGAGTACAGTGCAGCGGTAGTGAAAAACAAATATCAGATATTGCAGTAAATGTGGATATGTGCTACAATGTCCGAAAAGTCGGAAGTTGAACGGGGGTACATTGTGAAGGTATATGAGAAGATATTTGCAAGGCTGGAAGAACTGAGTATGAGCCAGTCAGAGCTTTCGAGAAGAACAGGGATTTCAACCAGCACGATAAATGACTGGAAAAAAAAGAAGATCAATCCCCAGGCAGACAAGCTGGTTGCTATCTGTAAGGCACTTGACATGTCATTGGCAGACCTGCTTGGAGAAGACGGGGCTGAGAGCAGTGGCACAGATTACAGTGCCGAGGAGAAATATCTGGTGGAGTGTTATCGCAGATCGGATAATTATGTGAGAAGGCATATGCTCAGATATATGGAGCTCATTGACAATGTTGAGCCAAATGAGATGAAGACACCACAGAGGAATGTTGCCGTTATACAGGATGTGGATGGGAATAATATTGTGTTTATCAATGATATTATTTTTAAGGGAAAACGTTCTATAACATGGCCCGATGTTGAGGAATATCTGCGCCAGAATGTGGGAGAGTTCTATTCTATAGCAGAGACTGGAGATATAGTTTATATCGGTACTGATTTGCCAGACGAATATGCAGGATCTAATTACACAAAACATATTAAAGGGACAGTGGCAAAAGCAAAGGCAAATGCGGCTCAGGCAATTCCGGAGATCATTGAAATAGCAACATCCAAAACAGTGGAAGAAAATAAAAAAGAGAAACATAGCCGTAATGCTAAAAATGGATGGTATAGATATGATACCAGATTTGCGTTACCGGTTTACGATGAAAGTGGTGAGGTTGAGCGGTACAATGTGTTTAGTGCAAGATTATTGATCAGACATGCCGCTTCTGGGAAAATGTATCTGTACGATGTTTTAGAAATAAAAAAAGAAACGAGCAAGCCTTGTCAGGTGTAAAACCCTACCCAGTAGAAAACCCATTTCTTAATAAGTAAAGAATAAATCATGCTAAAGAAAAAGTCAACAGACATTTGAGGCGGAGGTTTCGAATTTGTAAATATTATTTATTTTAGCTTGAAGAGGCTGGAAAGGACATAGATTGAATTTACAGGAGACATTAAAACACTATTTTGGATATGACAGTCTGAGAGCAGGGCAGCAGGAGCTTATAGATGGAATACTTGCAGGCAGGGATGTACTTGGAATCATGCCAACCGGAGCGGGTAAGTCGCTGTGTTATCAGCTCCCTGCACTCATGATGGGTGCTTCCGGTAAGGGCATAACGATAGTTATCTCACCGCTAATATCACTTATGGTAGATCAGGTTAAGGCACTGAACCAGGCGGGAGTTCACGCTGCGTATATCAATAGTACATTGACAGAAGGACAGATCAGAAAAGCTTTGGAATATGCCGGACAGGGCAGATATACACTCATGTATGTTACCCCGGAGAGACTTGGCACTGCGCAGTTTCTGGATTTTGCCGGCAAGGCAAGTCTTGCAATGGTGACAGTTGATGAGGCTCATTGCATATCCCAGTGGGGACAGGATTTCAGACCAAGCTATCTGGAAATAGCGGATTTTATAGATAAGCTGCCAGTGCGCCCTGTTGTGAGTGCGTTTACCGCTACAGCAACAGATATAGTAAGGCGGGATATCGTCCAGAATCTTAGACTTGAATCTCCTGTCACGATTGTCACAGGATTTGACAGACCGAATCTGTTCTTCAAGGTTGTGAACAGGAAAGGCGGACGTGAGACGGACAACAGTGTATTGAACTATGTCAAGAGACATGAGGGAGAGAGCGGGATCATATATTGTGCTACCAAGAAGAATGTGGAGAAGGTACACGAATTGTTGGTGGCACATGGAATATCTGCCGGTCGGTATCATGCCGGATTATCGATGGAGGAGCGCAAGAGGAGTCAGGAGGATTTTACATATGACAGGCTCAGTGTGATGGTGGCGACAAATGCATTTGGCATGGGTATTGATAAGTCAAATGTGAGGTATGTGCTTCATTATAATATGCCGCAGAGCCTTGAGTATTACTATCAGGAGGCTGGAAGAGCCGGACGTGATGGAGAGGAAGCGGAGTGCGTACTGTTCTTCTCAAAGCAGGATATCATGATAAACAAGCGTTTGCTGGAACATAAGGTTAGTTCTGCAAATGCAGGCATAGACGATGATGAACTGCGGGCAAATGACCAGCGGAAGCTGAATCAAATGATACGTTATTGTGAAACGGATCAGTGCCTGAGACAGTATATACTGAGGTATTTTGGAGATGAAAGCCCTTGCACATGTGACAAATGCAGTAATTGTGTTGTGACGGAGGAAGAGACAGAGCAGTCATACATAACTGACAAACGTGCTGTGAAAAAGATGGCGGTGATGGCTGATCTGACAGATGAGGGAATGGAACTGTTTGAACTTCTCCGGGCTGGACGCCTGGAGCTTGCAAGGAAGCAGAATGTGCCGCCATTTATCATTTGTTCGGATAAGACTCTCAAGGATATGTGCATTAAGTTGCCGAGAAACAGTGAGGATATGAAGAACGTATATGGTATGGGAGTGCAGAAGACGGAGAGTTATGGAGAGACATTTGCAGAGATTATAGACGAATTCTGCCTTGCACATACGGAATATGTGGAGAGCATGAAAGCGGAAGCTTTGGATTCTGACAATCTTGGTGACTTAGGGACACAAGGTGTGGAATCGGAAAAGCAGCGCAGAAAAGAGAAAACAGTCAGGAAGAAAGAGTTCTATATTGATCCGAACATGCTTGATGATGTGGAGATCGTCGATGAATGTATTGTTTCTGAGCTGGCGAATCGTATAAATGAACTGAATCAGAAACAGGGAATAACAGGCATGAAAAAGCTGACAGCGGCATTTATCAATGGTCTGCTACAGCAAAATGGCTACATTGAAGAACTGGACATGGATGATGGCAGCAAGACGAAGCGGGTTACCTCAAAAGGGGCGGAGATTGGAATCCGTGAGGAAGAGCGGAAAGCGAAGTTTGGCAGAAGATACTATGCAATCACACATAGCAGGGAGAGCCAGAAGGTGATAATAACTCTGCTTAAGGAGTATTTTTCACAGGATACGGTGAGGGAATAGTGGAGTGAGAAAAATATTATTCATCTTAAAGGAATCGAAATCGATACGTTTAAAAAGAAAGTGATAGATTACTTTATGATTAACAATAGATTGACAATAATGAGGTATGAAGATAATGGTATTTGAAACTATATACAGTTTGTATGAAAAAGAAGTAGTAAACGAGATTAAGAAATTAAAAACGGATGAAGAAATAAAATTTATTGAAAGAAAAGGAATTATACGAGATATTGTGTTGAAAAGGTTGGCAAAAGCATTAAGTGTGGCTGTATACAGAAATGGAAAGATAGAGGATGTACATGCGGGGGAATGCGAAGGGGAAGACTATTTTAGAGGTATACCGGATAGTTGTATGAAAGCAATTAATATTGATGTTTGTAATAAAATATATACGATGTTAAAACTATTGCTTAGTACAGATGAGGATGATTTTAAGATAGCTAATGCAGTTCTAAGATTCTCAGAGATGTGTGCGTCAGATTGGAATGAACCAGAACTGGATGATAGTATATACAATAAAGAACTGCTTGATTTGTTGTAATCATTTTTAGAAAGAGAATCAGACATATGAAGATAATAAATGCAACACCAAAAGACAAAGAAGAGCTGCTCTCACTTTATCACGCCATGATAGGCGGACCGTGTGAGTGGAGCGAGAATTATCCTGACGAGAATACCATAGCATTTGACCTGAAGAACGATGATCTGTTTGTTATGAAGAATGATAAAGAGGAAATCGTAGCCACAATATCCATAGATCACGACGATGCTGTTGAGGCACTTACGTGCTGGAGAGCAGATCTGGCTCCATCGGGAGAACTTTCAAGGCTGTGCGTCAGGAAGGATATGCAGGGACAGGGAATTGCGAAGACTATGATGAACTATGCCTGTGATGTCCTGAAAAGCAGAGGCATGAAGGGCGTTCATATACTTGTCAGAGAGGGACATGTGGTGGCGCTTTCGACATACGCCAAGATTGGCTTTGAAACGGTTGGAGAGTGTGATCTTTTTGATAAGCATTTCGTATGTATGGAACGGGGATTCTAAAGAGGTAGATATTGCAAGTTATAGGATGCAGCTGCAGCTATATTGTAATATAATGGGGGTGTATTGTTTGATGAGTTATAGAGATGAGACATTTTTATTATATAAGAATGACGAGTGGAGGTGCACAGAATGATAATTACAATAGGCAGAGAGTGTGGATGTGACGGCGATGAGGTGGCAGCAAGACTTGCCTCAAAATATGGTATAACCTGTTACACAAAGAAAGAGATAATAAGGCTGGCAAAGGAGAATGGTGTGTATGACAAATATCCGTTTTTCTTTGGAGAGAAGGCTATAGATTCTATGATGCAGTCGGTGTCAGATGACTTTGTCGTGAAGAGAAGAAAGACTCCGGAGGAGGTACTTGAGAGATTGCTTGACGGACAGGATGGTGTTGTAGTGGGAAGAGCATCGGACTTTGCATTCAAGAACAGGAACGATGCAGTGAGAATATTCCTGTGCGGAGATAAAGACGGCAGAATAAAGAGGATAATGGACAAGCATGGCATATCAGAATCAAAGGCAAAGAGTCTTGTGGAGGAGACTGATGCCAGGCGGAGAAGCTATCATGACTATTACTCAGGAGAGAACTGGGGATATTCAGGACATTATGACCTGTGCCTTGACGAGGTGAAGCTCGGCGTGGACGGTGTTGTGGAGATGGTCGCAGCGTATATGAAGGTAATAGGCAAGTAGAACTGAGACAGATGGAAGCGCGGTTAAAGACCGATGAAAGGCAGATAGAAGCCGGATAGTGTGAGTTAGTCAGATAGGTTTTCGACATTATGATTTGAAAGGTATAGATATGGGAGAAAAAGCAACTGGAAAATACAGCCTTTTGGTTCCGGATGGCGAGTATTTGTCCCAAATACTGAGCCCTGTGACCATGCATGATCTGGGATTGGACATGATATGCAGGCAGTTGTCATCCAAGGAGGCAGAACAGAATTATATAATGCGCGTTATGTCGCAGATGTATGAGGATCCGGAGGTGACCCGGTACAGATGTGATATATTTGAGGACATTCTTGACCATAAACAGTTAAGGGAAGATATGATGGAGACCCTCAACAGGATAAGTTTTCTGAAGGATTACGGAAGCTTTCGCCGCGAATACGATGAAGGTGCAAGTGTGTGGGAGCTGATGCACAGGCTTGATGAGATAGGCGATTATATCAAGTGTGTTGATGCTCTATATGAATGTCTTAATAAGTATGAACTTCACTCTGACGGATTTGCCGGGCTCAGGGATTATGTGAAGAGAATATATAGTGATAATGGTTTTGGTGAACTTAAGGAAGATATATCCAAACTGAAATTTGATACCTCAGAGATAAAGAGTATAACGGTTGGAATCAATCTGAATGAGAGATTTGAAGTTGAGGGCGTAGGCCTTATATCAGTGAACAACAAATACTTCACCAGAGGTGGTGTTCTCAGTAATTTCTATGATCATCTAGTAACCAGAGACAGGATCAGCAATGAGGCGCAGTGGAAGGGAGATTATAAGTTCCAGCCATTTGATGCAAGAAGTGAGCTTCAGGTGAACGCTCCTATGCAGCAGATGGTGCAGACCGCCGCTGTGGGTACCGTGGCAGGTGCTGCTGCCGGAATTGGCGGAATACCTGAGGGCGACCAGGCAAAGGATGTGACCAGATATACGGACAGAGTAGTGGGACATATGGTATCCGGGATAGTGAAGAAAATGAGACAGGTGCTCAATAAATATGTATCCATAACCATCACAGACATGACGGATCTCATACCGGAGCTTACATACTATATAAGATGGGCTGAGTATATAGAAAAATTGCAAAGCAGAGGTGCGGTATTTTCCAAGGCAAGGGTTGTGAACTCTGCATATCAGCCGGACGCAGGTACATCTGAGGAAGCCAATTCCAAGAGCAGATATTATATGAAGGCTCGTGGCGTATACAATATCAAGCTTGCAGCATTTGATACGGAGGAGTCGGATCACATAGTGACCAATGATCTGGACTTTGACAGCGAGCACAGAGTGTATATCCTCACAGGTGCCAACAGAGGCGGCAAGACGACTATAACCCAGACGATAGGCCAGCTTTTTGTACTGGCTCAGGGCGGTATATATATCCCGGGTGATGAATTTGAATTTGCTCCTGTGGACTGCGTATTTACGCATTTTCCTGCTGACGAAGACAAGACCCTGGATCTTGGAAGACTTGGTGAGGAGTGCAAGAGGTTTAAGGAGATATTTGACGGTGCGGGTGACGGCAGCCTGATACTTCTCAATGAGACGTTTTCAACTACGTCATTTGAGGAGGGCTATTATATAGCCAGAGATTCCGTGAGAGCGATTCTGACAAAGGGAACGCGGACGATATACAACACCCATATGCATAAGCTGGGCTTTGATGTGGATGAGATGAATGAAGGACGCGCAGATGGCAAGGTATATTCGCTGATCGTACATAACGAGGGATCACAAAGATCTTACAAGATCGAGATAGCGCCGCCGGCTGGCAGATCATATGCCAGTGACATAGCGGAGAAATATGGTGTTACATATGATATGCTGGTGAATAAAGAAAAATAGTTGGCTGTATGCACTGCTTGCGGATGATATTACAGACGATATGTGGGCAGTTTAGAGTCATATAATATGAATTGTCTACAGTGAAGATATTGGAGGGTATAGGATGACAGAAAAGCATACAGACAAGAGAACAATACTTATAGTGGATGATGACGCTGATCTGTCTATGCTGATACAGGATATGCTGGAGGACAACGGCTATGCTTTTCTGTACGCAGCCAGCATAGACGATGCATATGAAGTGCTGACAGATAACAAATGTGATCTCATACTTCTGGATATCAATCTTCCCGATGGTACAGGTTTCTCATTCTGTAAAGAACTCAGGCATACTTCGCAGGTGCCAATCATATTTGCAAGTGCAAGGACGAGTGAGGATGACAAGGTGAATGGCCTTGATATGGGTGGAGATGACTATATCGCAAAGCCGTATTCACTGAAAGAGCTTATGTCTCGTATCCGTTCGATAATCAGGAGAACTTATGGTGTTGATGACAATAAGTCTGAGATGTTGACCCTGAACACAGACGGGAACGAGATAGAAATCAACAGGTACGCACGGACTGTGAGCAGAAACAAAAGTAATGTGGATATGAAGCCGAAGGAATTTGACCTGCTTGTATACATGGCGGAGAACAGAGGCAGGGTATTGACCAAGGAACAGATCATGAGTGCCGTGTGGGGGCTGTACAGTGATGTGGAGCCATCCACGGTTGCGGTGCATGTGAGGTGGCTCAGAGAAAAGCTTGAGACAGATCCGTCACATCCGCAGCTTATCCGTACGGTATGGGGAACGGGATATGTGCTGGGAGATAGTGAATAGACAAAGACAGTGAGGATAATATGAGCTTGTAAGGTGGATGTCCACTTGGCAGCTGTAGGGAGTTTATATGAAACGACATTCAGTAAGAAACAATATAATAAAAATGCTGATCGTATTCATGTGCGCCATAACCATAGTTTTTGGCTGGCTGTTCTACAGGGAGAAGCAGGACGAGACACGGCGGATAAAAGATGATGAATATGGGCAGTATATAGTGGAACTGAATGAAGTGAAACAACTGTATGATTCGGGATCCACAGATGCTGACGAAAAGCTTGACGCTGTAATGAATGAACTCAGGGAACAAAAGATAGATATCGGCAAGTCAGGACTTAGGAATATAGTGATCATGTATATCGTTGTCTTGTGTGTTGTGATTGTATTATTCCTGTACATATACGTGTGTGTTCTCAGGCCATTTGACGAGCTGGAGGATTATTCATCACATCTGGCAGCAGGGGATATGGACACCAAACTTAAGTACAGACGGGTAAATATGTTCGGAAGCTTCACGTGGGCATTTGACCATATGAGAACGGAGATAGTGCATGCAAGGCGTAGAGAGCAGGAAGCGATAGAGAACAACAAGACAGTTATAGCCACGCTGTCACATGATATAAAGACTCCGATCGCATCCATAAGAGGATATGCGGAGGCATTGGTCATGAATATGGATGCCACCCAGGAGCGCAGGGAGAGGTATGCATCGGTCATCATGAAGAAATGTGATGAGGTGACGTCCATAACGAATGACATGTTTATTCATTCCTTGCATGATCTGGACAGACTGGTGGTGAAGAGTGATGAGGTTGAGATAAAACCTTTGCTGGAACAGATACTGTCAGATATAGGACTTGGTATGAATATCGTGGTGGATGGAGATATAACCGAGGCAGTGCTTGAGCATTCAGATTCGGGAAGAGTGGTTCAGGTGATAGAGAATATCTTGTCCAATGCGGCAAAGTATGCCAGGGACACGGAGATAAGTATTGTTACGGAATGTATATCGCCCGAAAAACTTCCAAGGAATGTCCATGTGAGCGGCGCTGATATGGTATACAGGCTGTCCATAAAGGATCATGGAACAGGAATTCCGGATAAGGATATGCCGTTCATATATGAGAAGTTTTATCGAGGGGAAAACTCCGGTGATGAACCTGGAGCGGGCCTTGGACTATTTATTGTCCATTATCTCATGGACAGAATGGGCGGAGATGTGGAACTTGTAAATCACGCTGATGGCCTGGAGGTAGTGTTATATTTTGCAGCAAGAAAGGGTTGTTAAGGACTTGTTAATAAATAGGGTGATATGGTTGTAGCACGGTGGCGAGGTGAAGATCTGTAGAGGAAGTCTGAATGCCCCACCGTGCTACAACTATAAAAAGGAGAGAAAAATGGCAGATATAATACTTCAGGCAAGAGACCTTTGCAAAAGCTTTTCCAGTGAGGGCGTGCAGAACCATGTGCTCAACAACATGGATCTGGATATCTATAAGGGAGATTTTACAGTCATCATGGGAGCGTCAGGCTCGGGAAAATCCACACTGCTTTACAGTCTGTCTGGGATGGACAGACCGACTTCGGGAAAGGTCATATATGATGGCGAGGATATAACAGAATACAATGAGAAGCGCATGGCAGAACTCAGGGTGTATGAGTTTGGATTTGTGTTTCAGCAGATACATCTTGTTAGTAACCTCAGCATTAGAGAGAACATACTTGTGCCGGGTTATATGAATAAGGATACGAGAACAAAAGAGACTGAAAACAGGGCTGATGAACTCATAAAAAAGATGAATATAGAAAGTGCTGCTGACCGACTTCCTGCACAGGTGTCCGGCGGAGAGGCACAGAGGGGCGCTATTGCCAGAGCGGTCATCAACAGTCCGGGTATCCTTTTCGCGGATGAGCCGACAGGCGCATTAAACCGCAGAAATACCCAGGATGTGCTGGACCTTCTCACCGAGCTCAACGTGGAGGGACAGAGCATACTCATGGTTACCCACGATGTGAGGGCTGCTATCAGGGCGAACAGGATCATATACATAGAGGACGGAAGAATCATAGGTGAGCTGAAGCTGTCACAATATATTGAAGAAGATCGCAAGAGTCGTGAGAGCCAGATAGATGCATGGCTTGGTTCCATGCAGTGGTAGGAGGTGCCGGGATGAGATATATCATGATGGTGCTTCGAGGAAATATGAGAAGAAACAAGGGCGTGCATATAAGTGTGTTCGTGCTCATGCTTATCATTTCTCTGGCATTCTGTTCAGTGCTTTCTTACTACACGAATTCCATAAGGCATGATTCGGAAGCTATGGAAGAGGTTGGTTATGGAGGTATGCTTGCCGCACTTTATGGGGAGAACAGGCTGGATGCCTATGGAACAAGTGCAGACAAGATAATAAAGAATATTGGCAAATGTGATGCAGTGCAGGAAGTGAAAGCAGCAGATGTTGTATATCTGCTGCTTAAGGACTGCAATGGAAAAGGCGGAAACAGCAGCTTCGTTTTGAATGATACAGACAGCGTGCTCACATATGATCAGTATGATGTGGATAACAAAATGACAGATCGCCGGCTTGAAAAAGGTGAGGTAAGTGTGCCGTTCAGTTTCATAGGTATGTATGACTGCAAGATTGGTGATACAGTCGAGCTGGGCAATGATAACGGTTCTTATACCTTCAAAGTTGCGTCATTTTTCGAGGATCCATATATGGGATCTTCGGTCATGGGAATAAAGACGATATTGATCTCAGATGAGGATTTTGCGGATTTCAGGGCAAAGGCTGCGGAAGATCATAGAAGCGGACTGGAAGATGACAAGAGATCCTTTGAATTGTCAAAGCTTATCTTAATAGACAAAAAGCCGGGCCTGGAGCTTACGGAGATGGAGTTTGAGAGAGAACTGAATAATGTGAGTGATTTCGCATCATATTGCTGGATAACTTTATCAAAGGAGCAGGCGGGAAGTTACATGCTTCTTATGACAAAGGTATTCTCAGCGGTGCTGCTTATATTTGTTGTGCTGCTTCTGGTGGCGGCCATGATAGTTCTCGGACACAACATCGGCAGCAGTATAGAGATGGATTTTGTGAACATAGGAATACTCAAGGCGGTCGGAATGACAAATGCATCGGTGAAGCTGTCACTGCTTGCAGGGTATATGTGTACGGTGGCGGCTGGACTGTTTGCTGGAATACCACTGGCCATTCCGATACTAAAAATCATAAATAGTGCCACAAGATCTTCTTCAGGACTTGAAGTTCCGTCTGATATTAATGTAGGACTTGTGCTTTGCGTCATATTGGCGATACTGCTTCTGGTAGCAGCATTTATCATGTTGAAGACAAGGAGAATATCCGAGGCCACACCTATAAAGGCGATAAGAGGTGGACGGGACAGTGTGCATTTCTCAAGTGTTCTGAAGCTTCCGGTCTCAGGCAAGAAACTTGGTGTGAGTCTTGCATACAGACAGTTTATATCTGATAAGAAACAGTATGCCGCAGCCATCATAGTGACTGCTATACTTGCCATGTTCATGATACTTATGAACGATATGATGCGCTGGTTTAATTCACAGAATATGCTGGTGGATATGTTTTCAGTCACGAAGTATGACCTGACTGCTTCGTTTGTCGATGAGGATACGCAGAAGGATATAGAGAATGTTATATCAGAACACACAGCGTACAGAAAATATCAAATGTCCAGCGAGTACCTTCTGTTCGATGATGTGCAGATGTATTGTTATATAGTGGGGGACCCTGATATGATCAACACGATAAGAAAGGGAAGAACCTGCACATATGACAATGAAGTGCTGATAACCCAGTATGTGGCTGATGGATTTCACATGAACGTAGGTGACACAGTCACAGTCAAGCGCGGCGGCGTGGCAAGGAAGATGGTGATCTCCGGCATATACGATTCGGCAAATGATGTGGGCAAGAACTTTGCAATTAGTAAGGCTGCATATAGTAAGTTTGCCAGCGAAGAGACCGTAAGTGAGTCTGGTGTCAGTGGAGCTGCCAAAAGCAGTTCAGATGAAGAGGAATGGAGCGGCAAAGAAATATGTTATGATCTTGACAATACTGATGAATGTGATGCGATAATCCAGGAGATAGATAAGAGATATGGCGATAATCAGGGCATCACGTATTCAATACATTCAGCAAAGGATGATTTTGAAGAAGTGGCGGGTACAGTCAACATTGCAATACAGGGACTCACATTGCTCACATATATGTTGGGGGCTGTATTCGTGATAGTCACGGTCATAATCGTGTGTGGCAAGGTTCTCATGCGTGAGCAGAAGGATATCGGAATATACAAGGCACTTGGATTTACATCCTTCAGACTTAGATGCCAGCTTGCGGTCCGCTTTATCGTGACGGCAGTTGTGGGTTCGCTGCTTGGTATAGTTCTGGCACTTATCGTCAGCAAGCCATTCTTCAAGGCAGGATTTGAATCATTTGGAATATACAGTTTTAATTTAAGTACAAGCGTGATATCACTGGTTATACCATTGGTATTTATGAGCGTGTTATTCTCTGTGGTAGCATTTATCAGAGCGGGGAACATCAGAAAGGTTCAGCCGCAGGTGCTCATCGCAGATCAGTAGAAGTATATAGGAGAGTGGAACTATGTATACAGCCGTAGTTCTGCTCTTTTTTGTTTGCCACGAGTTCTTGACATTTGTCACTTGTTATGGTCATGCCCTATGGAATATAATGTCTGTATACAATGTTAGTAGACAAGGTGGGTATATATAATGGACAAATTAATCATATATCTGATATGTATAAATATACTGGGAGCTGTTCTTGATGGAGTTACGGCTGCGAAGCGCAGGAGAACAAGTCATAAGGCGCTCAGTGTCTTGTTGGGGATCATAGCCATAGCCGGAGGTGCTCCGGGTATGATCATAGCATTTGCACTGTGTGATCGGACGGCCTCCAAGACGAATATGATGCTGAGGGTATTCACTGTGTGCGTGTGTGTGATAGAGCTTGCAGTGTTCATGACTTGGAAGCTCAGACCTGCGGGCAAATGGAGCTTTGCATTCTGGGATGTGTTTGTGGAATACAGATGGACATTATGGTTCGTTGCGGCAGTGAGTGTTGTAACATTTGTCATGTTCGGAATTGACAAATACAGAGCGGTCAAGGGCGGATACAGGATACCTATAGCTGTCCTTCTTGGTATGGCATTTGCCGGTGGAAGTATCGGTGCTCTGCTTGGAATGGTGGTGTTCAGGCACAAGATAAGGAAGAATTATTTCTCGGTTGGAGTGCCACTTATACTTGTAATGCAGGTGGTGCTTCTGATGTGTGTGGTTAATCTGTTGTAGGAACCGCAAATACCCCCAGTTCAGGCGGATAGTTGGTAAATGCAAAGAATGCAACCGCGAGAATTGCCAGGATGGTCATGGCAACGTAGTCATTTATGCACATTTGCCTGGATTCTAATCTGTTTTCGGTGCGCAATGCATATACAACCCCAGCGAAATAAAGTGCGATATTCAGAAACTCATAATTCCTGCCCAGTACACCATTTAGAGTGTAGAAACCGACCACAATTAAAGCCATACCTGACAGGATACCGACGGTCCTTGCTGGAAGATAATGTTCCGGCAGGGGCTTATCTTTTATATGAGCCCAGAGAAATTCAATCATTGTCAGCAGGAGCATTGGAAAGAATATAAGTTTCAGGTGTTCCCAGGTTGACTCGTTCACTGCCGAGAACAGTCCGATTGCGGGATTGTCTACCGACCATTCGTAGGTGAAGTGTAGCAGGACTCCAAGAATCGAAATGAAGATAAAGCGGAAAAGGTTGAGTCTGGTTTTTGCTTGCATTAAGGACCCTCCAATGAAACAGGTGCTATATT
>ERZ507026.589-NODE-589-length-15201-cov-3.655553_pt1 | contig 15201 bp, 14 predicted proteins | sample MGYA00512876_ERZ507026 | MGnify/ENA metagenome assembly ERZ507026 | reverse complement strand
TCTGCAAATACATCTACTGTCCTGTATGTCTTCTCGTATTGATACTTGGTATCCTGCTCGGAGGTATAGGCTAAACAGACAAAAGCAGTCTGACGGATCATCACCATGTATAACATTGGTGATGTACGCAGACTGCTTTTTCTTATTTTTTGTTATTCAGCACCCAGATATGTGTCGTTTATTCATCATCCGAAAGTCCAAATCCCTCTTCCAGGAACCTGTTCCACTCGGCATTATTGCTCTCAAGTTTTTTCTTCTGCATGATCCTGTTTCTATCTGTGAGGATGGAAAGCATCTCATCCACGATTTCCTCAAGCGGCAGCTCCTGATAGTGAGACAGGTATCCTATCATCCTTCCGGCAGTGAAGTCGGTATTCAGATTCTTTGTTATGAGGTCGCAGAACTCCTCCGGATACCCCCGGTCAAGCATCATATCATAAAGTTCCATGCTCATCTCTGATCTCGGTTTCATTCAGATCTCCTTCCTATCACAAAGCTTGCCACCACTGTAAATATTGCACTGATTATCAGCTCAGTATAGTATCCCAGCCCTCTGCTGAGTATCATGCCCGGCAGGAGCAATGTGCTGCCAAATATCGGCAAGAACATCTCCATAAAGAGTTTTTCGCTGATTCCCATACCGCCCGGAAGGGGAAGCATATCCACCGCAACTGCTATGGCTCCCTGCATGAGAACGATAAGCCATGCTGATGATCCTGAAAGTCCAAACGCCTTGTACACAAACCATGTAGCTGCAAATAGTGAGAATCTTTGCACAACTGTTATAATGAACACTACCACCAGCATCCCGAAATGTCCTACCATGTAATCCGCAGTCTGGTTGTACTTTTCCATTGATGCCGCGAGCTTTTCCTCACGGGACTTCTTGTGTCTTAAAAACTTCATCCGCTCAAGAAGTCTACTGCCATTCACCACAAATGCCTTTGCAAGCGACGGGTGAAATGCGAACAGCACCATTCCTGCCACACACACAACGTTCAGCACAAGTCCAAGATAAAATACCCACTGCACATCATCTATATATGTATGTATAAAACTCTGTCCAAATATAGCTATTCCAAGTCCCAGAAGTACCAGCACCAGCTTGTAAGTGATCGTCACTATGAGCAGCACCTGTGTGGAAACAGGGATTGGTATCTTCTTTTTTTTCATATAATATATCTGAGCCGGCTGTCCCCCCGACGCAGAGGGTGTGATGCAGCTGAAAAAGAATCCAACCGACGAGAACAGGAAACAGGTTCCCCTGTCTACCTTCACGCCAAGATTCCGCATCATATAGTGTATGATAATTGATTCTCCCCATATAAATACCACGACACATGCCACTCCCGGTACGAGCCACCAAGGATTCACCGTCTGAAGTATATCAGATATCTGGCCTATATCCTCGCCGTGAAACACTCCGTATACAGTTCCGGCAAATATGAGAACCAGGAACAATACGTTGAACACCATCTTTTTCTTATTTTCCATTTAACTTACTATCCTTTTTCATATCCGGGGCAATTCCCCTGTAAATACAGTGCGAACTTCATGCACAATGCTAGTATATCATGGATCATTCAATTAAATGGCAAAAAAGGGTGGTTTTTACTTTAATTATTTGTAATGTGAGTTTTATGTGGCATACACATTCTATTTTTCACTGTTCAGGATCGGCAGATTCTGCCCCTCCTCCCAGAGAGTCTGGTCTCCTGTGTTATGTCTTCGGCTACATGGGGATTCTTAGACAGTGCCAGCACAAAACGATATACGTCTTTGTAGTACTTTTCGTATATTTCTTCTATTCCATTTTTTTCTTTTCCTGACGCCAAGTTTTTTACCTCCCTTCACATATAAGACCAGTATAATTGAAAAACGTTACAAAAGGAGCAGACGCATGTTAGGCGCCTCGCGCGGTGTCTGCGTACTTCACAAGGAATCCTCCCACTTACGTGGGTCCCTCCTTATGAAAATAAAATGCTGTGAATTTCGAAAATTCTTCACAGCATTTTTCATCGTTTATATTTTGTCAGATTTTCTTCTCTTTGACTAGAAGCTGTGGCCTCCACCGCCACCGCCGATGCCTCCGCCTCCGAATCCACCGCCGCCGATTCCGCCATGACCGCCGGATCCAGATCTTGTACTTCTCGTTTCACTGATCATATCATATTTATGATTCATATTATATGAAACCTTTGTACCGGTAAGTAAATTTTTTGAACCCATGTCATAAACCTTCGAGGTCTTTTTCATCAGAAGATAATTAAGCAATATAGAAAATATTATTGCAAGGAGTATGTTGCTGATATGCTTCATGGGACGACTTATCTGCGCTCCTGCCAGCAGCATATTTATCTGCTTGAACGCCTCGTTTGCACACTCAAAATATTTCTCTTCGCTTGCATATTCATAGACATTGTCTGTTATCGTATACGCATTTGTCTTGGTGATGATCTTATACGGTTCGCCATAAGAATAGATGTATATCTGTCTATTCCTCATATCAATTAAAAACATAACACCATCCCGGGTGCCAAATTCTCTTTTATAGGCAGATTCCGCATGGTATGCTGTAGATTTGTACATAAGGTTCGATGTCACACACAATACATTGCAATAACGGGCAGTCTCCTTCATAGTCTCCGACAATTGTGCCTCCTGACTTTCAGTCAACACATCTGCATCATCTTTGATTACCACTTCATGCTGGTGACTATACGAATCATCCTGATCCTTCTCAGATGCGTGAACAGGTACTGCACAATCAGCCCCCACAACCAGAAACAGCAGCATGATCATTACAGTGATCATCACTCTGCCAGCAACAGCTACGCAGTTCTTTGATTTGAGATCTTTTAATTTACTTCCGTTTATTCTGGCAATTACCGCTCTACGCACGATGATCACCTCCCTTATACTCAAACTGTGGAAGTGGTCTTGTGGACATCCGGTTGTGGCTGATAACCAGATCTATGAGTGTCAGAATGGTTGCAGCACACACCAGAAGCACGCATTCATAATAATACTTGTCCATAACAGGTTTTATCAACACGACCGCTACAGACAGAATGGTGGCAAATGCAACAAATAATCCCATGATGCCACTTTTTCTTTTTACTCTTCTAACATTTGCTATGCCTTTTACTGCCCCATAAATGGCTACCAGACACGAGATGCACGCCACAACATAACTGGCCTTTCCCATAATATCCCAGTTAAAAAGAAATGGATTTATATCAAACTTCAGGCAGAATAATACTATTATGCACACTATCAGCTGTATAACTTCCAGAAAACAGGAAAACTTCACAAATGAAGTTATCTTATTTTTTATTTTTCTTTTTGTGTCTTTTTGTGGCTTTTTTGTTTGCAGCTTTTTTGTTTGTAGCTTTTTCTTCTTGCCTCCACTTTTCTTTGCATTGAGTGTGTGCCTTGCGAAGAATCCCACATCATTTTCATGTGTCTCTACATCTGCTATCTTCTCCATCTCATCGCAATATATCATGGTCACAAGCGCACCTATCGCAGATACAAATGCCAGTAGCACGCCAGGCCTCACCGTAAGAAATAAGTTCAGCAAAAAGTATAGTGGGATCACTCCTATCAGGCATCCAAGCAGGAACTTTCCGATGTCAAGCGGTATGTCCGCAGCCACTTTTCCCGTGCTGCCATTTACCGCTGCATATGCAATACGCTTTCCGTTCTTGTACGACAAAAGCCACACAGGAAACAACCCGGTTTTTGCTCCAGTGATCTTTATATCCATCGTTTCTGACAATGGCTCCTCCGGTTCACCGATAGCATCATATGTACATAGATGATGCTTTATCTTCCTCATCATCACATCATGTGCCATACCTCCTGTCACCTGCGCTATCTTATCCCTGTAAACCTTATAATCCACATCCGGCAGATCCGCATAGAATCCGCTCAGATATCCCATGGAAAATGGCTTCATATCCGCCGAGTCAAATGGTGCCACCTTGCTGCTGAGATCATCTGGAAACAGCGATGATGCGTCCATGGTTATATTCTCGTAATGATTATCCGCAAAGCATCTTACATTATACGTATGACTGACTGTATCAACCCCTGAAGTATAGCTGTCCGTCGCCCTGACAGTGGTTTTACCTTTCTGGTCAACATCACACAGCCAATAAGGCATGTAGATTCCACGGAACTCCTGCACATTTCGTCTGTGTTTCAGTCTGTTCGGCGCGTATATCGCCCTCTTCATGACTGTGGCATATGATGCCTTGCACATGTCCTTCGTCACCGCAAACGGTATCACATAATCCGGTCTTCTCTCACTTTTCAGCCGGCTGGAAAGCATAGTTGCTGCCCCGCAGTAACTGCAGAATCCCGTCGCTGATTCATCTGTACTGTATATCTCCCCACCGCACTGCGGACAAATAAATACAGTAAGCTCCATAAGCTTGCGTTCCTCGCTGTCCTCATCCTTGTCGACACTCTCCGGCTCGTATTCATTTCCACATGCTTTGCAGTACATCTTCTTTCTTGCTATATCATATACCAGATTGCTGCCACATCCGGCACATTGTATCATATGTATTTCCCCCTGTAATATAAATTGTGAAAGATTATTGGCGAAATAACCTAACTCATTATACTACCTCTTTTTATAAAGAACCAGTTCAGGATTTGTACCTTCCTGATTTGTACCTTCCGCCTCATATGTCGATATCAAAATAAAATCCATATCCGCCAGGACCCCAAAACATCTGTCTCCACCAAACTCACATTCCAGCTGATTTCCAAGATATGTCTTCTCATCATCAAGGAATCTGACATTCATGCCATTTGGCAAACGATACTCGAGATTCACATATTTGCCAACAAGCGCATTGAGTCTTTCAAGACGGGGCATCCCCTCTATCTGAATGGCATTTATCTCATCTATAAGCTGCCTCTTAAATGCCTCAAACTGTCCGCCATCGCTGAGTGACTCATATCGTTTCCAGTAATCGAGTTTTGGCAGAAGTTCTTTCATGTATGCTCTCGCCTGCTCCTCACTGAAATTCTCCCCCACTATGTTCTTCACACATACATCGATCAGATCATCCATATTGCTGTAGGTATATGTGCCGTCGGCGTAACACCATTTGCAGTAATCCTCGTTCAGCGCACCATCACTGTCCCGCCCCATAATGGCATCGTCCTCAAGCGGCATTCCACAGCACTGACATATCAGTTTCCTCGGCTCACCAAGCAGAGTGTTTATCGATACATCAAATTCCTTTGAGAGCAGTTTCAACGTATCTGTATTCGGCACTGTATCGCCGTTTTCCCAGCGTGACACCGCCTGCCTTGTGACCATGACCTTCTCTGCCAGGTCATCCTGGGATAATCCCCTTTTTGTTCGAAGTTCTAATATAACGTCCTTTGTCTCCATTGTACTCACCTCCGTTATGGATATCATAGCAGATTGTGGGGATGGTGGAAAGCAACGGGGTGTTGCTCTGTTCCTATACCGACTGCGTAAACCGGCATTTCGGGAAGCCCGAGCAACCTATGAATTTGCCAAATTTCCCCAATCTTTCAACCAACTTTTTCCCGCATTCCGGGCATATCATAGACATCTTTGCAGGTGCAGACTTAATATCTCCACTTGAGTCCTGCGGCATTTTATTGCCGTTCTTCTTTAAATGATCGGAGGTCTTAGTGCCGTTTTTTTTCGCACCGTCAGATATGGCTTCGATCTCTTGGGGCTTATCACCAAATACATCCTCGACTTCTTTAGCTGTTAGTATCTCGGCTGCACACTCTCTCGCAACCCTCACCGGTCTGCATGTCCATACCGACTTATCGCCTATCATGTAAAATCTGAATTTTGCCCTTGTCGCTGCAACATTGACGATATTATTGTTCACCCAGTTGACTGCTCCCATAGATTTGCTGTCGCATCCGAGTAGGAATATAACCTCATCCGTTCCCTGGCCCTGGAAAGTGTGCACAGTTCCAATGTTATTGGCATTAAGCCATTTTCTGACTCTTGGCTCTTTTCCATATAACTCCGATTTCTTTATCATCTCCAGCATTCCCTCTTTCACCGATGTAAATGGTGTGATGATAAACAACCTAGGGATATCACCGGAATCCCGTTCAAATTTTCTCTCCAGAAGTTTCAGCACAAGCTCGCCCTGCGCCTTGACAAAGTGATCCTTCTTGCCCGAATTCTCAGCACCTGCTACATCTATCCAACAGCTCTTGTCCAGGATAAATGTTCTTGCCCTGTCCTCCTTAGGAGCTGCCGTCTGCTGCTTCATAGTTCCATCATATGAAAGCACATTTGAGATTGTGTACATCGGGTCAATGCAGCGCCTATGGACTACCAGTGGGCAGCCTACCCACTCTTTCTCCTCATCCTTTCCAAGATAAGTTCCATACGGATTTATATAGTCAGCAAAAGCCTGCACAGAGATTTTCTTATCCTTGTAACCTGCCAATATCTCTGCGGTAAGCAGCTGTTTTATCATGTCAGTCTCTGCGGTAACCACAGGCTCGATCTGCTTTGGATCTCCGACTATGATCGCCTTTCTGCATCTGAACATCGCACCAACTGCCATCTGTGGCTGTGCCTGTCCCGCCTCATCGACGATAAGAGTTCCAAGCACTCCGCTTTTCTTCACATCGCCCAGAAATGTCTGCGCAGAAGCAAATGTTGTGGATATCACAGGGGTGAGCAGGAATATACTCTGAAACATGTACGGCATGGCTTCTTCCCTGTCTGCAGCCACCATTCTCTCTCCACAATCGTCGAACACATTCCACGCTATCATCAGGTTGATGATATTATGCCGCATGCATTTTGAAGAAATGACAAATTCTTTGTGCAGCTTACATGCATACAGGAATAACTTTTCACGCTCTCTATTGTACTGGGCGGTAAACCATGGATTGGTTATCTGTGCTTTTGTTGACAGCCGATCATCCTCGGATACATAACGTTCCATAAATACAGCGTCCACCGGGGTCATCTTCATCTGCCCATGCGAGTATTTTGAAATACACCGCTGGTATTCCTGAAGATTCTGCAGGCCTGATATCCTGTTGTTCAAAGAAGTTATCTCTCCATTAAGTTTTGATATTGTCGCTTTCTTCTCCTGAATGAATATATCTCTTGCGGATGTATCCTTACGCCTTGCGAACAATCCCTTCGGTCTGCTTTCCTCAAGCTCGATCAGCTCTTTTTGTTCAGCAAATAACTGACGCTCAAGCATCTGCCGCTTTCTTTCCACATCACTTATTTCACATGACAAATTCTCTGGTGCATCTTCCTGCAGTTCCACAGGAACCGAACCTGCCAGAGCACAGATCTGTCCTAATTCTTTTCGTAAGTTTTCAACAAATTTATACTGAGATAAAAACTTTTTTCTTACCTCCAGATATTTTGCTTTATGCTGCTCTCTGACATAATTTGATCTATAGTCCTCCACAAATGGCTTCAGTACCGAATTGCAATACTTACGGATATTTGCCTTTCTGCCAAATGGAGCGGATATCAAGCCCCAGCAGTCAGCTCCGCCTAAAAGTTTATCCGCATAACGCGTAAAATAAATGTCCTTCTCTTCATGGCTCTTACCATATCTGGTTATAGTCTCCACATCACCTGACTTGTTGATATCAAACAAATCATGAACCTCATCCAGACCGCAGCGGATCTCCTCTTCGTCATCCCCAGACGACTCCAGACTGTCAAGTATATCCCTCGCCTTCGGAAGGTCTATCGTGATATTTTCCACCGCCGCATTGTTACATGACGCGACCAGCATACTATAATTGTTGATCTCATCAACATTTATCGAATAATAATGAGGCGCATACTGGTAATAGGCATTCGCATTTGCCTCTAGCGGTCCATGCGAAAATGAATGCATCTCAAATAAAGAGTCTGGATCTTCTGCATTCTCAGCGAGGAGTCTGGCACGCTCAACAATATTGCTTGCCACGATCTCCTTGAGCAATGTAGTCTTTCCCGTTCCGGGAGGTCCGTTTACAGAAAAAACTGGAGCATCCCCGTCCTGTCTGATCGCAATATTGACTGCAACCTGCTGCATCAACGCCGGCATATATTTGGCCGGCCATTTACCCCTTGGCGAATTTGTAACGTTAAGAATTCTGTCAAAGAACAACTTCATCTCACTTTTTCCCGCATCCGGCGAGATGATCGTTCTCGGTAAATCGTCTGGGTCTTTCGACTTTTCGTACCCTGCCAGAATGTACTCGATCACTTTCTTCTCATATTCATTCCCATCGCCAAAGTTCCCGTTCTGAACCAGCTCTGACAACTGAATAATGTCATTCAAAAAGAAGCTTTTACCCAGATCCGCATAGTCAAATGCGTCTTCGTCCGCATCTCTGGCCTGTTCGCTCGCATACCTGTTGTATTCGGCAATTCCCATCGATTTCTGAGGATCATCTAAGAACCTGTGTTTCACATACTCGTTAAAAATCTTTTCATATATGGTTGAAATGAACTCATCGACATTCTGGTCCTGCAGTTCCTCATCGATCTCTCCAACAAGTTCTTCATACTCGCTAGTATCGAGAGAAAAGTCATGACTATTATGTGCTCTTGACTCATCCCACTTGGCAACTGCCCACAGTATCGATGACAGCTGGAAACTGTTCTTAAGATACACACCTTTCGTATCTGTCTTGAATGAGCACCATGCGATCGCACTCTTTTTCGGATAAGCTATCTCAGGATTATCGGATTTATCCTCTATAAACTTCTCAAGATAATCAACTACTGTATTCCGCTCTACCTTCCCCAGGCAAAAATGGATCTCATCACCAACCGAAGGAAACTTCGCATAGCCGTCCCTGTCATTTTCCAGGATCATTTCCATATCAATATCAGGAGATGACAAAACTGGCAAATCAAAGAAGACCTCGATCTTCTCTGCCTTAACCTCTTTGCCATTCTTAATATTCTTAATTAGCTTTTTGTTCTCTGTACTTTCCTGTGGAATGTCGGTCTGACCTAGAAATTCTGTGATTTTCCAGTAGTTTAAGATTTCCAGGACTGTGTTCTTTCGTTTGTCTTCCATTCGGTGTGCTCCTTGTGATGTAACTAGTGCAATGACTTTTTATAATTATTGTACAGATAAACAGAAGTATTTTCAATTTATTCATACTGAATTACGACAAAGTCCTGGATTGTCGCTTAGCTGGATTTTTTATAATATCTTTTATTTCTTTAATCTTCCCATGCTTTATCAATACATGTGCAACTATCCCCCAACAATCCATTTTTAATATTTCAACAATAATCTCTTTCGGATTCGGAACCTTAACATTATCTGATGGCATTCTATTTATTATATTTTGAATGTCATCAATTTCTGGATATTCCATTCTCAATCGCATATTCAAATCCCATCCATTTTGAATATATTTCGGATCTAAACTTATACAATTAATTAGTTGATTTGTATACTGCAGATCGGCCCCTGCCTTTACATCATCTTTAGTTTCTTTAAAGTTAATAAGATTTTGCGCCACATAGAGCATTTCTTCTTGAAAAAATATCAAATTACTCACCTCCAATTCTAATTATTTACGATAATCTACTGCTTTGTAAATATCTAATATTGTCGAATGAAGGTAGTTTTTAAATACATATACGCTTTTCAATAATATATAAAATCGCTATATAAGTAAAGTTCTCTACATATCGGTTTCTTTTTCAATAAAATATGACCTCCTATGATCCATATTTAATCATAGGAGGCACTTAAATCCTACACTATAGACTGAATTAAATTGCAGTTAGCATCGGTTACAATCGGAAAGTTCATTTCAACAATAAACTCTTTTTTTTCTATTTTTGCTTCAATCTCTCCATCCATCCGACTAACCAACTCCTTTGCAATAGATAGTCCCAATCCAGTAGATGTTTTACTTCTGGCAACATCTGCTTTATAAAATCGCTCAAATACCTGATCTATATTAATCTGTTCTGGATGTGTAACCTGATTGCTGATTCTAAGCACCGCCTGATTTTGATCACGTTCCAACACAATGCTAATCTTCTTTTCTCCATGATCCAGCCCATTTTTTATCACATTCTGGATAACACGGCGGAGTCCCTGCCTGTTTCCATGTATATACAACTGTTCTTCCGTAATCTGAATATCCGGCTGAATTTCCATTCTTACCCATTCATCATAGTATGAAAAAACTGTTTCTTTCAAAATCCGGTTCATACAGCACAATGTCAATTCCAAACTGTAAGATTCGTTTTTTAACTTTGTAAACATAAAAAGTTCTTCCAACATTTCATTCAGACTATGAATTCTTTCGTGGATAATGCTTAAATAACGTTTCTGATCCTCTATATTTTCACATTCTTCCATTAGCTGGAAATATCCGTCCAAAGATGTCAGTGGTGTGCGGATATCATGAGAAAGATTTGTATAAGTGTCCGCAATCAGAGCTTCTTTCTCCTGATAATGCTGCTTCTCTTTTCTTCGCAGTTCCAGAAGCTCATTCAACTTGTCAGAAAGCTTTCCTATTCCACCCACATCAAATTCATGGTTAATCAACATGTTACTGTCATGTTTCATCATAAACGCCAATTGGCGGCAGATGTCTTTCACCTGCCGCTGGTATTTCCACATAATAATAAATTGTAAGATAATAATTCCTGCTAATATCCCAATTACGATATACATCCGTTAAATATCCCTCTTTTGAAAAACAACGCTGCTTACTGATATCATCATAACGATGAACACTATTGCCACACCAAATGCCGCCAAACACTCATTTCCACTCGGATTCATAGGAAGCAGTGATAATTTTCCTGTTATCGTATACTTATAAATCTGGAAATTCTGAATTCCTATTTTTTGAATGGCACTATTGATCACCCCATACACAATGGTCATTACATTCATGCTAAGACAGACAGCAATGACCATGCTGATTACATTATTTTTCAAAATAATTGCAATCGCCATACAAATCAGCACAAGTGCATAATGAAGAGCCAGTTCAGTCACAAAATAAGATAAAATTGCCTTTGTATTTCCCCATTCCAATTCCCCGAAAACAATACCATTCGCCGCTGCCTGAAATAAGAATGCACCTGCCATTGTCAGTACCGTAAAGACAGCCAAGGCAATTGCTCTGGAAAAAATCAGAGTTCCTCTATTTCTAACCTGACCTCCTATATTCTTAATATATCCGCTACTAATATCCGCTGTTGAAAACAGAACAGTAAAAATCACCAAAAGCAGTGCATACAATTTTCCTTGGGAATTGGCAAAAAAGATATCATATACCGTCACCTTTTCTCCCGGCTCCGTAGGCAGCGTTACCATCATTCCCACATTAATATTATCCACAGTAGGTTCAGTAACCTGCTCCTGTTTCATGGCATCCTTTTCAGTCAAAAGCTCATAATCTGTCTTGCATAAAGATGTTGTAATCAATAATATTGCTGCCAGTACGATCCAGATTACATACATACTTTTGGTTTTAAGCATCCGGTATAAATCCATTTTTATTATATTAAGCATGATCCGCACCTCCCGTCAGATTCAGAAAATAAGTTTCCAGTTCTTCACTGGTTATGGAAATCCCCTTTACCGGAATTCCTGACTTTGCAAGTTCCATATTCAACGCTGCACTTTCATTCAATCGTTCAAAAATATGAATATGCTCTTTATCTGTTACCTGATAGTTGGTAAATCCCATAGAATCCAGCACCGGAATCGCCTGTTTCGGATGATCCAATGTCAACTCTATCCGTTCACTGCATCTTCTTATTAATTCTTCTCTTGTAATTTCCTGTAATAAACTTCCATTATGAATAATTCCATAATCAGTAGCAATCTTCGATAATTCCTCAAGAATATGACTGGAAATGCATATTGTCATATTCTTCTCTTTCTGAAGTCTCTGAATCGTATCCCGGATCTCTGCAATACCCTGTGGATCCAATCCATTGATTGGCTCATCAAGGACTAATAAATCTGGTTCTCCAACCAAAGCAAGACCAATTCCCAAACGCTGTTTCATTCCAAGTGAAAAATGTTTTGTTTTTTTCTTTCCCACATCCTCCAGACCGATAATTCTCAATATTTCTTCAATATAACTTTTTTTCTTTATTCCAAACAGCTTGCATTTGATATTCAGATTTTCATATGCAGTCATATTTCCATAAAGTCCCGGTGCCTCAATCAGACATCCTATCCGTGATCGAACTTTTTGCAAATCCTTTCCCTTGTATCCGAACATCTCGATTTCTCCACAAGTTGGCTTGGAAAGTCCACTGATCATCTTCAGGCAAGTCGTCTTCCCGGCTCCATTTCGTCCGATAAATCCATAGATAGCGCCCTTTTTAATATGCATGCTGACACTGTCCACAGCTTTATGATGTCCATACCGCTTCGTCAGTCCTCGTGCTTCCAATAACATCTCACTCAAATTTTTCATCTCCTTTTTCTTATCTGCATTTATCATAAAAGATGAATCCTAATCAAACGCAAATAAATAGTAAAAAAAGAGTAAAGATTATAGATGAAGACGATAACCGATTCCCCAGACTGTTTCAATATATTCCTCAGATGTAACTGTTTTTATCTTTTTACGAATATTGCTTATATGTACATCCAGAGTTTTTGTTTCACCCATATATGGTTCGTCCCACGCATATTCAAAAATGTCCTCTTTACTGAAAACCTGCTTCGGATTTCTGAGCAGTAATTCTAAAATCGCAAACTCCTGTCTTGTTATCTTAGGAAGTATTTTTCCACCAATGCTGACCTGAAAAGTAGCTTTGTTCAATACCATCTCTCTGAACGAAAGATTAGATTCTTTTATTTCCTTTTCTTCTGTATGACGAAGCTGTACCTGAATTCTTGCCAGTACCTCTCTGATTTCAAAAGGTTTCGTTATATAATCATCAGCCCCACTAGTTAAAACCTTTACCTTTTCATCCAAGCTATCTTTCGCAGTCAAAACAATAACCGGAAGTTTTCCCTTTTTCCGTATTTCCTCCAGAACTGCTTCTCCTGTAATTCCCGGCAACATCAAATCCAGCAACACCAGCGCATAGCTATGCTCCTGCATATTCAAAAGCAGCTTTGCCTCAGTTCCGGAAAACGCCTGCTCACAGAAATAGCCTGCTTTGGATAATGCTTCCTGAAGCAGATTATTGATATTTGTATCATCTTCTACAATCAGTATTTTCTGCATGATAGTTCTCTCCTCTATTTTACACTGTGAAAACATTATTTTCTTGCATTATACGCTTTTCCCTTTTTTCCCGCAATTACTCCCCACAGATCCCCGGAATTCTCAAGTACATAACATACTTTTTGTTCCAGCTGAACTTATATTTTTCAGTATTCCTGTGCTTCCAAGATGCATATATCACTTTTTCCTTACCATTATTCCTTTATTTCTCCATCAGTGCCTTCGCAACCCTTATCCCGCCCACAAATAGAGCCATTTGATAAAACAAATGCCGGAAGCCCGCATAAATACAGGCTTTCGGCATTCTAATCCGTTATTCAAACTCTTGATTTTAATTTCCATACTCATATGATAGGGTGGATAAACGGATTAAAATCAAGGATGTTTTGTATGTATTTGATGTGTTTTACTAGGTTTGTGAAAGTTTTATTGTCATTTTATTGTCAGCTAATTCTGTTTCAAAATCATGTCAGCCTTAGCAAACAATTGTTTCTTGACATTATCCCACGACTTATTACCTTTTCCATAAAATGGTCCTGCGATTTTATCAATCTTTTGTAATAAAGACGCTTGATATTCATGTACTTTTGCTGTTTGAACCAACACTAATGTTCTAAATTCATTTAGCCTATTGCTTTCATCTGTTGTAGGTTGTCTATTAGAATTAGATATCATGGTCAACAAAAGATCATGCTCTAACGCAACATTTTGTATCTTACCAATACACAACTTCAAATTAAACAAATCATTCTCAAAATCTTTCATTTCATTAATAGCATTGTACTTTTTCCCTATTGGAAACATCGGTTCATATAGACCTATCTGCATTCCCGACACAAAACTCGTATTTAATTCTGCCAATCCTATAAGCATTTTATAATTGAGTTCTTTCAAATTATAAAAATACTGTATTTGATTTAATATATTCCCTGTCATACTATGAATGATGGTCAGATTAATATATATATCTGCAATATTAGTTTTAACTGCTTGATATATTGTTGCACGCTTATCAAAGTAAATCACCATAGTCGAAACTAACGAAACCAATATACCTGTAAAAATACCAACCGCAACAACAAAAGACTTCGAACTACTATCTTTTATAATGAGCATTAAATAAAGTGATATTATATCTATAACAACACATATTATGATTGTATATTTATTTGCTTTCATCACACGATATCTCCTTAACGCCATAACTACCTTACAATAGTTTTATAGTAGGTCTTTTTTAGCGATTATGCAATAATCATTTCTCGACAGTTTTCGACAACATCTGTTTACATATAAAACTCATATCCACTAAACAAACAAATCTCCATCATCTCTTAAGACAATATTTTTTATTATCGTCGCAACAATTGTTGGATAAACTCTAGCAGTTTCTTCTGACACTTGCCATATCTTTCCATTTTCATCCACATCAGCTACGTGATCTGAAGCATTTCTTATTTGTCCGATATACTCAATCATTCCCCTATGTTTTTGGGATATCACAGTACTTAGTGCATTTGCTTTTTGTACAATACCGTTCTTCCCCACCAACGAGATACTATACTTATCTGCAATTTGCTTTAAAAAAGATTCAAATGCATTTCCTGCATAAAGTATAATAGTTTTTCCATCACTTAATTCATTTTGAACCTTACTAATGATATGATTGCTCAAGACATTGCAAATAGCCTACAAGCATTCAGAAATTTAGTATCACGACTAGGTACTATAGAAATTTTTCAAATTGAAAACGAGCTTGAAGAACGTGGAAGCCAAGTTAATTTATTTAATGACGAATGTATTTATCCAGCTATTTTTAATTCGTGAAATTCATACAATGAATTTATGGATCAAATACATACCTGTCGGCAAGAACACGAAAAAAACTATTCTTGTCGCATTGCACTAAATCTTGTATTCATCGATAGATATATAAAACAACTTTCTCTATTCATGAGTGAGCACGGG
>ERZ507026.562-NODE-562-length-15818-cov-7.106515_pt1 | contig 15818 bp, 12 predicted proteins | sample MGYA00512876_ERZ507026 | MGnify/ENA metagenome assembly ERZ507026 | reverse complement strand
TTCCGATCTTAAGGGCCGTGTGCGCCGCGCCAAGCTGTACTACCTGCGCGCTCTGCGCGGTAAGGCCGCTCGTATTGCCGAGCGCCGCGACAACTCCGCTAAGTGAGTCGATTCGCGGGTGCAATCGTGGGCCTGATGATGCAGGTGCGCGAATAAACCGTGAAATTCAGCCCGGAACCGTTTCGGTTTCGGGCTGTTTCCGTATTTTCCACGTATGATGGACGGGCGCCGGCACCCCTCATATCCGGCAGCATGAATCGCGAGGAGATGGTATGCAGGACGATCAGGATAACGGCGAATTCCCGGTTTCCGACAATCCGGAGAGCAATCAGACCTCGTATGATGACGAGGCCGATGCCCGCGATTCCCGTACGTTCCAAGTCGCCGACCACGGCATCGCCCCGTCCCCGGTTCCCCCGGCACCGGCGCGCCCGGCGCACGCCGCTTCTTCCGCTGGTGCGAATGCCGCGGCAGCATCATCGTCAGATGATGACCACTTCACCCTACGCGACTTTTTCCTGTGGTGCGGCGTTCCCGTGCTTATCGTGCTGCTGATTCGCATTTTCGCCGTCGGCTTTTACGAGATTCCTTCGCGCTCGATGATGGACACCATGGTGCCCGGCGATCGCGTGGTGACCAGCAAGCTCACCCCCAAGATCTTCGATTTGCAGCGCGGCGACGTCGTGGTATTCAAAGATCCCAACAACTGGTTGAACGAGGAGCAGAGCAGCGCTCCCGGTGGCGGGTACCTCATCAAGCGACTGATCGGCCTGCCCGGTGACGTGGTCGAATGCAAGGGCGCGGGCCAGCCGGTGACCATCAACGGCGTGGCCATCAATGAGACCTCCTACATTCGCCCCGGCGTGGACCCGAGCGCTTTCCCGTTCTCGGTGACCGTGACCGAGGGCCACGTGTTCGTCATGGGCGACAATCGCGCCAATTCCGCCGACTCCCGCTATCATCAGGATGACGGCGATCGCGGCTTGGTTCCCATCTCCGATGTGGTCGGAGTCGGAATCGCGAAATACTGGCCGCTTGACCGGCTTGGTGCGATTGATGACCACCACGAAGTCTTCAAGGACGTGCCTGACGCTTCCGGCTCGAATTCCTGAGTCTTTTTTGAACCGTGTGAGTCTTTGAACTGATTGAGTTCCGGGCCGTCTGAACCCTGAACCATATGAATCCTGGACCGTCTGAATCCTAACCATTGTGAGACGATGGGAGCCGCGCATGATTACCCCGACACTTGACTTGGAACGCAGCCTTGCGGCCCAGGGCTATGACCTTATCGCTGGATTCGATGAAGTCGGCCGCGGCGCGCTCGCCGGCCCGGTGATGGTCGGGTGCGCCGCCATCTGGGCCTGTGATTTGGCGCCGCTTGACGGCGATGATTCCGCCGAACTGTCCGGGCGGACCTACCTCGGCGTGCCGGACGGCGTGGCCGACTCCAAAATGCTCACCGAACATAGGCGCGAGGCGATTTTCGACGAACTGCGCGACTGGTGCGCGGCCTACGCCGTAGGCCAGGCCAGCAACACCGAGATCGACGAATGGGGCATCACCTATGCGCTCGGCGTGGCCGCCCTGCGCGCGCTCAGCCAAGTCGAACGCGAACTTGGCTTACGACTTGGAGGGGAATCGACGATAAAAAAGGCTTCGGGGGAGTCTGCGGGGAAGATTGTGGAAGGTCGTCCGGGAGGCTCCGTAGGAGAATCCATTGGAAATTGCGAGGGAAGCGTTCGCGCTCTGCCCAAAGTCGCCGGAATTCTCGACGGGCCGAGCGATTACATCACCAAGGCGCTCAACACGTTCGACGCGCCGGACGTGCCGATTCCAGCCGACATAACGACCAAAGTCAAAGGCGACCAGCATTGCGCCACCGTCGCCACCGCGGCGGTCATCGCCAAAGTGACCCGAGACCGGCTGATGGTCGACCTCGCGCAAAGCAACCCACGTTACGCCGCCTACGAATGGGCTCATAACAAGGGCTATGGTTCCGCCGCACACCGTACCGCCATCGCCGAGCACGGGCCGACTCCGCTCCATCGTGTCTCATGGCACCTGACCTGAGCCGCGTGCGACACGACAGTGTGAGCGCTAACGCAAAACTGTTGTGGACGCGCTAAAGTCAGTATTGATTAAGGTACAAGACTGGCCGTGCATGGATGCCGGCCGCCAGCGGGGAGGTTAGGCAATATGGTGACCAGCCGCAAGCCAAGCAAACGTCCGTCCATGTTCGAAGTGGCCAAGCTCGCCGGAGTCAGCCACCAAACCGTCTCCCGTGTGATCAATGACTCGCCGGACGTTTCCGACGCCACCCGTGCGCGAGTCCAGACCGCCATTGACCAACTCGGCTACCGCCCCTCCAACTCCGCGCGCGCACTGGCTTCCCGCCGTTCGCGCACCATAGGGCTGATCGCCGGAGGCCTCAAATTCTTCGGCCCGATTTCCTCCATCTCCTCCATCGAATCCATGGCCCGCGAGCACGGTCTGTTCATGAGCGTGATGATGGTCCACGAGGCCTTGTGCGCGCAGGCCGACTTCGACAACCTGTGCGACACCTTCAACGAGCAGAACGTCGACGCCTTCATCTTCCTGACCCCGACCGACGTGATGTTCGCCGCCGCCTGCCGTGCGCGAGTCACTCAGCCGCGCGTCATCGTCACCGCCACCCACGGCCAAATGACCGTGCGTGAGGGATTGGGCCTTATCTCCACCGAAAACAAGCGTCGCACTGCGCTGGTCGGTATCGACCAGTGGGGTGCAATGGCCAAAGTGGTGGCCTTGCTGGGCGAATACGGGCACAAATCGGCTCTGTATTTTGCCGGTCCCAACGAATGGCGCGACGCCCACACCCGACTGGATGCGTGGCGCAAGCTCGCCGCCTCCCGATCCATCGATTCACAGATCGTGCGCTGCCATACGTGGGATGCCTCTGAGGCGTATGCGCACATGAATCATCTCATTGATGAGTATGGGCGTCGAGGCGCGGCGTTGCCCACCGCGGTCGTCGCCGCGAACGACAATCAGGCCGTTGGCATCATGCGCGCGTTGCATGAGCATGGGCTTCGGATTCCGCAAGACATCAGCGTGGTCGGATTCGACGACATGTCTGGCGTGGATAACATGTACCCACCGCTGACCACCGTGCATCCCGATTTCGAGGGGCTCGGCGTGGCCGCCATGCGAGAGACGCTGCGCTTGCTGGGGGAGGGCGGCGAGCCGACCTTCCTGACCACCCAGCACGGCATGGGGCTGATTCCCGCCGAGGTGCGTGCTCGGCGGTCCTTGGGGCCGGCTCCTCGGCGGTAAATTGGCCCTGTTATCAAACCGTTATGATGCGTGACACGGCATAAGTTGTGTCGAATGCGGGTTGTCGGTACAATGTTTTTTGGAAATTGTGAGCGCTAACACCCTCCCCAAGGAAGGGGATAACAACGCCGGCGCTCCAAGGCAAAGGAAAGATATGGCAGCAACCGACAACGCGGCCGAGCAGGTCGCCCACATCGCCGAGAAGATTCGCGCTGGCAAGACCACGCTGGGCATCGAATTCGGCTCCACCCGCATCAAGGCCGTCCTCATCGACGACAACTTCCAGACCATCGCCTCCGGCGACTACAGCTGGGCTTCCCATCTGGAAGATGGTCTGTGGAGCTACACCACCGAGGAGATCTGGGGCGGTTTGCAGTCCGCTTACGCCTCCATGGCCAACGACGTCGAGACCGCCTATGGCGAGAAGCTCACGCACGTCGGCCACATCGGCTTCTCCGCCATGATGCACGGTTACCTCGCATTCGACGAGGCCGGCGAACTGCTGGTGCCGTTCCGCACCTGGCAGAACACCAACACCTCCGAAGCTCACAAGAAGCTCTCCGAGCTGTTCCAGTACAACATCCCCGAGCGTTGGTCCATCGCTCACCTGTACCAGGCCGTGCTCAACAAGGAAGAGCACGTCTCCAAGGTGGCTTACTTCACCACACTCGCCGGTTACGTGCACTGGAAGCTCACCGGTAAGAAGGTCCTCGGCGTGGGCGATGCCTCCGGCATGTTCCCGATTGACCCGACCACTCACACTTACGAAACCGCATTCATTGAGAAGTTCGACGCTCTGCCTGAGGTCGCAGCCCAGCCGTGGAAGCTGGAGAACCTGCTTCCTGAGCCGCTCGTGGCCGGCACTCCGGCTGGCGAGCTGACCGAGGAAGGTGCCAAGCTGCTCGATCCGTCCGGTGCCCTGAAGCCCGGCATCGTGCTCGCCCCGCCTGAGGGCGACGCCGGTACTGGCATGGTAGCCACCAACTCCGTGCGCGTACGCACTGGTAACGTCTCCGCCGGCACCTCCATCTTCGCCATGGTGGTTCTGGAGCACAAGCTCAAGGCCCTCCACCCTGAGGTTGACTTGGTCACCACCCCGGCCGGCGATCTGGCCGGTATGAGCCACGCCAACAACTTCACCTCCGACCTCAACGCTTGGGTCGGCCTGTTCGGCCAGTTCGCCAAGGCTATCGGCCAGCCGGTTGACGCCGGTATGCTGTACGGCACCCTGTTCCGCGCGGCCATCGCCGACGACGTGGACGCCAACTGCGGCGGCCTGCTGAACTACCCGTTCCGTTCCGGCGAATTCCTGGCCGGTCTGCCTGAAGGTCGCCCGCTGTTCGCCCGCAGCCCCGAAGCCAACATGACCCTCGGCAACTTCATGCGCGCCCAGCTGTTCTCCGCGTTCTCCCCGGTCAAGATCGGCATGGACGTGATGACCAAGCAGGAGCGCGTGCAGGTCGACTCTCTCGTGGGCCACGGCGGCATCTTCGCCACTCCGAAGGTGGCTCAGAAGATTCTCGCTGCTGCCTTCAACACCCCGATCAAGGTCATGTCCACCGCCGCCGAAGGTGGCGCCTGGGGCATGGCCGTGCTCGCCAACTACCTGTGGAACACCAACGAGGATCACAGCAACCTCGCTGACTTCCTTGACGGTTGCGTGTTCAAGGACGCCCAGTCCACCACTGAGAAGCCGGTGGCTTCCGATGTGGTTGGTTTCGAGGACTTCTTCGCCCGCTTCACCAAGGGCCTGCCCATCGAGCACGCCGCCATCGAAACCATCAACCTCGAAGATAAGTAAGCCTTTCTGACCTCCCTCTATTGAGGGAGGTCCTTGAGATTTTGAAAAAACGTCCATCCATCACAGTGGAAAGGAAAACCAATAATGGCAACTTTGGCTGATTACGGCCCCGAGGTTCGCGCCGAGGTCAAGCAGGTTCGTGAGGTCGTCTCCAACCTGCACCAGCAGCTGATCAAGTGGAACCTGGTCGTGTGGACCGCGGGCAACGTTTCCCAGCGTCTGCACACCGCCGACCTGTTCGTCATCAAGCCCTCCGGCCTGCGCTACGAGTACCTGACCCCGTCCTCCATGGTCGTGTGCGACCTTGACGGCAACGTGGTCGACGGCACCGAAGCCCCGTCCTCGGACACCGCTTCCCACGCCTACATCTACCGCAACATGCCCGACGTCTACGGTGTCGTGCACACCCACTCCACCTACGCCACCGCTTGGGCTGCCACTGGTCAGAACATCCCGTGCGGCCTGACGATGATGGGTGACGAGTTCGGCGGCCCGGTGCCGGTCGGCCCGTTCCGTCTGATCGGCTCCGAGGCGATCGGCAAGGGTGTCGTCGAGACCCTCAAGAAGTACCCGAAGTCCCCGGCCGTCCTCATGCAGAACCATGGCCCCTTCACCATCGGCAAGGATGCTGAAGGCGCCGTCAAGGCCGCTGCCATGACCGAGGAAGTCGCTCACACCATGTGGGCCGCCCGTCAGCTCGGTGACATCATCGAGATCGACCAGGCCGACATCGATAAGCTCAACGACCGCTACCAGAACGTCTACGGTCAGCACTGATTTGATGGAGTGTCCGCCGCGTTACGGAAGGCCCGACGTACCTTCGTACGCCTTCGCCTTCCGCGCCTTGCGGACACACACATCAAATCAGCGCTGACTCCGCCAGCACGGTGGTGTCTTGGCTCCCCTCTCTGAGGGGAGCTGTCAGCGATAGCTGACTGAGGGGGAGCCTCGGTCGGCGAATGAAACTTAAACAAACCCCCATAAACAAAGAAGTAAAGGAAGTAACCCTATGGTTATGGAAAACCCCTTCGAGGGCAAGGAAATCTGGTTCGGCGTTGGTTCGCAGGACCTGTACGGCGAAGAAGCCCTGCGCCAGGTCGCCATTCACTCCGCTGAAATGGTCGACTACCTGAACAACACCGGCAAGATTCCGGCCAAGATCGTCCTCAAGCCCACCCTGAAGTCCTCCGACGGTGTCAAGGAGTTCATGGTCGAGGCTTCCGCCAACCCGAACGTCATCGGCGTAATCACCTGGTGCCACACCTTCTCCCCGGCCAAGATGTGGATCCGCGGTCTCGAAGTGCTGACCAAGCCGCTGCTGCAGCTGGCCACCCAGCATCACAAGGAGATTCCGTGGGAGACCATCGACATGGACTTCATGAACCTGAACCAGGCCGCACACGGCGACCGTGAGTTCGGCTACATCGTCTCCCGCCTTGGCATTCCGCGCAAGATCGTCGTCGGCCACTACACCGATCCGGAAGTCGCCGAGAAGGTCGGCACCTGGGCTCGCGCCTGCGCCGGCTGGGACGCCTCCCAGAACATGAAGGTCATGCGTTGGGGCGACAACATGCGTAACGTCGCCGTCACCGAAGGCGACAAGACCGAGGCCGAGCGCGTGTTCGGCGCCTCCATCAACACCTGGGCCGTCAACGAACTCGTCGCCGCATACGACAAGGTCAAGGACGATCAGGTCAAGGCTCTCATCGAGGACTACAAGGCCAAGTACGACGTTGCCCCCGAGCTGCTGGACTCCCGCTACGATGAGCTGTTCATCGCAGCCAAGGAGGAAGCGGCCATGGTCAACATGATGCGTGAGAACGGTTGCACCGCCGCCGTCGACAACTTCGAGGATCTGGGCGCCCTGCCGCAGCTGCCGGGTGTCGGCCCGCAGCGCTTCCCGTCCGAGTACGGCTGGGGCTTCTCCGCAGAAGGCGACTGGAAGACCTCCGTGCTGGTGCGCATCGGTGCCGTGATGGGCTACGGCCTTGAGGGTGGCGCCTCCCTGATGGAGGACTACTCCTACAACTTCGAGCCGGGCAACGAGCTCGACATGGGCTCCCACATGCTTGAGGTCTCCCCGGCCATCGGCACCATCGAGAAGCCGAAGCTGGCCATCTACCCGCTGGGCATCGGCGGCAAGTCCGACCCGGTTCGTCTGGTGTTCTCCGGCAAGCCGACCGACGCCGTGGTGGTCTCCATGGCCGATGAGCGCGAACGCTTCCGTCTGCTCATGGACGAAGTCACCGTCGTTGAGCCGCAGGGCTCCCTCAAGGAGCTGCCTTGCGCTCGCGCCGTGTGGAAGCCGAAGCCGGATCTGAAGACCGCCGTGCAGTGCTGGATCACCGCCGGTGGCTCTCACCACACCTGCATGACCACGTCCGTTGGCCGTGAGGCTTGGGAAGACTTCGCCCGCATCGCCGGTGTCGAACTCGCCGTGATCGACGAGAACACCACCGCCCGCCAGTTCGAGAAGGAGCTGGAGATCAGCGAGATGTACCATCGTCTCAACAATCGTCACTGAGATTATGGCGTGATAGCGGCGCGGTAGATTATCAGACGCATCATCCTTCGTGCGTCGTTGCCCATCTACCGCGTTTGCTTTCATGGCAGTCAGTGCCGTTCACTGAACGGTGGCGGCCGGGAGAATGCGCAACATTCTTCCGACATTGATGGGGATCTTCTCCTTATATTCCATCCATCATCCATATCCCCATCGCATAAGGCGCATCCGGAATCCTCTCTGGATGCGCCTTATGCGTTATCGTCACATGCTTTGCAATCGCCGGAGGCGCTCGCGGGGGACGAATCGAATTGGAACGAACCGTGGCTGGACAGGGGACCGGAACAGGCGGTTCGGCTCTGCGATGGGTAGACTGTTACCGATACCGTCATGCAATGCAACTGTGAGGATTGGTGCGCGATATGCTCATTTTGTTCGTCTGTACAGGCAATATCTGCAGGTCCCCCATGGGCGAACTGCTGTTGGGGAGGTATTTGTCAGGCACCACCATCAGCGTAGCCAGTGCAGGCACACGAGGACTTACACGCCACGAGATGGACCGATACAGTGCCAGACTCATGCGCAGCGTAGACATCGAACCCAGCGGATTCCGTTCACGTCGCCTTACCAAAGCCATGGCGGAGGAAGCGGATCTGATACTCTGCTTCGAAAAGAATCAGCGCAAAGACATCGTCACACTGGCACCGAACGCCGTCCGTTACACGTTCCTGGTGGATGATTTCGCCAACATGTGCCAATATTGCGCTCAGCAGGGCCTGGTCGAGGGGCTCACCGTTCAGGAACGCTTGGAATCGGTCGTCAGAGCATCCACAATCATTCGACCAATGCTTCCCAAAACCAAGGATATCGAAGACCCATTGGGCAAACCGTTCGCAACGTTCGTGAAAGTGGCCAACGAACTCAACCGCGACCTGTGCGCCATACTGAACGCGTTGAAAAAACGGCGTCAAGTGGATTCCGCTCCGGTGCGGCAGCAGATTGTGCAGTGAACTATCGTACCCATCGCGTAGAAAACGTGAGAATCCGTCAGTATGAGTGCTGCTACGGGCAAGCGTCTGCAACGATGGCAAGCCGAGTGCAACAATGGGATGCCATCGAAGGGTGAAGCGCAACTGCATGACGAACGATACGAATCACGATACCGGCAACGGCATCCGTAACGACTGTGCGAATCGTGCGCAGCACGATATGCCGGCGACATACGCATCCTCCGACGCAATACCGCCCGACATGCACAATACACGAGGCGTGCAAGGCATGGTGGGTCGTCTCGCAGAATCCCATAGATTCATCATCATGCTGCGCACAATCATGGCGATAACGCTCATCGCCATGGTGCTGCGTATGATTCCAGGCGGCTTCGGCGGCAGAAAATACGTTCCCATCGTTGTGGCACTTATGCCGTGGTTCATTATCCCCACTGCTGCCGTTGCCATCATCGCATTCGCCATACGCCAGCGTGCGCTCGCCGTTATATGTGTTGTCTGCATTATGGTGCAGGTGTGCTGGCACTGGGGGTTCATAGTGCCGACCGACAGATTGTCGGTACGCGCGCGTCTCGCGGTTACGCAAAGCGAATTGGACACGACTGATCGTTATGCGCGAATCATGACGTTGAATGCGAAGGAAGGCGCTGCGGATGCCGACCATATTGTGCGGATGGTTCGTGATGAGCATGTAGAGGTGCTGGCATTGCAGGAGGTGTCGCATGGACTGGTGCAACGGTTGCGTGATGCCGGCTTGGAAGCGACGTTGCCTTATTCGAACGTGGCGAAGTGGTCGGCGCATGACAACGGTGGCGTGAACGCGCTGTGGAGCGCGGCTCCTATGAGCGACACTACGGGGGATCTCATTCCCATCGAGTCCTCCAGTATTCCGGCGTCCAGCATTGATTTTGGTGGAGTGGCCGTGCGATTCGGTTCGGTGCATCCATTTTCGCCCCGCCCGAGCAACCAAGGGTTATGGAGCAAAGGGTTAAGCGCCATTGGGCAGTTACAGGGGAGCAAAGGCAAGTATGTGCTGATGGGGGATTTCAACGCCATATGGGATCATGCCAGTTTCCGGTATCTGCTTGGGGCGCGCTTCCTGGATTCGGGCGAACGCGCCGGAAGCGGATTCCATATGACCTACCCGTCGAATGTGAAGCTGCTGGGCGTCATTCCGATGCCTGCCTGTTCCGAGATCGATCATATCGTGCACGATCGCGGTGTTATCGTAGGCGATCTTGAGGCGCGTGCGGTTGCCGGTTCCGATCATAAAGCGCTGCTGGGGACTATGGAGATCACCGGCTGAACAAGCTCCAAAAGTGCGGCAATCGTAAGGCTTTCCTCCTATGTAATGCCAGCATGGGCGAGCAACGGCACTCGCTTGGCCATGTCCATATGACGATGGGGTACACCCCCGTCCGGTGCTTCTGCCGGAAGGTGTCGGTTTATGGACGGTGCGGTTGACGGAACGGTGAAAACGTTGGCGTTTGTCGTGATTTGTGTAGCATATGTGAAGTCAATGCGTTGTGGAAAAGAACGTTATCAATGGCAGTTCGGTCAAGTATTTTTTGCAGAAATGCCTGTTATTAAAAGAATGCGCTTATGGAAGTGGTATTTAAAAAGTATTATGCGTGTAAAACAGAATTCGTTGTTGGTAATGAGAGTTGCCTTACCAGCAAAATCTGTTGTTAATATAGTGAAGAAAACGCAACTCAATTGTATATGCAATTAAGTTGCAGTGTTGGTGCATGGCGCCATAGATATTGGCAAAGAAAAGGAAAAATATGGCATTGCTTCAGGGATTTGAGGAAATCAACACGTCCGTTCCAACGGGAAAGGCCGTGATGACAATCACCGAATCCGTCGCACGTTTCAATAAGGCTACGGCGGCGGATCTTGGCTACCCTGCATTCGTCAAGATTCTTATCAACGACAAAACCCGACAGATTGCGGTGCAGGCATGCAGCGCGAAAAGCGCTAACGCGGTGAAGTTCAGTAAGCCGGAAGGCAAGCAGACCGCCTCTGTGAATATTAAGGAAGCGGTGGTGCTTGAAGCCCTGCATAAGTACTTCGAGCTTCCGCAGGCTTCTGAAGGCGAGGTGGCGTATAAGTCCGTTGCCGGCACGATTCACGTCGAGGAAAAGGTCATCATCTTCGACATCGATGCGGCGGTTCCCGGTACCATGAAGAAGCGTGGCCGCAAGAAGAACGCTTGATTTTCCCGGTGCAATGCCCTCAAACCTTGAATGGTTTGAGGGCCTCGTTATCCTTTTGAACGAGGAAGATGGGAAGGGACTCCGTGACTAGAAGACAGCAGAAAACAGGAAACTGAACAGAACGATTCGAATGTCAGACCTTCGGGTATCACGTTTGCCGATTTGTTCGCAATCATTCACAAGCATATTGTTACAGCTGTAGTTTGCTTTGTAACTGTGGTTGCCGTTGCCTGCGGGTATGCCTTTCTCTCGTCCTCGCAGTATTCCGCCACGGCTCAAATCATCGCCACATATAAATCTTCTCAAGATGGCAATGTTGGCGATATTACTCAACAGAGCATGGGGGTACCTATGTGTCGAATCAGATTACGTGATCATCGATACCGCGCCGCTCACCGTTTCTAACGACGCCATCGTATTCGGCATGGACCAGCGGCATTGTTCTCGTTACCGCCCGAGGCTTGTGCCGAAAGAAGAATCTTGAGGAGGTCGCGGATTCGCTGCGTACCGCCAAGGTGCCGGTGCTGGGCTTCGTGTTCAACTTCGCCAATCCGAAGAAAAGCCACAATGAGGCCTATTACTACTACTATGAGGATGGGGCGAAGCGCAGCGCCGCAAGGCGAGGCAGAAAACACTGATTTGCTTTAAGACATGCGGAATTATTGGGGCGGTGCCTTACTTGGGTGCCGCCCTTTGCATATTCGATAGGGAAGTTGCCAAGAGCCGACGGCGAATGTTGCGATATGTGAAAAGAAATGATGGGGCATGGGGATGCCGTTCCTCGTTCGACTAAACTAACCGACGGAATATGCCTGAGGGCAGGATGAGAACAGAACGTAAGGCAGTACATGGACGAGCAGAAATTCACGGGGGAGCCTCTGAATCTCAGTTTTCCGGCGGTACAGAATCAGCAGAAGACGGACAAGCGGGGCGAACGGGTTGAATCGCCCGTGGTGTCGGGTGATATTGTCGACAGCTCTTGGGATTTCGAGCCGCTTACCTTTCCGGATTTTGCGGCGGAAGCGGAGAAGGGGCCGCGTCATGCCGCTCCGAAGCGCAATATTCTGAGTGCTCTTGGTGCGGATACCACGGGTGCATCCGATGCGAACGAACCCGAAAGCCGCGATACCGATGAGGACCCCGATTCGCAGGGGAGTGCCACCGTGTTCCTGCCGGAAACGGCATCTTCGGAAGGGGCGCATCCCCTTGATCACATGCCCGCAACGCCGGTGACCGTGGAACAGCAGCCGGATCAAGCGCAAGTCTTCGGCGGTGAGCAGACCGTCACATTGCCGCCAGTGGTCGGTGGCACCGAGGAGTTGGACAATGTGAGCGAATCGGAGGATTCCGGTTCGGGTTCAAGGCGTTCCGCATCCGGCAAGCGTGCCGGAACGCGCAGAAGGAACACCATCATCACCATCGTGGTGCTGGCGATCGTGTTGGTGGCAGGAATCGGCGGCTTCGTGCTGTGGAAGGGCGGGCAGTCCGGGAAACACGATGATGCCGTGTCAGCCTGCTCCGAGGCATCAGAACAGTATGGCAAGGCGAAGAAGGCGCTGAACGCGGCATTGAAGAGCGCCGAAAGCGCCCAGTCGATCACCGCGTCGCAAGTCACGGACGCCACGACCATAGAGCAGCTGAAGCAGCAGGTGAACAACGCCGGGCATTACGGCGAAGCGCAAAGCTGTGCCGCAAGCCGTTCGCTGACCGAACTGAAGAACGGCATCGAGACCATGGAAACGCAGACCACCGATATGAACAGGAGCGCCGAGGCGATCCGCAAGGCGGTTTCCGCAGTGAACATCAGCAAGACGGCCATGGGCTTCAATTCGCTTAAGGATGCGGTCGCCACCGCCCAAGATCTGATGGACAACAGCAAGGGCGCGGTGAGTGACGAATCCACACGTAGTGCATTGCAAGAAGCGATTGACGCCGCGAATGCCCTGATTTCGAAGAACAGTACGGATGATGCCGCTATTACCAGTGCTCTTTCCGCACTGAGATCGGCAAGCGATAAGGTGGAGAATTCCATGAGCGCTGCGACATCGCAGAGCGCTAGCGGAAACGACGGCACGTACGGCTATGGCACTTACGGCAACACTTACGGCTACAACACCAATGGCTACAACGGGTATGACAACGGCACATACAACGACGGCCAGAATCAGAACAACGCCAATACCGGCGGGCAACAGAACACCGGCGGCAACGATTCCGACTCCAAGCCCGATTCCGCCGGCGCCGGTGGAGAAAATGCCGGAAGCAATGGCAGCGCCAATAGCAGCCAGAACGGCACCGGCACAGGCAGCAGCTCGGGGAATGGGAACACTGCCGGCAGCACTCAGAGCACCGGCAATGGCCAGTGAGCTGAATAACCGGCAGGACGTTCAAGCAGCCGGAAAGTAACGGCTATTCCCGGCAAACGCATTGCGCCCTGTGCGCCGGCAACATCCGGCGCACAGGGCAATGCGTAACAAAGACTGAATCAGCGCTTGCCGCCGTACAGATCGCGGTCGATCACCTCGGCGAACACGCGGTTCACCGCCGGGCGCACGACTTTCAGGCTCGGTGTCAGGCACTTGTTCTCCTGCGTGAGCTGGGTGTCAAGCACCACGAATTTGCGCACCGATTCCGCGCGGGAGACTGTGCTATTCGCCGCATCCACGTAGTGCTGGATTTCATCATGCACTGCGGCGTTCAATGCCAGGCGATCCAGCGGGGTGTCGGCGGATAGGTCATGCTTGGGCAGCCACTGCGCCAGCGCCTCCGGGTCGAGCGTGATCAATGCGCCGATGAACGGCCGCTGGTCGCCGACTACCACGGCATGCTCCACGATCGGGCATTTGCTGATTTCCTCCTCCAGCGGGATGGGGGAGACGTTCTTGCCGCCTGCGGTGATGATGATGTCTTTCTTACGCCCGGTGATGCTGATGCGGCCGGCGTCGTCGATGCTTGCCAGATCGCCGGTGCGCAGCCAGCCGTCCTCGGTGAACACTTCGGCGGTCTTCTCCGGCAGATTATGGTAGCCGCGGAACACGTTCGGCCCCTTGACCTGCAGCTCACCGTCCTCGCTGATACGCACGGATGAGCCGGGGGCAGGCTGGCCGACTGTGCCAATCACATTGTCGTTGACACGGGTTGCTGCGAACGGTGCGGCGGTTTCCGTCATGCCGTAGCCTTGGATCATCGGCAGGCCGATGCCGGTGTAGAAGTGCGCCAAGTCGAGGGAGAGAGGCGCGCCGCCGCAAGCCACATAGCGGATGTTCGGGCCCAGTGCACTACGCACGGTGCGGTATACGAGCGCCTCGTACTTGGCATGTTCGGCGATCTCGCCAATGGTGTGCGATTCGCCGGCCTGCTCCTTGCGGCTCCACGTGCGTGCAGCCTCGGCGGCTTTCAGGAACAGGCGCCCCTTGAAGCCCATGCCGGCCTTATGCGAGGCGGCGTTATATACCTTTTCGAACACGCGCGGCACTCCCAGCAGGTAGGTCGGGCCAAAACTGCGCAGATCGGGCAGCAGCGACTTCGTATCCGGCAGGTAGCCGACCACGCCGTCATCGGAGGCGATGGAAGCGTACTGAATAAAACGGGCGAAACAGTGCGCCAACGGCAGGAACAGCAGCAGACGTGGATGATTGTCGAGGACTATCTCGTGCAGCGCCTGGCTGGCGGAGATCGTGATGCTCACGAAGTTGCGGTGCGTGAGCTCAACGCCTTTTGGCAGGCCGGTGGAGCCGGAGGTGTACACGATGGTCGCCAGATCGTCTACATGCACCGAGGCGACACGTTCGGCAAGCTCCTCGTCGGACACCGCCACGCCGAGCCCTTCCAGCGCGCCCAGCGCGTTGCCGTCGATCATGAGGATCTGACGCAGACTCGGGCAGTTGTCTTTGACGGAATCGAGACGGTCATAACGTTCGCGGTTGTCGGCGATGGCAAGTTTGACCGCGGAATCGTTCATGATGCGCTGCGCCTGGGAAGCGGAATCGGTGTCGTAGATCGGTACGCTTACCGCGCCCACCGCAGCCAGCGCGAAGTCGAGAATGCCCCATTCAAGACGGGTGGAGGAGAATAGCGTCACCGCATCGCCTTTGGCGATGCCCAGCGCGATCAGGCCTTTCGCGGCGGAGACGACGGATGCATGGAATTCGCCGGCGGTGATGTCCTGCCAGCGCCCGGGGCCGAGCTTTTTCGATGCGATCACCGTGTCTGTTCCGGTGCGTTCGATGCGCCGGGTGAGCAGGGAATAGATGATCTGGTCGTCGTCCAATTCGATGGATGCGCCGGGAGTGGTGTATTCGGAGAGCATAGATATCCGCACTTTCTTTGTGTCTCAGGCGATTTTGCCGCGCTTCCTTTCAGGTTACGCTTGCGTAGGTTGCGACACGTTGTGAAGCGCTCCAAAAACCGCGCTGATGTTTTGTCGGGTGCGAAATGGACGGGGGCGGGGAACATGGATTGCATCAGTACGGTGGGTAGGCCGCCGTAACACAATAGTGCCTTTGCACATTACAATGTGGTCGTAATGCGTGCCGGGGGCGTCACTTCCCCTAGCATGAGGTGGACAGCCATTGTAAAGAATCGAAGGGAAACGATTGTGGCCGAGAACCGTAACGAACTGAACAAGAATCTTGCCCAGATGCTCAAGGGCGGCGTGATCATGGATGTCACGACCCCGGAGCAGGCGCATATCGCCGAAGACGCCGGTGCCTGCGCGGTTATGGCGCTGGAGCGCATCCCCGCCGACATCCGTGCGGCCGGTGGTGTGAGCCGTATGAGTGACCCGGCAATGATCCGCGGCATCCAGGAGGCCGTGTCCATTCCGGTGATGGCCAAGGTGCGTATCGGTCATATTGCCGAAGCCCGCATTCTGCAGGCCATTGACATCGATTACATCGACGAGTCCGAGGTGCTGAGCCCGGCTGACGACGTGTACCACATCGACAAGAACCAGTTCGACGTGCCGTTCGTGTGCGGCG
>ERZ507026.560-NODE-560-length-15853-cov-9.361248_pt1 | contig 15853 bp, 13 predicted proteins | sample MGYA00512876_ERZ507026 | MGnify/ENA metagenome assembly ERZ507026 | reverse complement strand
CGCTGGAATACCGCAGGACGGGCAGCACCCGCCGCTACCACCCCGGCTATGAGTGCAAGTGGGCGACCAATACCGTTGTGCATATCCTTGAAAACCGGGAATACACAGGCTGTCTGGTAAATTTCAAGACAGAAAAACTTTCTTACAAAGTCAAGCACAGTGTAGAAAATCCCCCGGAAAAGCAAGTGATTTTCGAGAACCACCACGAGCCTATCATAGACACCCAAACATGGGAACGGGTGCAGGAGCTTCGCAAACAGCGCAAACGCCCAAACCGCTATGATGAAGTGGGTTTGTTCTCCGGCATACTGTTCTGTGCGGACTGCGGCAGCGTGATGTATCAGCAGCGATACCAGACGGACAAGCGCAAGCAGGACTGTTATATCTGCGGCAACTACAAGAAACGCACCCATGACTGTACGGCGCACTTTATCCGCACCGACCTCTTGACCGCTGGTGTACTCTCCAATCTGCGGAAAGTGACCAGCTATGCGGCAAAGCATGAAGCCCGGTTTATGAAACTCTTGATTGAGCAGAACGAGGACGGGGGCAAACGCAGGAACGCCGCCAAGAAAAAGGAACTGGAAGCCTCCGAGAAACGCATAGCCGAGTTATCCGCTATCTTCAAGCGGCTGTATGAGGACAGCGTGACCGGGCGCATATCAGACGAGCGTTTCACAGAGCTGTCGGCAGACTATGAAGCAGAGCAACGGGAGCTGAAAGAAAGAGCCGCTGCTATTCAAGCGGAGCTTTCCAAAGCACAGGAAGCCACCGTGAACGCAGAAAAGTTTATGAATGTTGTCCGGCGGCATACCAGCTTTGAAGAACTTACCCCTACTCTGCTGCGGGAGTTTGTAGAGAAAATCGTTGTGCATGAGTGCAGCTATGACGAGAACAAGACCCGCAGACAGGACATTGAGATTTATTATTCTTTTGTTGGCAAGGTGGACTTGCCCGAATAACCGCCCGACCTATCCGACACAATGCGCAAGTGCCGGATAGGAACGGCAAAATTTTTTACACTTCTATTACTTCTTTATCGCACATTAGCAGATTCGCAAGGGTTATCAGGCGCTGAAGTAGTTTCGTCGGTTTCGGTCCATCGAAATAGCCCTTTCCGTCAAATAGAGATACGAGCTCCTTGGCGCCTTCCTGGCTGTGACCCACTTCTTTGTAAAACATGATTGAAGTTGGAGCCATTCCATCATATTTGAGCTCTGTTAGGAAACGCTTGATGCAAGGGACGCTGTCGCCGTTTGGGCCAAACCAAATGCGGTTATCCTGGAGTCTCTCGCGAAACGCGTTTCGCGAGAGCCTCCAGCAGCGTCCTGCTGGAGGCTCTACAACACGCCCCGAGGGCGTTGTGATTGGATAGTCGGAATCTGGGCTGTAAGTCTTTACACTGAGGTCGCTTGGCTTCCAAACGCCTCGAGGGTCGTTGTCTGGATTCTTGTAGCGGGCGTTTGCCTCGTCTGTTCTCGGCAGGCGTCCAATCACAAAGCGCTCAATGGATTTGGCGTATACGAGAACATAATCATGGCTATTTGAAACGTATTTGGCGTCATTCTTGGGCGAGTAAGCTCGTTCCCAGATTAGCTGAGAAACGAAATTTGCCTCTCCGAACACCTCGTCACAGAGGATGCGCAAATTGCGGTCTTCGTTATCGTCAATCGAAATGAAAATGACGCCATCGTCGGTTAGGAGCTCTCGAGCCAGTCTCAACCTAGGGTACATCATCGAGCACCAGTCGCTATGGTAGCGGCCACTTGTGTCGGCGTTGGACTGGCCGGCGAGTCCCGCCTGCTCCTTATAGTTATCGACAGAGTTGCCGAAATTGTCCTTGTAGACAAAGTCGTGACCCGTGTTGTAGGGTGGGTCGATGTAGATCATCTTGACCTTGCCGTGGTAGCCGCGCTGTAGGAGCTTCAGCACCTCGAGATTGTCGCCTTCGATATAAATGTTGTCCGAGTCGAAGGACCCATCCTCTCCATCGCGGCTGCGGCTTTTCTCGATACGGGGACGCAAAGTAGCAGTGCTGGACATCTGCGACTGGCGGATGGCATCGGCCTTGCCGGGCCACGTGAACGCATAGCGCTCCAGGCCCTCGTCTACCTCGTCGCCAAGCTCCAGCCGCAGTTTGTCGAAGTCGATTCCGCTCTCGGAGAACACTTCGGGCATCAGCTCCTTGAGCTTATTCAGGCGGTCGTCAATAAGACTCTCCGATTCAAGAGTCATCTTTTCTATCTCGCCCATGAGGTCTCCTCCTAGGAAAGTTGAGATTTGATTAGTTGAACTATGTAGGGCATGGCGGCAATAAAAACGTCGGTGCCCTTGCCGGCAAGCCAGCTCAGGAGTTTGTCAAGCTTGCTGCCCCGTTTGCTTTTATCTTTTGTGTTGAGATCGCCCATCATCCCTTTGAGCAGCGTCTTCTCGTCATCGGAAAGCGTTGTCTCTGGCAATTTGTCAATCTGTTCAAAGGTTGCCTCTAACGTGACCTGTACGTTGCTCGTGGCGGATGCCGTGAGGCTGACGCTAGCGCCCTGCGCTTCGGCGATTTTCAGCTTACGGAGCTCCTCATCACGGAAATGCTTCAGTTTGTCGATACGTAGTTGCGTCTGTTCATCGTTGAAATCATTGCGATTGGAAGACCCATAGGAATAGGAGGCTAGTCCGTCCGTGTAGGAGTCGTAGCCCCTCGCGTTTGCGTAGACGTAGTCGATTGAGTCGTATACGGCTTTGAGCTCGTCGTCTTTCACGCCCTCTTCAAGAGCTTGCTCCAGTCTCCTGATATGCTGCGTTATAGTTGCGCAGAATGCGGCACCGAACGCTTTGTCGTCTGAGTCTTCCCGCTTTAGGCGCAGCTTCTGGAGAATCATCCCTAGGTCGCTTTTCGAGTAGCGAAATGAGCTTGAGGAATTGATATATTTTAAAGCCTCGGGGTTAGTGTAGTCGAGGTCGAAGACCTGCATGATTTCACGGCAGAGCGCATCAACATCCTCATCTGCAGCATCACTCAAAAGGCGCGCCGCTCGCAAAATATACTCATCTAGAACGGCCATTGCAGATCTCCTTTATCTCATCGGCGACCGCCCTCAGGCGTCGCTCCTCTTCCTTCATTTCCATCCTCAGCTTCGCGGACTCGTTGAGCGTTATGTCCTTCGACCGCCGCTGCTCCTTCAGCCGCTTGACGGAGGCTCCCATCTCATCGTAGCGCGACGTGAGGGCGATCAGCTTTTCCCGGTCTCGAGCGGGGCATACGGGGTAGAACCCCAGGCCGCCAATCGCGCGGGACAGCGCTACGGTGCGCGACAGGTCGACCAGGTACTCCCAGAGGTCGCCCTGCGAGAGCGGCCCGAATGCCAGCGCGCCTAGGAAGTCCGCGTATTCTGAACGGCCAGGATCGAACGCGCCCGTCGACTCGACTCGGTCGACGACCGTCGCGCCCTGCTCGGCCTGGCTCCTCCGCGTGAGGGCGACCGATATGCACGCGCAGCCGCCCGCCTCGACCAGGAGCACCGTCGGGTTCGGGAAGCACTTGTGCACGAGCTCCGCCACCTCGGCCACCGCCATGGTCCCGGCTGTCATCTCGCAACGGAGGAAGACGACGCTCTGCACGTTGCGCTCGTCGTCCTCGTACGGCGGGATGCGCGTCGTGGACTTCTGGACCGTGGCGAAGTGCTCGAGGCGCGCGACCTTGTCGAGCCTCTTCTGCTCGGTCTTGGTGAGCATGGCCTGCTTGACGAGCACCGTCTTGGGAATGCGGCGGCATCCCGCGAGCGCCGCTTCGGGCAGGCGCAGGATTCCGTTCCAGTCGATGCCGCTCATCGCAGCACCGCGAAACATACCAACGAGTAGTCGTTGAAGCCCATGACGGTGCCGCTGCCGACCTCTCCCAGGCTGAACAGGCTCTCGATGCCTTTGTCCTGCTGCGTTCCGGTGATGGCCGCAACGACATCGTCAAGCAGGTCGGTGTAGGCGTCCATCCTCGTCCCGTCGCGGGTCTCGCGGTTGAACTCGCGGCACAGCTTAGCGATGGGCTCGGGATGCCCAGAGCAGACGGCGCGCATGATGTCGAGCGCCGGCTTGGGCTGGGTGTGCTTCGTCATGACCTCGCCGTCGGCCGACACGTACACCACGTAGTACGGGAAGACAGGGTTCGTGTCCCTGGGATCGTTGCCCTCGTCGTTCTGCTTGAGGCAGAAGACCACGCCTGGCTTCACGTCGCTGCGAAGCTCGTCGGGGATGGGGGCCACGGCGTGCAGTCCCGCCGGCGAGTTCTCCAACGCGCCGGGATGCTCCTTGGCGTAGCGCTGGAGCTCCACGCGGAAGTCGTCGAAGGCGAAATCCGTGATCGAGATGCCGCCCGAGATGTCCTCGAGGTCGAGCACCTCGCTCTTGAGCTGCTGGAGCTGCCGGCGACGGTACTTGAGGTCGTTCATCTCTCCATTGCCCTTGGCCTCCAGCACGTTCTCCTCGCCGGTTGCCGACGCGTCGAGCAGCGCCATGCGCCCCTTCACGCGGCCCTCGAGCTGGATGTACTCGTCGAGCGCGATGTCCGGCCAGAAGTTGACCAGCTGGATCTGGGAGTTCTTCGATCCCAGGCGGTCGATGCGGCCGAAGCGCTGGATGATACGCACGGGGTTCCAGTGGATGTCGTAGTTCACCAGGCAGTCGCAGTCCTGCAGGTTCTGGCCCTCGGAGATGCAGTCCGTCGCGAAGACGACGTCGATCTCGCCGAGCTCCCGCTGGCTCTCCGGCAGCTCCTTTGAGACGGGAGAGAACCTCGCGAGGATGTTCTCGAAGGTGGTCCTGGGAAGCTTCAGCGAGTAGGTCCGGTTGGAGCTGCCCGCCACCTCGGCGCACTCGATTCCGAGCTCGCGCTTCAGCCAGGGCGCCAGCTGCTCGAAAAGGTACGCCGTCGTGTCGGCGAACGCGCTGAACACCAGCACCTTGCGGTTGCCGGGGTTGTACGGCTCGCTGACCTTGCCCGCGATGAAGTCGCGCAGCTTCACGAGCTTGGCGTCGCGCTCGGGCGTCACCGCGTCGGCATAGGTTAGCAGGGCCCGGAGCACCTGGATGTCGAAGTCGAGGTCCTGGCCCAGGCGCAGGGCGTCGACGTCTCGCAGGTCGACTCGCACCTTGCCGCCGGCCTCGAACTCCTCGGCATCGTCGTCGTCGAACCCGTCCTCGAGGCCCTCGGTGCCGTAGGCGACCCCCGACGCGTCGGCGTCGAGCCTCGCGCGCAGGTCGACGCAGCCGTCGAGGATTCGTCGCAGCGTGATGCGGAAGCTGTTCACGGAGGACTCCATGCGCTTGAGGACGTTGACGCGCATGAGGTTGGCCACCGCCGTCGTGCGGTGGACCTGGCTCTCGAAGTCCTTGCCCCACGTGTCCCCGTAGCGGTCCTCGTACTTGCGGCGCTGGTCGGCGCGCACGTAGGAGAGCACCTGGTACTGGGCGAACGTGAGCTGGGCGATCATGTCGTTGAGCACGGCAATCGGCGGCAGCTCGCCTTCTAGGTCAATGGGCGTCTGAAACGACAGGGGCGGCCGGCGCGCCGGGAAGGTACCGCTCGCGGCGCCGTAGTACTTCGTGATGTGCTTGCGGCTGCGCGCGATGGTCAGCACGTCGAGCAGCTTGAAGTAGTCGGCGTTCACCGCGTTCACGAAGCTCTCGGTCGTGCGCTCGGAGTCGGAGAGCTTGCTCCACTCGTTGAACCTCTGCTGGGCGACGCGCGTCACGTGGGTGATCGACGGGATGCCATCGGTATCGGCGAGGTACGCGTCGTCTCCCTCGGTGATGAGCTCGATCTGGTTTCGCAGGTCGAGCAGGCGGTTGTTCACCGGGGTGGCAGAGAGCATGAGCACCTTCGTGCGCTGGCCCGACTTGATGACGTCCTCGATGAGGCGCGTGTAGCGGTCGGTCTTGTCCGCGTCGGTGCTCTTGTTCCTGAAGTTGTGGCTCTCGTCGATGACGAGGAGGTCGAAGTGGCCCCAGCGCAGGTGCTCGAGGTCCACCTCGCCGCTCATGCCGTGGTAGCGCGACAGGTCGGTGTGGTTGAGCACCGTGTAGCTGAAGCGGTCGTCGGCCAGCGGGTTGCGGTCGTCGTTGTCCTGCGTCCACAGGGTCCAGTTGTCCCGCAGGCGCTTCGGGCACAGCACGAGGATGCGGTCGTTGCGCTCCTGGTAGTACTTCATGACGGCGAGCGCCTCGTAGGTCTTGCCCAGGCCCACCGAGTCGGCGATGATGCAGCCCTTGTACTTCTCCAGCTTGCGGATGGCGCCCACGACGGCGTCCTTCTGGAAGTCGTAGAGCTTGCTCCAGACCACGGACTCCTCGAACTTGAGGCCGGGGCGGATGCCGTTGTCCTCGTCGTCCTCCATGAAGTCGCGGAACAGGTGGTACAGGGTCAGGAAATAGATGAACTCGGGCGGGTTCTCGCGGTAGAGCGTCTCGACCTGGGCGGCCACCTGCGCGGTGACCTCCTCGACCATGGCAGGGTTGTCCCAGACCGACTCGAACATCATCTTGAGGCCGACGGCCTCGGTCGCGTTCTCGAAATGGCTCACGCAGGTCACGGTTCCCGGACGGCGCTCGTAGCCGAGGCCCTCCTGCGTGAAGTTCGCGGCGGCGCCCATGAAGGCGTGGTCGTCGCCGGATGGGTTCTCCACCACGTAGGTGCCGCCCGGCTGAATGGCGCCGGACGTCTTGGCGGACTTGAAGACGCCCTTCTCGCGGATCCACTCGGCGCATTCGCGGGCGAGCGCGCGTTGGTTTAGGTTGTTGCGCAGCGTGAGCTCGAGCCCCGAGCCGCCGACGCCGACCTCGCGCGCGCGGCGGGCTACCTCGAACTCGCGCGGCTCCTTCGAGTCGGCCATGCGCTTGATGAAGGTGGGCTCGCTGAACAGGAAGCGCACCTCGTCGACCTTGGAGAGCTCCTCTTTGAGCTCCCCGTAGGCGAACACGGTGAAATACGAGCTGATTATCGACAACTTCGCGCCGTCGTCGATGGATTCGCCGAGGGCGTCTCCCAGGCGCTCCGCGCCGACGTTGCTTAGCGACTTCACGCCTCTATGCCCCCTTTTTCGCGAGCTCTTCGATCATGCAGGTGCGCACGAAGGCGGAGAAGCTCATGCCCCGCAGGGCCGCCTCCTCCTTCGCCGCGTCGCGCAGGGTGTCGGGGATGCGCAGGGTCACGGAGACCTGGTCGCCGTCCACCAGGAAGCTTCTGATCTCGGTCTCGTCGGGATTGCTCTTGATGAGCTCCTTGTAGCTGTCAGGCATCTGCGCTCCCATCGCTCGAAATGCAATACAAATGCGTCCAGGTGGATTATAGCTTAGGTCCCCAACCCCAATACGTGGGGTATGCCGCCAAGGACCACCGGTGGGCTTTGGTGGGCAAGCGGCGAAGCGTTCCCTCTCCGCTGCGCGCACAAAAAGCAGCCGCCAATCTCGACGGCTGCTCCACGGGCACATCGCCCGCCGCAATTCGATTCGGCGCTGCTCACGCGCCGGGGAAAGTGCGCTTCTCTCCCCCGCCCTTCTTGCCTACTTGCCCTCGCCCGCGAGTAACTCCTCGAGGCGAGCGTTGAACTTCTCGGGATGCTCGTAGGCCATGAGGTGGCCGCCCATCACGTAGGTCGGGGTCTCCGGGAACTGCTCGCGGCAGAACGGCTCGACCACGTCGGCCCAGTGCTCGGCGATGTACATAAGGGTGGGCACGGTCTTCGCGGCGGTCTTTGCCACGTCCAGGTAGTTGCAGAAGATCGCGTCGCAGAACAGCTGGCGGGCAATCCAGTACGGCGTGCGGCGGCTCATGTCCATGAGGTACTCGTACTCGTCGGCCGAAAGTTCGCGCTGCATCATCGCCTGCGTGAGGTACTCGTCCCAGAACGCCTCGGCGCTCTCGGGGTGCGTGAGCACGCGCGTGGCCACCTCCGAGAGCCCGGCCAGCGTGCCCTCGGTCCACCACGCGGGGTCCTCCAAGAGCGGCAGCGGGCGGATGGCGGGCGCCCTTCTTGCCCGTGCCCTTCTTTCCGCGTGCGCACGCGTCCGCGCCGGCTAGGCCTCCTGGCAGTTGTCGATGGCCGCCAGCGTGCTCTCCGCGTACCTGCGGTACATCCCCGCGCGCTCGTTCGAGAAGTCACGCTCCGCGATGGCGCTGTCTCGCCAGGCGCAAAGGTCGCTGATCTCGTCCTGCAGGCGATCGATGAGCGTCTGCGCGGCGGCGACCGCCGGCGCGCCCTGCCCGCAGCGGACCTTGCGCAGCTGGTCGTTGCGGTCGGCGATGTCGGCGTCGTAGCCGCAGATCTGCTCGCTGCTCAGGCTCGCGTTGTTCTGCCAGAACGCGACCTGGTTGTTGTAGTAGCTGAGGTTGCTCTTCAGTGAGCTCAAGCCCATAGTGATCCTCTTCTCTGTGCGGCGCTGTGCCGCGCGCCTCGGTGCACCCACAATACGGGCCGCACGTACGCGCGCTGTTAGCCGTCTGGCATGGGTGTGAAATGGCAGGTCACGGCTTTGTGCGACCAGGCGCTTTTTGCCGTCCGGCGGCACGGCGGTCCCGTGTGGCGCACCTTTTATGGAATATCTTGTTTTTTACAGCTCATTTGATGCGATACTTTGCTTACCGAAAAGGCGCAATGCCTTGTAGGTGTCAGATTGGCGAGGTTCGTACCTCGCCTTTTTCATATCGATTTTTCGGGGGAGATAGTGTGGCAAACCGCTTGAACCTGCGCATCGACGAGTAGGGCAGCCAAGATCTCTCGGAAGGTCGCTATATTGTCACGGTTGTTCTTCACGATCACTCTGAAGATATATCGGCACCCCTACAGCGCTACGAAGGACGCTTAGCTGCCGCCGGTCTCCCCGACGTACCATTCCACGGGAAGGACCTTCTGCACGGAACCGAAGGTTATCGCGCCGTGTCCCCCGGAGATAGGAAGCGGTTGCTCACTCAGTTCGCGCGGCTGGTCCGCGAATTGCCCTTCTCCTTCTTCGTTTTGCAATATGACTCCGCCAACGTCCATAATAGGGCCGAGCTCGAGGCCAGGATCAGGCGAGACCTCGCGCCACTCATCTTTGAACACCCTTGCTTCTTCCAGGAGTTCGCCGCCATTGCCGTCTACTACGACAACTGTCAGGGCGCGGTGAGCGTAACCCTCCACGATGCTTTGGACTTTGTCCTGGCCAAAAATGTCGCGGATTACCGCAACGCCGATCCAGGGGCTCGGCGCCTGCTCCAAGTGGCAGACTACATCTGCACAATCGTTCGAGTCTCCGAAGACTACGACGCCGGTAAACCAACGAAAACACATGAGCGATTTTTTGGCAACAGGCGTAGTTTCATGCAGTCGTTCAAGAAGCAGCTTGATCGAAAAAAGTTTGGCAAACAGTGAGAACGCATCGACAGACTGTCTAAGTCTCTTTCCTGCCTTCCGAATAACCGCGCCCTGCGCGCGTTGACGCCCTGTCACGCATCGGTCACGCCATAATGGCAAACGTCACGTCCGTTGCGCTAACCTAAAGCGTTAATGCAGCGCTGGATAGAAGGGGTACCCAATGAAGAAGCTGCTCAAGGAGTTCCAGGAGTTCATCAACCGCGGCAACGTCATGGACATGGCCATCGGCGTCATCATCGGCGGCGCGTTCACCGCTATCGTCACGTCCCTCACCGACAACATCATCAACCCGCTGATCAAGGCCGTCTGCGGCGGCAGCGTGGGCGAGGTCTCCGTCCTCGTCGTCCCCGGCACCGAGATCGACTTCGGCGCGTTCATCAGCGCCGTCATCAACTTCCTCATCGTGGCCGCCATCGTGTTCACCATGGTCAAGGCGCTGAACAAGGCCCAGGACCTCGGCAACAGGCTCACCCACAAGCAGCCCGAGGAAGAGCCTGCCCCCGCGCCCGTCTGCCCGTTCTGCCTCGAAGAGGTAAACCCCGGCGCGACCAAGTGCTGCCACTGCGGCAGCGAGCTGCCCAAGTCCGAGTAGCCCTGCGAGCTGCGAGCGCACGAGCGTGCGCGGCGTCCCGTCCTCACGCGAGGCGGGGCGCCGTTTTTTGTTTGCGGCGGCAACGGCGCGCGGCGCGGGGGCGTACCTCTTTCCACGCGACAAAGCATGCAGTCAGCGACACATCCACGCCTTCCGGCGGGCAGATCCGTCGCTCGATGCACGCTTTGCCGGCAAGAAGTGCCTGCCGCCGCCAAGAAGCATCCTCCCCGGCAGTCACCGCCCCCGCCGCGCGAAAATGCGCCGCCGCGGCACGCGGCCGCGACGGCGCCAAGCGCTCGCTTATGCAGCGGCTCGCCCCTTACAGGTAGGCGACGGCCTTGATCTCGACCTTGGCGGCCTTCGGCAGCGCAGCGACCTCGAAGGCGGCGCGGGCCGGGTACGGCTCGGAGAAGAACTCGCCGTAGACCTCGTTCATGCCGGCGAAGTCGTTGATGTCGTCCAGAAGGACGGTGCACTCGGCGACGTTGGCCATGGTGGCGCCGGCGGCGGCCAGGATGTTCTGGATGTTGGTCAGGCTCTGACGGGTCTGGCTGGCGATGTCCTCGCCGGCGAACTCGCCGGTGGCGGGGTCGACCGGGAGCTGGCCGGAGACGTGGATCACATTGCCGGACTTGACGGCGGCGGAGTAGGGGCCGAGGGCGGCGGGAGCCTTGTCGGTGACGATGGCCTCGTTGGACATGGTGGTTCTCCTTTGCTTTCGTGCGGATAAAACAATGAATAAGACGCAGGGCCTATCCCTTTGTCATATTACCTGGAAACGAACGTGCCGGGGCGGGCGCCGGTGGGCTGGCCGTCGCGGGCGGCGAGCTCGCCGTTGACGTAGACGAGGTGGGCGCGGCCGCGGCAGGCGAAGCCCTCGTAGGGCGTGTGGTCGACGGCCTGCTGCTGGGTGGCGGCGCTGATGGTCCAGCGCGCCTCGGGGTCCCAGACGCAGACGTCGGCGTCGGCGCCCTCGGCCAGGCGGCCCTTGCGCGGCCACATGCCGAAGACCTTGGCGGGGCCCTCGCTCATCAGGCGGCAGAGCCCCTCGGGGCCGAGCTGGCCCGCGAAGCTCGTGGCCATGAGCGCCGGGCGGTGCTCGATGCCCGGGCCGCCGTTGGGGATCTTGCGGAAGTCTCCGACGCCGCGGTCCTTCTGGCCGTGGAGGTTGAAGGAGCAGTGGTCGGTGGCGATGGTGTCGATCTCGCCGGCGACGACCGCCTCGCGCAGGGCGGCGACATCGGTCGGCTTGCGCAGCGGCGGGCTCATGACGTACTTCGCGCCCGCGAAGCCGTCCTCGCCCTCCTCCTTGTAGCGGGAGTCGTCGAGCAGCAGGTACTGCGGGCAGGTCTCGACGTAGATGTTCTTCTGGCCGCGGGCCTTGGCGTCGCGGATGGCCTCCAGGCCGAGTTTGGTCGAAAGGTGCACGACGTTGACCTTGGCGTCGCCGGCCAGATGCGCGATGTAGAGTAGGCGGCTGATGGCCTCGGCCTCGCAGACGTCCGGGCGCGAGAGCGGGTGGCCCTCGGGGCCGGTGACGCCGGAGTCGAACACGCGCTGCTGCAGGCGGTCGACGAGCGTGCCGTTCTCGCAGTGGACGCACAGGATGCCGTCAAGCGGCTTCAAGGCCTCAAGGACCTCGAGGGTGTCGGCGTCGTCCAGGCGCAGGTGGTCATAGGCAAAGTAGGTCTTGAACGAGCAGACCCCGCGCTCGCGCATGACGGCGAGGTCGCGACGGTTCTTCTCGCTCCACTCGGTCAGGGCCATGTGGAAGGCGTAGTTTGACGTGCAGGTGCCGTCGGCGCGCCTGTGCCACTCGTCGAGGGCATCGGGCATGGTCACGCCGCGGTCGGCGGTGGCGTAGTCCACGATGGTGGTGGTGCCGCCGCAGGCGGCAGCGCGGGTACCGGTCTCGAAGCTGTCGGCCGTCCAGTCCATGCCCGTCCAGCACTGCAGGTGCGTGTGGGCGTCGATGAAGCCGGGGAACACCCAGCAACCGTCCACGTCGACGACCTCGTCGCCCTCCGCGGGCTCGATGTGGTCGGCCAGGCGGGCGACCTTGCCGTCGTCGAGCGCCACATCGCCTCTGCGCGCCCCCTCGGGAGTGACGAGGGTTCCGTTCGCAAGGATCTTCATTGCAAGTCCTCCTTAAACCCTGAGGGCGGACTCGAGAAGCTCGAGGTCCTCCCTCGTGTCCACGTCTTGTACCTCGAGCTCGCGGGCGGCCTCGACCACGCGGACGCGAACGCCGAGCTCCTGCCTTCTGGCAAGAAGCGCGCTGCCCCCCGTATCGCCCTCGAGCGCGGCGAGCGATGGCAGTTCCTCGCTCGGCCACAGGATCGGGCTGGCTGGGGCGCCGCGCCACCCCAGGCGCACGATGGAACCGGGGTGCATCTGGAAGTCCGCCACGACGGCGCGCACGCTCGCCTCGGTGAGCATCGGCTGGTCGCCGGGGACAAAAAGGCCCCCCGCCACGCCCGGCAGGGCCTTCAAGCCCTCGCGGACGGTGTCGGACTGCAGGGCCCCGACGTGGCGAACGCAGCGTACGCCGATGACGTCGCAGAGCTCCTCGACGTCGGCCGAGCGCGTGACAACGACGACGTCGAGCAGGTCGTCGGGCAGTGCCGAGAGCGTGCGCTCGAGGATGGGGACGCCGGCGAGCGGCTCCACGAGCTTCTGCGTGCCGAAGCGCCGCGCCAGGCCCGAAGCCATGACGACGCAGCCGATGCGCGGCACGTCGCAGAAGCCCGAGAAACACTCGTTGAAGTTGCGGCGCAGGTCGTCCACGCACGCGTGCTCGAACGCCTCGTAGCGGGCAAGAAGGTCGCGCGCCTCGGCGGTGAGGCGGCTGCCTCCCCCGCCGGCGCCGCCGATGGTGCGCTCGGTAAGCTTGAAGCCGAAGGCCGACTCGGCCGCCTTCACGAGGCGCGTGGCCTTGGTGTAGGCCATGCCCATGCCGACGGCGGCGGCGCGCAGGCTGCCCGTCTCCTCGACGCGGTGGAGCAGCTCGCAGGGACCGGGGCCGAACGCGCGGGCGCCCTCCTCCCCCAAAAGATACGCCCTCAGGTCTGGCCTCACCGCGGTCCCCCTTCGGTCGGAAGCGGTTCGTTGAGCTGGCGGCGGCAAGCGTTAGCCTGCCGCCGCCATAACGCTTTACCTCGTACTATACACGCAAAACGCGGTTATGCGCGGACAACGGTGCCCGTCTTTCCGGCGATGCCGTCGGCAGCGCGGTCGAGCAGCGTGATGAGCGCGTTGCGGCCGGGCTTGGACTCGGCGAACTTGACGCAGGCCTCGACCTTGGGCAGCATGCTGCCGGGCGCGAACTGGCCCTGGCCGATGTACTCGCGGGCCTCGGCGGGCGTGAGCTCGTCGAGCCAGAGCTGGTCGGGCTTACCGAAGTTGACGGCAACCTTCTCGACGGCGGTGAGGATCACGAGGTAGTCGGCGTCGAGGGACTCGGCAAGAAGCTCAGCGGCGAAGTCCTTGTCGATGACGGCAGCGGCGCCCTTGAGGTGGTTGTGGACACCCGTCTGGATGACGGGGATGCCGCCACCGCCGCAGCAGACGACGACGTGGTCGTGGTCAACGAGGCACTCGATGGTGTCGAGCTCGACGATGCGCTTGGGCTTGGGGCTGGCGACGACGCGGCGGTAACCGCGGCCGGCGTCCTCGACGAAGTCGTAGCCGCGGTTCGCCTTGAGGTCCTCGGCCTCCTCGAGGGTCATGAAGGAGCCGATGGGCTTGGTGGGGTTGGCGAAGGCGGGGTCGTTCTGGTCGACCTCAACCTGCGTGAGGACGGTGGTGACGCCGTGGTCGATACCGCGGCACTCCATCTCCTCGCGAAGGGCGTTCTGCAGGTCGTAGCCAATGTAGCCCTGGCTCATGGCGCCGCAGACCGACAGCGGGCACGGGATGTACTTCTCGGGGTCGGAGCGGGTGAGCTCGGTCATGGCGTTGGCGATCATGCCGACCTGGGGGCCGTTGCCGTGCACGACGACGACCTCGTTGCCCTGCTCGAGCAGATCGACGATGGCGCGGGCCGTGTTCTGGACCGCGATCGCCTGCTCAGGCAGGTTCTTGCCGAGGGCGTTGCCGCCCAGGGCGATGACGATTCTCTTGCCCATAAGGCACTCTCCTTAGGAGTTCGTGATGCGGTGTTTAAAAAAAGGTGGAAGGGCGCCGAGCATGGCGCAGAAGGTGCCGCGAGCGGCGCGACGGGGGCGCCGCCTCGGGCACGCGCCGGCAAAAATCGGCGCAATTCAGTGGGGCCCGCGCCCCGACGGATTCCCGTCAAGGCGCAGGCCCTCAAACAAATGCTAGGTCAGACGCTGATTTAGGCCTGGAACCAGCGCGGGGTCGCGCTCTCCTCGAGAGCCTTGAGCGTGGCGGCCGGATCGGCGACCTTCTGCAGGAACATCATGGCAGCGATGGCGTAGGGCTTGTAGGAGGCCTCCTTGTACATGCCGACGCGGTGCATGTCAAAGACGTCGGCCATGACCTCGCCGTGCTCGCAGGAGACGCCGGAGATGTCGGCGGGCAGCGGGTGCATGAAGATGGTGTCCTGGCCGTTGGCGGTCTTCTCCATGAGCTCGGTCGTGGAGCACCAATCCTTGTGGGTGGCGTTCTGGGCGAGGAGCTCCTTCTCGAGCGCGGCGATGCCGGCGTCGTCACCCTCGGCGTAGAGGTTGGTGCGGCGCTCCATTGCGGCGTAGGGAGCCCAGGACTTCGGGATCACGATGTCAGCGCCCTCGAAGGCCTCCTCCATGGTGTTCACCTGGTTGAAGGTGCAGCCGTTCTCGGCGGCGAACTTCTTGGCGGCGTCGACGCGGTCGCTCATGAGGTCGTAGCCCTCGGGGTGGGCCAGGGTAACGTCCATGCCGAAGCGAGGGAGCAGGCTGATGAGGGACTGCGGGCAGGAGAGCGGCTTGCCGTAGGAGGGCGAGTAGGCCCAGGTCACGGCGACCTTCTTGCCGCGGAGGTTCTCGAGGCCACCGAACTCCTCGATGAGGTAGAGCATGTCGGCGGAGGACTGCGTCGGGTGGTCGGAGTCGGACTGCAGGGAGATCAGGGTCGGACGGTGATCAAGGACGCCGTCCTCGTAGGCCTGCTGCACGGACTCGGAGACCTCGGCCATGTAGGCGTCGCCCTTGCCGATGTACATGTCGTCGCGGATGCCGATGACGTCGGCCATGAAGGAGATCATCGTGGCGGTCTCGCGGACGGTCTCGCCGTGGGCGATCTGGGACTTCTTCTCGTCGAGGTCCTGGAGCTCGAGGCCGAGGAGGTTGCTGGCCTTGGAGAACGAGAAGCGGGTGCGGGTGGAGTTGTCGCGGAACAGCGAAACGGCCAGGCCGGAGTCGAAGATCTTGGAGGAGATGTTGCGCTCGCGGAGGTTGCGCAGAGCGGCGGCGACGGCGTAGAGGGCGCGCAGCTCGTCGGTGGTCTTGTCCCAGGTGTGCAGGAAGTCAGAGCCGTACATACCCTTGAAGTCAAGGCCCTCGAGCATGTCGACGTACTTCTGGATCTCGCTCATATCTGTATCCTCTCCTAGAGAACGATGGGTGAAAGAAAGTGAAGCTGGAGTGGGTAAAGGAGACGTTCCTCTACCCACTCCCGGGAAAGGCCGATTACTTGATGTCGTTGTCGGTGAGCTCAGCGCGGTAGGTGGTGGCGTCGTCCATCTCGGCGCTCGGCTCATAGAGGTTCAGAGCGGCGACGTACAGAGCGGCGCAGGTCGGGAGGTCCTGCTTGTAGGTGACCTCGTTGGGGGCGTGGGCCTGGGACTCGGCGCCGGGGCCGAAGCCGACGCAGGGGATGCCGTAGCGGCCCTGGATGGAGACGCAGTTCGTGGAGAAGGTCC
>ERZ507026.554-NODE-554-length-16023-cov-5.974073_pt1 | contig 16023 bp, 9 predicted proteins | sample MGYA00512876_ERZ507026 | MGnify/ENA metagenome assembly ERZ507026 | reverse complement strand
TCGTGTGGTTCACCACCTACTTCGGCTGGGTGGACGGCACCTTCCGTATGCTGGATGAGTCCGAGATCGACTCCTCCATTCTGGCTGCCATCGGCGGCGCTATCTGCTGGATCTTCAAGCCTCTGGGCTGGGGCAACTGGCAGGCGACCGTGGCCTCCATCACCGGTCTGGTGGCTAAGGAGAACATCGTGGGTACGCTGGGTATCCTGTATGGCGGCGGCGACGGCACCGTGTACCAGAACATCGCTCAGGCCTTCACCGGCATCACCGGTTACAGCTTCCTGGTGTTCAACCTCCTGTGCGCCCCCTGCTTCGCCGCCATCGGCGCCATCAAGCGTGAGATGAACAACCACAAGTGGACTTGGTTCGCCATCGGCTATCAGTGCGGCTTCGCCTATCTCGTCGGTCTGATGATCAACCAGTTCGGCAACGCCTTCACCGGCAGCCTGAACATCATCGGCCTTATCGCTGCTCTGGCTGCGCTGGCCATGATCGTCTATATGCTGGTCCGCCCCTACAAGGAGGCCACCAAGCTCAGCGCCAAGGTGTAAGCAGCCGATCCATCTTTTCACATCGGTACGCAAGGCCAGCGGTCCCGTCTCCTTTGGGAGATGGGACCCACGCCGCCCCTTCGACCCCATGTCTGAAGATGCTGCAAGTATCTTGAATGTTCCAAGTATGTCAGAAAAGGAGTGAGTTTCCATGCTGCAATGGATCAACGAGAATGTAGGCACCATTTTGATTTGTATGGGACTGATCGTCATCGTAACGTTGATCGTCCGGAGCCTGATCCGGCAGAAGAAGCAGGGGAAGTCCTCCTGCGGGGCCGGATGCGCCCACTGCGCCATGCACGGCCAGTGCCATAAGGACTGACGGGCGCAGAAAATGCCATAAGGGAAGGGACACGGAAGCACCCCGTGTCCCTTCCCTTATGCGCTCTCCTGTATGCTGCGGGCGTCCCTCTCGGCGCAAGACAAGGGAGTGGGGCAGGAGAGGGCCTTTCCCACGGGAGAGACCCCCTGCTGATTCTAACAAGGGCGGACCACAGCCTGTAAGCGGCGCATCACGGCCCGCAGGTGGCAGATAAAAGGCGGGACCCTTACGGGTCCCGCCTTTTCGATTATGCGGTTATGCCTTGCGGCAGGTGGTCATGCGTCGGAAGGCTTTCCCTTATCCCCGGCGCTTCTTGCCCACCAGCAGAGCCGCACCGGCCATGGCCGTGATCCCCATCAGGGAGACCCACAGCACCAGACGGCTCTCGTCGCCGGTGGCGGGCTTGGTGGGATCGGTGGGCTGGTCGGGTTTACCGGGCTGATCGGGCTTGCCGGGATCCACGGGATTCAGCTCAGCGCCGCAGGTATCACACTTGCCGTCCTTGTCCGCATCCGTATGACCGGTGGCGGGGAGCACACGGGTCTCCGTCTCGCCGCAGGGGCAGGTGCGGGTCTCCACGCCGTCCCCGGTGCAGGTGGCGGGAGTGGTGACCTCCCACTCACCGAACTGGTGGGTGTGGGCGGTGCAGATGATGTCGGCACGGTTGCTGATGCGGATACGGGGCGCCATAGCGGTGCCGTCGGCCAGCACGAAGGTGTTGTCGTAGGAGGCCAGACCCGTGGCGGAGATCTCGCAGCCCGGCTCCAGGTTCTTCACCTCGTCGTTGGGGCAGATGTAACCGTCGATGAACACACGGGACACCACACCGGCGCTGTCACGAACCAGAATGGTCTGCACCAGACCGTTGGCCATCTCGATGCCCACCACATAGCCCTTCAGGGTGATGAGCTGGCCCAGCACGGAGCCGTCGTTGACCTGGGTGGAGGTGACCTCTCTGGGGGTCACGGCCTCACCCTCGCCCAGCTTGACGATGCCGGTGACGGCCAGCTGGTGCTCACCCTGATAGGAGCTGGTGGTGCCGGACACACGCACCCGGTCGCCGATCTTGAAGTCGCCGGCCACGGGGAAGCAGTTGATGCCGCCGGTCTCGTCCTGCACGTAGATGCAGTCGAAGAAGGCCGTCTCCTTGTCGTAGCCGGAGGCGTTGGAGGTGACCACGCCCTCGATGGTGTACTTGTAGCCGTCCTCGGTCTGGGCCTGCACCTCGGCGATGGGCGTGATCTGCACGGGGTTGATGAGCCGCAGCAGATTCTCGCAGATCTTGTAGTTGGAGTAGTTCTTCTCGGAGCCGTTGTCGCTGATGCTGGCCTGCACCTCAAAGTTGGACATGAAGGCCGCACCGGAGACCACCACCATGCCACGGCCCTCCAGCTGCTCGGTGGCCATGACCATCAGGCGGCTGTCGTTTTCGGCAAAGGCATACTTGGGCGTACCGGCGCCGCCCAGACCGTCCTGATCCACGTCCACGGAGTAGGTGGTGGCATGGCCATACACCACGGGGGACACGGCAGCGGGCAGCGTGGAGGTGGCATTGCCGCTTGCGTCCACGGCATAGATGGAAGCACCGCCGTAGTGGCTGAAGCGCTCGGTGTAGAGCTTGTCATAGGGATGGTCGGGATCGACCTCCACGCCGTCCATCAGGGGATTGTCCATGTTGTAGGAGCTGAAGTACAGCCGCCACTTATCCACGCCGTCGGCGGCGCTGCGAACGTCGTCATAGGTGGCGTCGTCGCTGATGCGGAGGCTGGAGCCCAGAGCCGCCAGCACCTCATTCTGGGTGGCTGCCATGTGCTTGATGGCGGGGTTGCTCTGAATGACGTCGTAGTTCTCGTAGTTGTCGGACCAGCCCGCCAGAATGACGGTGCCTCCGGCTGCGTTGAAGGTGTCGATGGCCGCCAGCTCGTCAGCGCTGTACGTCTTGGGATCGGCCTGAGCGGCCTCCAGACGGCGGCTGGGAGCGGTGAGGATCAGAGCCTTGAACTTGGGATTGCCGCAGGCGGCGATGAGCTCCTCGCTGGAGTTCAGCTGCACGGTCCGGGCGCTGTATTCAGCGGCCAGATTGCTGAAGTTGCCCATGGAATCCTTATAGTTGCCCGCCACATACTCGTTGTAGTGGGAGGCGTCGATGCCAATATACACCAGTGCATCCGCATTGAGCACATCCAGATCGATGGTCTTGGTGAAGGTGTACTCCTTGCCGTTCTGCTCCACCACGGCGGTGACCTGAACGGTGAACACACGGGCGGCGGTGGGGGTGTAGCGGAAGGAGACATCCAGCGTGCTGCTCTTGCCCAGCGTGTAGCCCTTGTCGCCCTCGCCCTTATCCACACCGATGACGGTGCCGCCGATGGTGTAGGTCAGGGACTTGATGGTGGCATCGGTGTCCTCGCTGTTGAAGAGGGTGGTGGTCAGGGTCAGCTCCTCGTCGGTGACGGGGGTGGCGGTGCCGCAGACCATGTTGGAGATGCCCAGCTTCAGGCTCTCACCCACCCACACGGGGGAGGTGACCGCCAGATCGCCGTCACCCTCGGTGACACGGATGAAATAGTAGCTGTAATCCGGATCCAGCGTCACGGACAGGCTGCCCTGATTCAGCTCGGCGGGGTCGGACCAGGTGTGGACCACCTTGCCGGAGTTGACCACCACCTCCACCTTGGAGATGGAGTCGCTCTTGTCGGGATCGTTGACCGTGACCTCCAGATTCAGCTTCTCGGGGACCTCGGTGATACGGGAGCCCATCATCTGACCGTTGACGGTGTAGCCCAGCTCCAGGTTCTTATCCTCGGTGGCGTACATCCGCAGGGCCCGGATGGCCTCGTAGATGCCCTTCTCGGTGAAGTTGTCGGTGAGGATAACGTCACGGGCGTCGTTAGCATTGCCCCAGCGGCCCTTGTGGTTGTCCTGGTTGTTGGTGGGAGCCAGATGCCAGCCCTTATCCAGCGCCATGATGTACTGCTCATAGCTGGGATAGTAGCCGCCGGCGCCGATCTGGCCCTCGCCGTTACCCACCTCCACCATATACATACGGCTGTCAATGACGGGATCCCAGTAGGAGAAGTCACTGAAGTTGCCGAAGGTGGTGCCGGGATGGTTGAACTGGCTGATGGAGTCCACGCCCTCGGCCTGACTCAGCAGAGCGTAGTAGGCCTTCATACCGGCGTCGTCGGTCTTGTTGTTGAGGGTGGTGTTGTTGCGGGAGACCACGCCGGGGGTGTTGAAGGTGTTGATGTGGCCGGGGCCGCCGGACCATGTCATCTCGAAGCCGCCCAGCGCCACCATGGAACCGGCGTTCTCGGCGTTGAAGGCATCGATGGTGCTCTTATAGGTGCTCCAGCTGTGGTTGGCGTCGGAATCCTTCACCAGAGAGGTGTCATACAGAGCGCCCTCCACGTTGGCATTGGTCTTGGAGTCGAAGTAGTTGGAGTGGTCGGTGAAGGCTACGAACTGCACGTTGGCGCTGGCGGGGATGCTCTTGATGTAGTCCAGCGCAGAGGTCAGCGTACCGGAGCCGTCGGAATACTGGGTGTGGCTGTGGAGCTGACCGAAGTACAGCTGATACTGGGTCTTGCCCACGGTGAAGAACCAGTTGAAGCTGGCCTCCTTGCCGTCGGTACGCTTGGCGGTGACCACCACCTCCGTGCGGCCGTCGGTGAGGTCGGCAGCGGGCGTGTAAGTGACACGGCCGCCTTCATACACGGTGTCCACGGTCTTGCCGTTCACCGTCATGGTGATGGTGGGCTCCGCCCCGGCATTGGCCAGCGCCACAGAGATGGCGGGCCGCTTGTTGCTGCCGGTCTGAGCGCCCCGCATGGGCGTGGGATCGGAGAATACCGGCTCGTCCTTCACGGGGATCTCCACCGTGCGGGTGATGGCCTTGCCCTGATTGTCCACGCCGCTGATGGTTACGGTGAGTTTGTCGCCCGTCACCTTCTCCACGGGGATGGTGACGGTGTAAACACCCTCCTCCTCGGTGACAGTCAGGGCCTCGCCCGCCAGCGTGGCGGTCATGTCGCCCTTGACACCGAAGGGAGCATCCACGGTGAAGCTAAAGGTGTAGGCCTGCCCCACATAGGCGTCATACAGGTGGTCGATGACCACGGCGGGCATATTCACGATGCCGCCGGTCAGCTCCGTCCCCTCCGCCACGGGATAGAAGGAGAAGGAGTAGATGGTGTAGTCCAGACTGCCGGTGGAGCTGTACATACTGTACACCTTGAAGCTGTCGCTGTAATACTCCAGCCACTGGCTGTATTTGCCGTTATACTTGGCGGTGCGGCTCTCCATTTCGTAGCCGCCCACGTTGCCGGAGCACTCCCGGACCAGCCAGTCGGCGTCCTCGCTGGCGGTGAGGGAATAGAAGGCGTTGTTGCCGGTGCCGTTGGCACACAGATAGCCGTAGGTGTCGTTGCGGAAGCGATAGTATTCGCCGCTGCGCTCCACGGTAAAGACCACGGCGCCGTTGGAGCAGACAGCCTTGCCGTTGGCAATGGTGGCGGCCGCCTTATTGATGGCGGGACTGTCGGTGTTGTCATTTTGCTCCGCCAGAACCGCCTCAGCGTTCTGGTTGTAGATGACCACCTCATCGCCGGCCTGAGGCAGCTCGCCGGTGGTGGGAGGCGTCACGTTGGTGACGTAGTCGCTGCTGGCGCCGTTGCGGAGCTGATAGGTGCCGTTGTAGGCGGAGCAGCAGGCATACAGGGCCGTGACGTCGGCCTCAGTAGTGTTGGCAGGCAGCGGCACACCCTTGAAGAGCTTGGTGCTGCCGGTGGCGTCGGTGACGGGGGTGCTGCCGGAAGCGTTGTAGGTACCCAGTGTCACGTCCTTGATGTAGACGTACTCACTGAGATAGTCGGCGCCCATCTGGGAGACGGTGATCTCCTGTGCGGGGATGGCCTCCACGCCGGCCTTTACCACCTCCATGGCAGGGGACTTCATCTGAGGCACGCCGCCGTAGAGGCTAACGGTGCCGGTGACCTTCACCACGTCGCCTACCTTATAGTTGGCGTGGTTGGCGTAATCATAGATCTGGAAGCCGTAGATCTCACCGCCGATGACGTCCTCCAGAATGATGGAGTTGATGCTGGCAGCGCCGTTATAGGCGTTGCCGTAGTGATACACCACCTGACCCACCACGGAGACATTTTCGGTCTCGGTGGTGATGGCCCCGGCCTCCTTGACGGTGAGCGTCCCGTCGGGGATCATGTCGCCCGTGATGGGGTCATTGACGGAACCGGCGGCCCGGATCTCGTCGGCAACGGTGTTCCGCAGCTGCAGGGTACCGTTGTTGGTGCCTACGGCGGCGGTAACATCTACCTTGTCGCCCACGGCAAAGGCCCAGCTGTCACCGTTCTTGGGCAGAACTGCCTTATAGAGCTGGATGGTCTTGCCGTCAGCATCCTTGAAGGTGACATTGGGGTTGGCGTACTGACCGTTGTTGTCGTAGATCTCAGTGATCTCCAGCCCCTTCAGCTGCACATAGGTACACACATCGTCGGCGGTCAGGGCGGCGATGGTGGTGGGCTTGGCGTCCAGGGTCAGGCCGCTGGACTTGACGAAGGTGCCGCTGCCCAGCTGCGCCATGCCCCTGAACTCGGCCCGCTTGCCGGTACCGATGATGGTGTCGCCCAGAGCGATCTCATCGGTCTTGGCGGCCAGCCGCAGACAGATAGCGCCGGTGGCGTCCTGCAGATAGTAGTTCTGGCCGTCCACCAGTGTCACAACGCCCTTGACGGTGAACTCGGTGTCGGTGGTGCCCTCCAGCGCCGTGCGGATGGGTACGGTGGCGGGCTCCTCCGGATCAGGCTCCGTGGTGGCGTCCACATACTGCTTCTCCTGCGTCAGCTTGTAGAAGGTCATGCCGAAGTCCGCTTCCTTCAGCCGGTCGGTGCTGGTGCAGTAGGCGGAGAACTCGGTGAACTTGGCGAAGTATTCCAGGTAGACCTTGCCGTACTGGCCGGTGACGCCGCTGCCGGAGAGGTAGTAGGAGGCGTTCTCGGCATTGCAGGTCTCCACATCCCAGCGGGTGGTGCCGTTGGCGGCCACGTTGAGATTGTACTTGCCGCTGTTTTCACCCAGCGTCAGGGTCTTGCCGCCCTGCGTAAAGGTGTAGGTGCCGTCATCGTTGGCGGTGACATCCCAGACCAGCGCATCCATGGCGTTGGCGGTGAGCACATCCTTTTCCACCGTGGCGGCCACGGGGGTCAGGTAGTAGCTCCCCATCACGGTGGAGCTGACGGCAAAGCCGTTGCCGGCGTTGAAAATGACCACCTTGTCGCCGCCGGTGGGGGCAGCGGTCTTGACATACTTGTCCACCAGACGATAGGCCTTGTAGGTGAACACGACCTCCTGACTGTCGGTCATGCCGTCCTTCACAGCCTTGACGGTGATGGTGCAGGAGGCGGTGATGGTCACAGGGCCGGTGTAGTCCTGATAGGCGCCGTCATCCACCTTGTACCGCAGGGTGGCATCCGCCGTCTTGCAGGCAAAGGCCACGGTGTCGCCCACCTTCACATCGCCGGAGGCGGTGCCGGTGGGGGCAGCTACCTGCTCCAGCCCGCCGCTCAGCTTATAGAGGGTGAAGTGGCAGGGGTAGCCGCCGGGAGACTTCGTAATGGTTTCATTTTTGTAAGCACGGAACTTGTTCTTGGAGCTGGCGTTGCTGGCCAGCTTGACCGTGTCATCGCCCTGTCCGGCGAAGGTAAAGGTTCCGTCGGTGGCATCGAAATCCACGGCCCACCGGTAGCTGCCGCTTTTAATGCCATTGTTGTTGCCGCCCTTGGGAGCAATGGCCTTGCCGTTGGCGTCGCTGAGAATGGTACCATTCTTGCCCACGGTCAGCGTCCAGACGCCGCCCGTGGGATCAACGACCTGATCGTTGGCGGCTGTCACGGCCACTGCCGTGACCCATGAGCCGTCCAGCACACCGGGGGCGTAACCGTTGTTGGCTACCATCACATACTCGCCGGTGACCAGTTCATCGGCGGACGTGACCTTGGTGTAGGTCTTTGTCGCTGATTCGTCTGCCAGAACTGCTGTGGGCAGCAGCGAGAGCAGCATCATCAGCGACAGCAGCACGGACATGATCCGACTGCTGAGTCCTCTCTTCTTCAATGAGATCCCTCCTGTTCAATATTACACGTTTACACGGCGGCCTGCTTCTGTCCTTCCGTCCCCCCGGAGATAGTACAAAGCCGCCTGACCCGCATCCGGCGGGCAGACGACCTTCCACAAGCTATCCTGTTTTTGGCACGGAGGCAGCGTCAAGGGCTCCGATCAGCTGAAACAGGCAGACTGTGGGGGATACCGTTGAGCAAAGACAAACCTTTCGTGTATAGTGCCGCCGGTCAAAACCGTGTACGCCGCTTTTGGCCGCACATACCGCCTTTGACCGATGGTAACAGTCTATCATAAAGCTATTCAAATGGCTACCCCTTTTTCAATGATTTTGTCAGAAATGTGCAATAAGTTTGTATAATATCTGCAAAGTATATTGACAGATGTAGCTGACTAGTGAACACTATTGACATCAGGGGCGGAAGTTGCTATGCTGTAACCAAATATCATTGACGGAGGAAACGCCCATGAAGCGGAAGAAGGGGAATGCGGACCGGCTGACAGCCGGGGCCTGGTGGAGCAGGAACCGGTGGAGCTGTGTCATTCTGGCGGCGGCGCTGGTGCTGTTCATCGTCGCGCGGATGGCGGCTGTGACCTTTGAGCAGCCCCAGCCCCGAGGGGATGAATATGCCGAGTACGAGACCGGCGTCGTTACGGATATCCTGTCGGACAGCACCGAGGCGGATACCGTGGCCGACGGCGGCTATCGGGGGGAGCAGCTGCTGCTGGCACAGGTGCGCTCCGGTCAGTACAAGGGCGAGACCATGCAGGTGTATAACTATGTGGGCCCGCTGTACGGCCAGCCCCTGAAGGTGGGGCAGCGGGCGGTGCTGCTGATCTCCACTTATAGCGACGGCAGCCACACCGCCACGGTGTACGAGTATGACCGGGCGGTGCCTCTGGCGGTGATCGTGGGCCTGTTCCTGCTGGCAACGGTGCTGGTGGGCGGCAAGGTGGGAGCCAAGTCTCTGGTGGCGCTGGCGGTGACGCTGGTGTGCCTGTTCTGGATCCTGATCCCCCTGCTGATGAAGGGAGCGCCCACGCTGCTGACGGTGTTTCTGGTGTGCGCCTACATCACCGTGGTGACGATGGTGATCTTGGGCGGCGTGTGCCGCAAGACGGTGTGTGCTGCGCTGGGTACGGTGGCCGGTACGGCGCTGGCGCTGCTGTTCGGCCTGCTGTCTCAGAGCCTTCTGCGAATCGACGGTCTGCGGCTGACGGATGTGGAACCGCTGCTGCAGCTGCGGCAGACGGGTACGCCCTTGGGCCTGCGGGGCCTGCTGGTGGCGGGGGTAGTCATCAGTGCGCTGGGCGCCGTGATGGACGTGGCCATGAGCATCTCCTCTGCGCTGACGGAGGTACATACCGTGGCCCCGGACCGGGACGGCCGGGCTCTGTTCCGCTCCGGTATGAATATCGGCCGGGATATGGTAGGTACCATGACCAACACCCTGATCCTGGCATTTTTGGGCAGCGGCCTGTCCTTCATCATCTATCTGTATTCGCTGGGGCTGGATCCCCGGCAGCTCATCAGCTCCCCCTATATGGCCACGGAGGTCATCAGCGGCATCGCCAGCAGCATCGGCGTCATTCTGGCGGTTCCCCTGACGGCGCTCATCACCTCGTTCATTTTGGTGAAGGATAAAAAACCGAAGGCCCCCTGCGGATCGAAACCGGAGGATAAGAAGCTTCCCAAAGAGGTTCAATAAGGGAGGCACCACCGGCGGCTGGACAAAAAGGCGTCCAATGCTGGACAAAAGCTGGACAAAAACCGGGACGTTCCAAGGTCAGAAAATGGGGCAGTAACTGGACAAAACCGGCGGATGCAGACCGAAAAAACGACAGCGCAAAAACCCAAAGGGAGAAAAGCAGCCCTCTCTGAGATCCAAAAACGGAGCACCGGCAGAGAAAAAACTTCCAGGCGCCGGACTGCTATCGATTCCGGAAAAGAGAAAATACCGGCATATGATCGGCACCGAAAAGAAGCAGGAGCCGAGATGATAGCAGCGCTGGGAAAAGGCGGGATCCATGCCGATGACAGTGTCGGAAACGGGGGAATATCGGGCCGATCAAAGAAGCCGGAGAAGTGCAAAAGCCGGTTCGGCAGCAGTGCCGAAAGCGCAGGCACCGGAACGATAGCAGCGCCGGGAGAGCGAAAATACGGAGCAATGACAACGCTGAAAATACGAATACCGGCAGAATAGAAAAACAGCAAAAAAAGGCGGGGAAGGCAATTTTGCCTTCCCCGCCTGCTTGCCGCCGGATGCGGCTGTACAGGAGGAGAACTCACCTGCTTGCGGCGCAGGGAGGAATGACCTATACACCTCCCAGTATATACGAAATCCGGAGAAATGGCAATGTTTTTCCGGAAAAATTTTCCCGATGGGAGCATGAATTTTTTGAATATTTCGCATGGGGAAAATACTGAGGCGCAGAAGGGCCACAGAGCCGCTCCGGATTTTTCGATTCTGGCAGCGCGGCGGCATCAGGGAAAAGCGGCATCAAAAATCGAATCGTATCAGAAGATGAAACGGTATCGAGAAAATCAGGAAGCAGCGGGAAATCAGGCGACGGCGGAGAAGCCGGGTGGTTTCGGAACAGCAAAAGGCGGAGGGGGGACCCTACCGGGTCCCCCCTCCGCCTTTACAGAAAGAGAGATGCGCTATTTCAAGGAGCCTTGCCGCCGAAGGGCTGTGCCGCCAAGGGGCTGCGCCGCCAAGGGGCTGTACCGCCAAGGGTTTTTATCGCCTAAGAGGAGCGCTGCGAAAGGGGGGAATCAGGCTCGGTACCTCTTGCCGAGAACCAGAACGGCTCCGGCCAGAACGGCCACGGCCATGAGGCTCAGCCACAGGCCCATAGCGGCTTCGTCAGCGGTGTTGGGGCTGTCGGTGCCGTGATTGCCGGTATTGCCGCCGCTGTTGGCGTTGGGATCGGCGGCGCCGCAGACGGTACACTTGCCATCCTTGTAGCTGTGGCCGGCGGCGGGGATGACCTCACCGGTCTCGACGGTCTCGCCGCAGACGGTGCAGACCTTATCGCCGGTGTAGCCGGGCTCGGTGCAGGTGGCGTCCTTGGCGTTTTTCACCACGGTGCTGTGACCGGTGGCGGGCAGCGTCTCGGTGGACAGTACCTCATCGCAGTCATCGCAGATGACGGTGACAGAGCCGTCCTCGGTACAGGTGGCGGGGGTCTCGGTGCGGGTGGTGTGGTCGTGATCGCAGGTGACCTCCACGGCGATGAGGGCGTAGTCACCGGTGTTCAGCAGCGCCCGCACCATGCCGGTGCCGGTGTGCAGCGCAGTGACATGCCCACTCGCATCCACGGAGAGAATGCTCTCGTCGAGGCTGGTGTAGTTGACGGGATTCAACTCCGGGATCACCACGCCGGACTCGTCCAGCAGGTTCAGGTACTGCGTGAGGTCTGCGCCCTGGCCCAGCTTCAGATGAATGGTATCCTGGGTGGCCTGAATGCCATCGTACCACTTGGGCACCACCGTGACGAAGCACTGGACGGTATCCTGGGTGGTGCTGGTGGCGGTGGCGGTGATGACGGCATTGCCGGGATTTCTGGCGTCCACAAAGGCGCACTCATCGGCCATATCACGGTTGGAGGTGGCGCGGATCACGGGATTGGTCAGGTCCACCACATTGGGATCGCTGTTGGTAAAGGTGATGATCTGATCGTCGCTGGTGGCGGCGGTATCCGTGGCGTGGATGCCGTCACGGCCGGCACCCACGATGCCCTGCTTGCCCTGCAGGAAGATGCGGTTGCTGCGGGCCTGGATCCAGCCGTGGTACAGCTCCACAGAGCCTGGGTACGGGCCCACATGGACGGTGAAGGAGGCGGCCATGCCCTGATACTCGGCGGTGACGGTGACGTCGCCGGACTTGCCGTCCTTATTGGCCACCAGTGTGGTCTTGCTGTACTCATCCAAGTCGGCAATGGTGGGATCGGAGACACTCCAGATGAGATCTTCGGTGCCGTAGATGTTGTGCTTGCCGGAGAGGGCAAAGCCGTAGGGCTCCAGATACACGCCGGGCAGGTCGATGGTGGAATCAAAGTACATGGTGGTGGTCATCTCATCGAAGTCCAGACGCAGACCGGTGTAGGTCAGCTGATCGCTGACGCCCACCACGCAGGAGACGGAGGCGCCGTTGGCGGTAGTGGCGGTGACGGTGGTGACGCCGGGGGCCTTGGCAGTGACCAGACCGCTCTCGTCCACGGAGGCCACGCCGGCATTGCTGCTGGTCCATGTAAGAGCGGTATCGGGATCGGTGTCGAAGGCCAACAGCTGCTGCTGTTCACCGGTGAACAGGAAGGCGGTGGTATCGGACAGGGACAGGGTGGTGCCCTCGAAGGTGTCGGGCAGCTGCACCAGATAGGCGGCGTAGTTGTAGCCCCAGTCGGACAGCTGGACATACAGGAGCTTGCCGGCGTAGTCGGTGACATCTACGGACATGGCGTCAGAGGTGACATCGGGCATATCCGCCAGACCCACGTTTTTGTGCAGGAGATTCTCAGAACTGGTGCTGATGGTGCCGTCGTCATTGGCCACGAAGATCTCGGTATCCAGATACAGATGCTCGTCGGAGACCTGCATCCCCAAGGTGGTGCGGCCGTCGGCACCAGTGCTCAGGGTCACGCAGCCCTGGCCCAGCTGGGGAGCCTGGGTATCGATGTACACAGGGAAGGTCAGGGTATCCCGGACATTGCGGCTCTCGTGATCGGTGACGGGATCGGCGGTGATGGTGTAGTAGTACTGGCCGTCAGGCAGGGCGTTGCCCTGATTGTCCGTGCCGTACCAGGCGTCAGGAGCCATATCCTGATACATGGTGGCGGGAATGGGGCCGCCCTGAGAGGACGCATAGATGGTCTTGGGGACGTTGGTAACGGCGTCGCTCCAGACCTCCTGGCCGTCGGCGTTGGTGACGGTGAAGTGCAGGGCGGAGGCGCTGCGCATCTGGCTGACGTTGACAAATTCCACGCCGTCCATATAGGTATCGCCGTTGGGGGAGATGGTGATATGCTCGGCCTTCAGGGAGGTTTTCTCTGCCCCGTCCATGGTCACGAACAGATTGGCGCCCAGACGATAGGCAAAGCTGCTGGTGAAGTATGCGCCCAGCTCGGTAGAGAGCTGGCTGTAAGGCACGGTATCCTCATTGAGCATAGTGGCGTAGTCCAGCATACCGGGGGCGGACCAGTCGCCGTAGTAGGCCAGGAAGGGGATGGACAGATCTGCGCTGCCATCCTTGGCGGTGAGCACCACGAAACCCTCCACATATGTTTAAACTCTTGATTTTTGCAAGAATTTGATGTATAATTAATCAAAAAGTATAAAAAGCAAAGAATTTGCAAAAGTACACTATATCAAATTGAAGGGGAAACATTATGAATTCAAACGATGAACTTATTCAAGCGATAGACTACACGTTTCAGTCTCCGTTTGTGAGGAAAATTGTTGGCGTTACAGTACAAGAAGATCAAAACAGACTTGATAGCGAATTAGCAGATAAAATCAAAGCTTCCTCACACATGTTAGGCAGCATCAGAAACGAACACGAAAACGCAAGGAATGTCATTATCGCAGCGGCACATGAAAATCCGACCAAGTATCTTCAAACTCTAACAGAATATGTGGAAAATTTGTCCATGTCCTGTCAGAAAAACGTTGATACTGCGCAACAAGAACTGGATGATTGTCCCAAAATTGACGCTGAATGGATAAAAATTTGTCAGCAAAAGAAGCAAGAAGCGCATGATGAAACAGAGAGGAAAGAGAGAGATTAAAGAAAAATTTCAGCAAGAACAAATGAAGGAATTTCTTACCGGTAAAATTATCACTATTCTTTCCGCCATCGCTTTGGTCATTGTTCTGATAGCCATAAAAAACGGAATCTTGGAATCAAAATTGGGGCCGGCGCAGGGAATTGGATTTCTGATTCTGATGTTAGGATCTCTTATCGGTTTTATTATGGGGATTATTTCCACGATAATATCACTTCACGATAAAAAGAAACTAACCAACGGTACGTACGTTTATCCTGATTGCGTTAGAGCTGAACTGAATAAATTATTTGACAGGCATTTCAATGAAATTAAGGCTATTGAAAAAAATATGAAAAGGGGATATGCCGAGGGTTCTGATTTCGAAAAAAGAATACACCTTGCTGAATTAAGCTGTTGGGTTATCAATTAATCCAAGCCAAAACCAAAGCGAATATCGGATATTTTGCGGAAAAAATTAAAAACGATCCCGTTCGGGAACTTCCCGATTTATTGAAAAAAGCTGTGGATAATATGGAGAGTCTCAGTAACTGGGCTGCGGATTATATCCGGGAGCAGCGATTGGAACAACACTATGCCAATGTAGAATCCATTGAAGAACAAAAGCTGCATGCGCAAAAAGTTGCTCAACAATCACATGAAGATTCCCTTCGCGCTCAAACCGCATTGCTTCAGCGACAAGCCGAAGCAGCTGAACAACAAGCAAAAGCAGTTCAGCAGCAAGCAAGGGATACTGAAGAAATTAAACGAAGACTTGAAAACGAAAAATATGGAGATATAAGAAGACGGTATGCCGGCGAGAAATTTCCTTGGGAGAAATAAATGTAGAAATTCCCAGTAGTAATATTTATATACAGACCGTCTTGCAAAACTGTAAGGCGGTCTGTATTTTTATGATTATTGCGGTGGAAATTAAAAACTTCAAAACAGGCAAAGTAATGGTATTACATTGCCTTGCCTGTTTTGACCTCTGAAACACCTGATTTTATGCGGTTTAAAACGCTCAAAATGTCCACATATATCCATAAGTGTTCATATATACAATTTCTCCTTTCATCACAATGATACAAGCATAAAAATAGCAGGAACAGCACTTTTGCCATTCCTGCTATTTTCGTTGCGATTGACTTTATTATATCAACGACTCGCTTTAACCACTTCGACTATACTCCCGACTTTATGACTTCTTGATTACTTCCCGAAAAAGAAAAACCGCCGTCGCTTGACAGCAACCTTTCCGATAGCTTGTTATGCGTAAATCAAATCGCTTGAAACAATCTCCATAGCGGCGTTTCGCAGATTGTTCATCTTCTGTACCCAAAGCATTTGGTTCTCCACTTTGAGTGCTTCCGTTACATTTTCTTTTTCGGCAAGTTGTTTTACCAGCCGAGAAAACATTTCCTCTGCCTGCTCGTTGAGGTCTGCAAAATAACTGTTCAGTTTGTCGCTGGTTAGCAGATTGATGTAACGCACCCTGTGGTGGTTTTTCAGATACCTACGATGCCGTTGTCCCCAGATACCGATATGTACTTTACCTTCCTCCGGCAGTTTCAGGCAGGGCAGATCATAGTCTCCTTGCATCTCATCCCAAAATCCGTTCTTCTCGTTGTAGATGTACTTCTCCCTTAGAACTGTTTTCTTCTTTTTGAAAGAAATACGAATCATTGTATAATACTTGCGATATGAATGGTTATGAGTACGAACAATACTGTGCAGAGTGGCTAAAGAAACACGGATTTCATCATGTACATGTAACAAAGGCAAGTAATGATCAAGGTATTGATATCTTAGCAAGCAAGAAGCAGAAACGTTATGGATTTCAGTGTAAATACTATGAATCTCCTGTTGGAAATGATGCTGTTCAACAGGCTTTTAGCGGTGCAGCTTTCTATAATTGTGATTGTTGTGGTGTTATCACTAACCAGACATTCACAAAAAGTGCAATTGCTTTAGCAGAAGAAACAGATGTCATATTGATTGATTCTGTATGTGTAAAACAAATTTCTTTTCTTACAATTGTTTTTCTAGTGTGGATGATAACACTATGTGGTATTGGGTGCAGTTTGCTTGTTTATCAAAGTACAACACTACACTACACAGACGAAACGATCCTTGCTTCGGTATTTATGATTCTTTCCTCTTTGCTTGCGATGTTTTCAAGTAAAAGCGATATCTGCTTATGTTGTGGATGTTTTCTTTCTTTTTGTTGTGTAATGCTATCCTTCTTTTATT
>ERZ507026.550-NODE-550-length-16082-cov-4.842079_pt1 | contig 16082 bp, 13 predicted proteins | sample MGYA00512876_ERZ507026 | MGnify/ENA metagenome assembly ERZ507026 | reverse complement strand
TGCAAGGATAAGCTGACGCTTGATTCAAAGAAAGATTATGGTCTTATGATCATGACAGGTGTGGTAATGGCAATTCACTGGTCAAGCTTCTTTCAATCCATCCAGACATCGTCTGTAGCAATTGGAACGATTACATTCTCTACATTCCCGCTGTTTCTGACGTTTTTAGAGCCGTTATTATTTCATGAGAAGATTCGTGGCAGGAATATTTTGAATGCACTGATCCTTCTGCTGGGAGTATTGATCACAATTCCGGAGTTTTCTGTGGAGAATAAAGTAACGGTCGGAATCATCTGGGGAATGATTGCGAGCTTTACATATGCAGTGATGACATTGTCGAACCGGTATTTTGCCAACAGATACAAAGGACGTACAATCTGTCTATATGAACAGGGAACAGCAGCTGTTGCACTGCTTCCGGCACTGGGATTGGTGAAAGCGGACTGGCGTCCGGTGGATTTTGCAGGAGTTGTAACGATTGGCTTTTTGTGTACGGCAATTGCATATTCTTTATATGTGACGGCGCAAAAGGGTGTGAAAGCACAGACAGCGGGAATTATCTCAGGAATGGAGACGGTGTACGGCATCGTATTTGCACTTCTGTTCTTAAGAGAGATCCCGACAGTCAGGGAACTGGTCGGAGGAGCGGTGATACTTGGAATTGCATTTTATTCGTCCCTGCACAGTGAGGATGAATTGTAAGAAATTTTTAAGAATTGCATCGGGAAATATTTAAATCATGAGCGGTATAGTATGGCTGTAAAGAAAAAGAGGGGAGAGACGAAAGAAATGGAGGCAGAAAAAATATTAGTAGTAGATGATAATAAAGAAATCGTCTATTCCATCAGTGAACTGTTAAAATATGAAGGCTATGAGATTTTGAAAGCTTATGATGGTATGGAAGCACTGGATATCATGGAGCGGGAGAATGTAGACCTGATCCTTCTGGATGTGATGATGCCAAGACTCAACGGTCTGTCGGCACTGATGAAGCTGCGTGAGAAAAGCAGGATTCCGGTAATCATCCTGTCGGCCAAGACGGAAGAAAGTGATAAGGTGTCGGGACTTACGCTCGGAGCAGATGACTATATTGAGAAGCCGTATAATCCTGCGGAGCTGATTGCCAGAGTGAAAGCGCATTTACGCAGATACCGCGCATGGAGCGGTGGAGAAACGGAGAAAAAGAAAGATCCGGATCAGATCGTGAATGGCGGTCTGGTACTGGATAAAAAGCAGAGAGTCATCTTTGTTGAGGGAGAAGAAGTACATCTGACGGCAACAGAGTATAAGATCCTGGAGCTTTTGATGACACATCCCGGGCAGGTATTTCCGGCGGAGCAGATCTATGAGAATGTATGGCAGGAAACAGCAGATTATACAGTAGAGAATACGGTGATGGTACATATCCGTCATATCAGGGAAAAAGTGGAGATTGATGCGAAGAAGCCAAGATATGTAAAGGTGGTGTGGGGAATTGGATACAAAATGGAAAAATATGGTAAAAGCAATTAAAAAGTTTATAAAAGAATATTATGATTGCGTATTTGGATTTCTGCTGTTTATAATTGGAAGCTTCCTGTTCTTTGAGATGTTAGTGAACAGATATTATTACAGTACATGGGGCGTATGGAGAATCTGCCTGATCGGCAATATCCTGGTGCAGCCGGGAATCTGCCTGCTCGTACGCAGGTATATGAAACTGAGATATCGGAACTGGAGTCAGAAAGGGAGTGCAGAGACCTATCTGCAGGATACAGAAGACAGTATCTATTATCAGACCTGGAAGGCGAAAGAAAAACAGTCGGAAAAAAGATTCCGGAATATACTGGCGGTAGAACTGTCGGCAGCAGCGGCATATCTTTTCTTTATCAGTTACAGCAGCGGATGGGGATGGAATTATGCAGCCGGATATATGATGGTAGCAACGGTGTTTATAGAATATATCTGCTGCCGGGAAGTGATCCAGAGATACTGGAGAAATGAGCTGGATCAGATCATGGAGCAGACGGAGAGCTTCTTTCAGAAGCGTCTGGAACAGGCGCTGGAGATTGAACGGAAGAGTCTGGAAAAGGTATCGAGAAGTGACCAGTTAAGAGTAGACTTGATCACAAATGTATCGCATGATCTGAAGACACCGCTGACTTCCATCGTCGGATATCTGGAACTGATCAAAAAAGAAGAATTAAGTGATGTAGTGAGGGACTATGTAGACGTGATATCGACAAGAGCAGGAAAGCTTGGTGAGATGATCAACAGCCTGTTTTCGCTTGCAAAAGCAAGTAGTGGGAATGTAGAACTTCACAAAGAAACTTTTGAGCTTAATCGTCTGATGGAACAGATATTTGCAGATATGGATGACCGGATAAAAGAAAGCGGGCTGAAATTTGTAACTCAGCTTACGGAAGAAGATACGGCAATTTATTCTGATAATTCATATTTTTACCGGATCTGCCAGAATTTGGTGGAAAATGCGCTGAAGTATTCGGCGAAAGGAACCAGGGTATTTGTCAAGACGTATAAAAAGGAAGCGGGAACAGATCAGAAAATAGTATTGGAGATTACGAATACATCCGGCTATGAGATGGATTTTGAAAAAGAAGATATCATCGAACGGTTTTCAAGAGGCGACAAGGCAAGAACCAGTGAGGGGAACGGACTAGGACTTGCAATCGTAAGTACCTATGCGAAAGCACTGGGAGGAGAATTTGATATTAAGATCGACTGTGATCAGTTCAAAGCGATTGTTTCGATATAAGAAAATGTAATAAGAAAAAGAATCAGGATAGGTTCAGATAAGTTGAGAATGAAAAGGATGACATAAGTAGAGAGTCATCCTTTTTTTAATACCAAATATGCAAAAATATAAAGATAAATTAGGAAAAATCTGACGAAAATTCCGGATGAAGACATTCTAAAAAAGGATTTCGTTGACAAATAAATAAGTTTAAACTAACATTGGTTATAGGAGGGTAACTGAAGGGAGGAGAATTATGTTTCTGGAAATAAGAGGAATCAAAAAATCATTTGGAACAGGAGACAGCCGCGTAAATGTGTTGAAAGGGCTGGATCTGAATATAGAAAAAGGGGAATTCTGTGTCTTACTGGGGCCGTCGGGGTCTGGTAAATCAACATTACTGAATATCATCGGAGGAATTGATGGTGCGGACGAGGGCAGTATTACGATAGAAGGCGAACGTCTGGAGGATATGACGGAGAAGAAACTTTCACTGTATAGAAGAAAGCATCTGGGATATATTTTCCAGATGTATAACCTGATACCGAATCTGACGGTACGGGAGAACATTGAAGTGGGGGCATATTTAAGTGAGCAGCCATTAGATGTGGATGAATTATTACATACGCTGGGACTTTACGAACATCAGAGAAAACTGCCGAATCAGTTATCAGGAGGACAGCAGCAGAGAACTGCGATCGGACGTGCAATTGTCAAGAATCCGGATATCCTGTTGTGCGATGAGCCGACCGGCGCGCTGGATTATCATACGTCCAAGGAAATCCTGAAACTGATCGAGACGGTAAATCAGAGATATGGCAATACGATTATCATGGTTACACATAATGATGCGATCAAAGACATGGCCGACCGTGTAGTAAAGTTAAGAGACGGAATGATTCGGAAGAATTACAGAAATGAAGTAAAGATTCCGGCGATCAATCTGGAATGGTAAGGAGGACATAACAGATGAAAAGTCCTTTAAGAAAAAGATTGCCGAGAGAATTAAAAAGTGAATTTGGAAAGTATTTAGTTGTCTTTATCATAATGGCAATAACGATTGGTTTCGTATCAGGATTCCTGGTAGCTGATGGAAGTATGCTCCGGGCATATGATAACAGTTTTCAAAAATACAATATCGAAGACGGATATTTCCAGACGAAGAAGAAGCTGACTCCGGCACAGAAAGAAGATATTGAAAAATCGGATGTAAAGGTATATGAGAATTTTTATATAGAGCAAAAGCTTACGAACGGAAGTACCATACGATTTTTCAAGAACCGGAAAGAGGTAGATAAGGTCTGCCTGATGAAGGGGAAGATGCCGAAAAAGTCCGGTGAGATCGCTGTGGACCGTATGTATGCAGATAATAATGAGCTGAAAGTCGGGGATACGGTGAAATGTCGAAAGAAGACATTCCGGATTACAGGTCTTGTGGCACTTTCCGATTACAGTGCATTATTTCAGAATAATAATGATACGATGTTTGATGCTGTAAAGTTCGGAGTGGCAATTGTTACAGACAAAGATTTTGAAGCATTGAATCAGGTAAAGGTACAGTATAATTATGCCTGGATCTATGATAAAAAACCTGCAACAGAGAAAAAAGAAAAGAAGATGGCCGAAGATCTGATGGAAGACATGGCAGATGTCGTGACGATAGAAAGTTTTGTACCACAATACCAGAATCAGTCGATCCATTTTACAGGGGATGATATGGGAAGCGACCGTGCGATGATCGTTATGCTGCTTTATATTGTAATGGCGATTCTTGCATTTGTATTCGGTATTACGATCAGCAATACGATCAGGAAAGAAGCGGGCGTGATTGGAACACTGCGTGCATCCGGGTATACAAGGCGCGAATTGATCTTACATTATATGGCACTTCCGGTTGTGATCACACTGATCGGGGCACTGGTCGGAAATATTCTCGGATATACAGTATTAAAGCAGGTATGTGCGGGGATGTACTATGGAAGTTACAGCCTTCCGACATATGTAACGGTCTGGAATGCAGAAGCATTCTGGATGACAACGGTTGTACCGGTTATTATCATGCTGGTGATCAACTATGGAATTTTACATTACAAATTAAGACTGTCGCCGCTTAAGTTCATAAGAAGAGATCTTTTTTCCAGAAAACAAAAAAGGGCAGTTCATTTAAGTACAAAACTCGGTATCTTCCGCAGATTCCGTCTGAGAGTTATTTTTCAGAATATCAGTAATTATTTGGTGCTGTTTGTAGGAATTATATTTGCAAATCTGCTGTTATTCTTCGGATTGCTGCTCCCGTCGGTACTGAACCATTATCAGGAAGAAATACAGGAAAATATGCTGGCAAAGTACCAGTATATGCTGGAGGTTCCGACGGATGCAATCAGTGGAAGTAAACTGGAAAGTTTACTATCGCTGATGCAGTATTCGAACGGCACGAAGACGGATAACAAGACAGCAGAAAAATTCAGTGCATACGCATTAAATACAATTCCGGGAGAGGCCAAGAGCGAAGAGGTAGTATTGTACGGAGTAGAACCGGACAGTAAGTATATTAAGGCAGATCTGGGAGATGGCGTATATATATCGATGGCATATGCAGATAAGTATCAAGTAGAACCGGGAGATAAGATTACATTAAAAGAAAAATACGAACGCAAACGCTACACATTCAAAGTAAAAGGAGTCTATGATTACAGCGGGGCAATCAGTGTATTTATGAGCCGTGACAAATTAAACGAGACATTTGATCTTGGAAGTGATTATTATGCGGGATATTTTGCAAATACAAAGATTAAAGACATTGATGAGAAATACATAGGGTCTGTAGTTGATCTGGAAGCACTGACGAAGGTATCAAGACAGCTGGATGTATCCATGGGAAATATGATGGGACTGGTCAATGGATTTGCGATCATGATCTATATGATTGTCATTTATCTGTTGTCAAAGATCATTATCGAGAAAAATGCGCAGTCCATTTCCATGACGAAGATCCTTGGATATACGAACGGAGAGATCAGCAGGCTGTATATTATGTCGACAATGCTTGTGGTTATCATAGAACTGCTTATAAGTCTTCCGATTGAAAAGGCAGTGATGAATGTGATTTTCCGTGCAATGATGATGTCAAGTATGACAGGTTGGATCACACTGTGGATCGATCCGAAAATATATGTGGAAATGTTCCTGATCGGATTTGTTACTTATGGGGGAGTAGCGCTTCTGGAATATCGGAAGATCAAAAAGGTTCCGATGGATGAAGCGTTAAAGAATGTGGAATAATCAAAAGAACGCATAGAAACGTATGACAGAAGTAATTGAATATAAAAAAAGGAGGAGAGAGAAGAGAACTGATCATAACAGGAGCAGGAATCGGGTTCAAGAAAAAGAAGGGTGAAAATCTGGATGAAGCACTGGCGGATAAAACTTATTATCTGGAGAGTGTCGATGACAGCAGGAGACTGCAGGAAGTAGTAAAAGAAATATCAGAAGAATATTTGGAGATTGTAAGCCGTATCGTAAAGACAGCGAGGGAGGAAGGATTGAAAGTCAGGGATTCCCTGTATGTGACACTTACAGATCATATCAATTCCGCAGTTGACAGATATCGTGAGAATATAGCATTAAAAAATATGATGAAACTTGAGATCCGTAAATTTTATCCAAAAGAATATGAAATCGGATTAAGGGCAGTACAATGAATACAGGAACAAAATGATGAGAATCTAGGGGAAGACGAAGCTGCATTTATAGCGATGCACATCGTTTCGGCCGAACTTGGCAGCGGAAGTAATGTAGATGTTAATAAGATTACGAAATTGATTAATGCAGTTCTTCAGATTGTCAGAATCCATTTTAAGATAGAATTTAACGAGAAATCGATATCGTATGAACGGTTTCTAACTCATTTGAAATTTTTTGCGACCAGAGTATTTGATAATACCATTTATCAAGACAGCATGCAGGAAATATACAAAGTATTGATAGAAGAGAATGAATATGCTTATTCAGGAGTCAGAAAAATTGTGGAATATATTGAAAAACAGTATTCCTACAAATTGACAATAGATGAAAGATTATATTTATTAATACACATTAAAAGAATATTAGATGAACAATCAGAATAGATTGCAGGTTTGTTATTATTCAGTTAAGCAAGACCTGACTTAAAAGAAAGCAGCGGTCCCGGGAAGCGTATGCTCTTTTAAGTCGGGTCTTTGTTATATATATGAAAAAATAAAAAAGAAAATTGAGGTAAATGAAAATGGATTACGAAAGTATAGCAAAAAAAATCCTCCAAAGAGTCGGGGGAAAGGAAAATGTAATCAGCCTGGTACATTGTATGACGAGACTGCGTTTTACATTAAAAGATGAATCAATTGTAGACGATGAAGCAGTGAAAAAGACCAAAGGCGTTATGGGAATCATGAAAAAAGCCGGTCAGTATCAGATTATCATCGGTAATGATGTGGCAAATGTCTATGCAGAGCTTAATAAGCTTGGAAATTTTTCAAACGAAGTACCGAAAAAAGCACCACAGAATAAGGAAAAACAGAATGTATTTTCTATGCTGATGGATACAATCTCCGGTATCATGGCACCGGTTATTCCGGCAATCATCGGAGCTGCAATGATCAAAGTACTTCTTACATTACTTCCAATGATCGGTGTTCTGAGTACAAAAGGTGATACTTATAATCTGTTAAGTGTTATGGGTGACGGCGCATTTTTCTTTATGCCGGTATTGATTGCGATATCTGCATCTAAAAAATTTGGAACGAATATGTATTATGCGGCAAGTATAGCGTTGATTATGTTGCATCCAAATTTTATTTCATTCATGAATAGTGCAAATGATGCAAAAGAAACTGTAAAATTTCTTAAATTTATTCCGGTAACATATGCATCTTATGCTTATTCTGTTATTCCGATTATTCTGGCAGTATGGTCGCTGAAATATGTCGAGCGTCTGGTAGATAAGATTACACCGGTAGTAACCAAGAACTTCTTAAAACCGATGTTGGTAGTGCTGATCGAAGCACCTATTGCATTGATTATTCTTGGACCTTTAGGTGCAATCTGTGGTAACGTATTATCAACAGTTGTTTATACAATTCATGATAAACTTGGATTTATTGCGATCGGTCTTGTGGCGGGTGTATATCCTTTCGTTGTTATGGCAGGTATGCATCATGCATTTACACCAATCAAACTGGGAATGATTGCTTCCACAGGATTTGAAAACTTTATCTGTATCGGAGAACTTTGCTCTAACATGGCACAGGGTGCTGCATCGCTTGCAGTAGCAGTAAAGAGTAAGAACAAAGATTTTAAACAGATTGCCGGATCTTCTGTATTTTCGGCATTATTTGCAGGAATTACAGAGCCAGCTCTGTATGGTGTAACATTACGTTTGAAACGTCCGATGTTAGGAGCATGTATCGGTGCTGCTGCAGGTGGATTATTTGGTGGATTTTTCCAGATGAAATGTTTTGGTATTGCGACACCTGCGATCGTAACAATCGTTCAGTATGTAGAAAAAGGGAAACCGCAGAGTCTGTTATTTGCAGCACTTACGATTCTCCTTACAATAGTGGTTGCATTCATTGCGACAATGATCATTGGATTTGAAGATGTAGTAGATGAAAATGATGATGAATTAGACATGCTGGAAACAGAAAGCAAAGAAGAAGTAAAAGTAATGGAGAATGCGATTGATATTGCAAGTCCGGCAGAAGGAAAAGCAATTTCACTGTCAGAAGTTGCAGATGCAACATTTGCACAGGAAATTCTTGGAAAAGGTGCGGCAATCGTTCCGGAAAAAGGAGTGATCTATGCACCATTTGATGGAAAAGTAGATGTGATGTTTGAAACGGGACATGCAGTAGGTCTTGTAGGAGAGAATGGGGTAGAACTTCTGGTACACATCGGAATCGATACTGTAAATCTGGAAGGAAAATATTTCTCACCGAAGAAAGCAGCAGGAGATGTTGTGAAAAAGGGTGATGTGTTGATCGAATTTGATATTGAAAAAATAAAAGAGGCTGGATATGATGTAACAACGCCGGTGATCGTTTCAAACACAGATCAGTATGCAATAGTTGAAAAAACAGCAACAGGAGAAGTAACAAAAGAAAGTAACCTTATCAAAGTTCAGTAAAGGAAAGGAATATGGATATGGAAGAAATGAAAGTGACAAGATTTCCAAAAGACTTTCTATGGGGAAGCGCTTCAGCGGCTTATCAGATTGAAGGTGGATGGAAAGAAGATGGAAAAGGTGTGACAAACTGGGATACATTTGTACGTATCCCAGGGAAAACATATAAAGCAACGACCGGTGATGTAGCGGTAGATCATTATCACCACTATAAAGAGGATATTGCATTAATGGCAGAGATGGGATTAAAAACATACCGGTTTTCTATCTCCTGGGCCCGTATTTATCCGGAAGGAAGAGGTACGGTCAATGAAAAAGGACTTGCATTTTATCAGGATATTATTGATGAATGCTTGAAATATGGAATTGAGCCGATGGTGACAATTTTCCACTGGGATCTTCCGCAGGCACTGGTGGATCTGTATGGTGGATGGGAAAGCCCGGAGATTATTCAGGATTATGTGACTTATGCAAAGACTCTCTTCGAAAACTTTGGCGATAAAGTGAAATACTGGATTACATTAAACGAACAGAATATATTTACTTCTCTTGGTTGGTTGACAGCACAGCATCCGCCTGGAAAATTTGATGACCAGAAGACTTTTTATCAGGTTAATCATTATGCTTTTATGGCACATGCCAGGGCTGTACTTGCTTATCGTGAAATGGGTGGAAAAGGAGAGATTGGTGCAAGCTTTGCGTATGTACCATCCTATGCGTTGGACTGTAAACCGGTAAATGCAATGGCAAAACGTGATTATGATGAATTGAAAAATTTCTGGTGGATGGATATATATGCATATGGACGTTATCCAAAAGCTGCGATGGCTTATCTGAAGAAAAAAGGTTATGCTCCGGAAATTTTAGATGAAGATATGGAAATATTGAAAAAAGCTGCCGGAGAGATTACATTCATGGGTGTAAATTATTATCAGAGTTGTGTGTGTGAGTATAATCCAATGGATGGAGTTACGCCGTATGGTACGATGAATACAACAGGTGTAAAGGGATCTGCCCAAGAACTGGGAATGCAGGGAATATATAAGAATCCAGTAAATCCATATCTTATGACAACAGATTGGGATTGGACGATAGATCCGATGGGGCTTCGCTTTTGCTGTCGTGAAATTACAAGCCGTTATGGTCTGCCAATTGTGATTTCTGAAAATGGATTGGGAGCATTTGATAAAAAGACAGAAGATGATCAGATTCATGATGAATATAGAATCCATTATCTGGAAGAACATTTGAAAGAACTGGGAAAAGCAATTGAAGAAGGCTGTGAAGTTCTGGCATACTGTACATGGTCATTCACAGATCTTTTAAGCTGGTTAAATGGTTATCAGAAACGTTATGGTTTCGTATATGTAGACCGTGAAGAGGAAGAAGGCGGTACATTAAACCGCTATAAAAAAGATAGCTTTTACTGGTATCAGGGTGTTATCAAATCTGATGGGGAGAATTTGTATAAATAGGTATAAATAAAAAAGATTATTGTGATACAGAAATGAAATTCTGGCACAATAATCTTTTTTATTTACAAATTCAGGAATATACGACCATGCATGCGCTGGTCATGGAATACATCGAAGGATCTGCAATTGATGACAAAGAAAAAATTCTTTCAGACGGCTATGATATGGGAGAGATTGACGTTATGGAAGTGAAGATGGATTTGATGGAAGTCATGAAGGAGAATAAAACCAGCATGCCGCAGGGGCTTACGATGCTGGAAAGACATGTGGTAATAGGACTCTAGGTGATAGCTGCTTCTGATCAGCTCAAGCATTATCTGCACGACCGATATGAAGGCAGAGATATGGGAATATCGGCGGTTGGTACGTTTGGGTATTTGTTTGCATTTACGATTGTGTTGTATCTGCTGATTAAGCATATCTTACATTCTAACCTTCTGGTTACATACAAAGGTTCGATCGGTGACAGCCGTCATGATGCATTAAATAGAAAATCATGTGTAAAGAATAAATACAACAACTGTCTTGTCACATGTAAATAACAGTGGTATAATGTGAAAAGTTTAAGCGGTCAGAAGAATATATGTGGAGGGACTGTCCGTAAACGGAAAGCAGTATAGAAAAGAGGATGTTGTATTATGAAACTGAATGCAGATACAGTAATCGTAGGAAGCGGAGTCGCAGGACTTTTCAGCGCGTTGAATTTACCAAGAGAACAGGATATTATATTAATTACCAAGTCAGATCTGGAAAGCAGTGATTCGTTCCTTGCACAGGGGGGAATCTGTGTATTAAGAGACGAAAGCGACTACGACAGTTATTTTGAAGACACGATGAAAGCCGGTCATTATGAGAACCGGAAAGAATCTGTAGATATCATGATCCGTAATTCCAGAGATATCATCAATGATCTGGTAAAGTATGGCGTAGAGTTTGAAAAGAAGGACGGCGAATTTGCCTATACAAGAGAGGGAGCGCACTCCAGACCGAGAATCCTGTTTCATGAAGATGTGACAGGAAAAGAAATCACCAGCAAGCTGCTGGCACAGGTAAAGAAGCTTGAAAATGTGAAAATGTATGAATATACAGAGATGACAGATGTGATCATCGAAGATGATAAATGTGTAGGAATCAAGGCAAAGAATGAAAAGGGAACGTATGAAATTTATGCAGAAAATACGATCCTTGCAAGTGGCGGTATCGGCGGGACCTATCAGCATTCCACGAATTTTCCACATCTGACAGGGGATGCGATTGAGATTGCAAAGAAGCATGGAATCCGTCTGGAACATCTGGACTATGTACAGATCCATCCGACAACTTTATATTCCAAGAAACCGGGAAGACGTTTCCTGATCTCAGAATCGGTACGTGGTGAAGGAGCGGTCCTTTATAATAAGAACAAAGAACGTTTTGTAGACGAACTGCTTCCAAGAGATGTTGTGACAAAAGCAATCAGAGAAGAGATGGAAAAAGAAGGAACTGATCATGTATGGCTTTCTATGGAACATATACCAAAAGAAACGATTTTAAAGCATTTCCCAAATATCTATGAACATTGTCTGGAAGAAGGATATGACGTAACGAAAGAATGCATCCCGGTTGTACCGGCACAGCATTATTTTATGGGTGGAATCTGGGTAGATTCAGACAGCAGGACTTCTATGGAACACCTGTATGCAGTCGGGGAGACAAGCTGTAATGGTGTACATGGTGCTAACCGTCTGGCAAGTAACTCACTTCTGGAAAGTCTGGTATTTGCAAAGCGCGCAGCAACAAAGATTACAAAAGAAGAAACACAGGAAAAAATATCTGAACGTAAAGCGGTATAAGATGTTATAATAAATGCAGTATACGGATGCATAGATAAAAATTGCTATCTGTCAAAAAATGAATAGAAAAATAAACAGGAAAAGGACAGAAACAGACGAACAGGAAGAATGATAAAGGAGACAAGCATAATATGAATAACATAACAATGACTTTACAGGTAGACCACCTGATCATGGAAGCATTAAGAGAAGATATTTCAAGTGAGGACGTGACCACCAATGCGGTCATGCACGAAGCTGTAACCGGAGAAGTAGATCTGATCTGTAAACAGGATGGTGTGATCGCAGGACTTCAGATATTTCAGAGAGTCTTCGAATTATTAGATAAAGATACAAAAGTAGAATTTTTCTGCAAAGATGGCGATGAAGTAAAGAATGGACAGTTAATGGGGAAAGTAACCGGAGATATCCGTGTACTCCTTTCCGGAGAAAGAGTTGCGCTGAATTATCTGCAGAGAATGAGTGGAATCGCAAGTTATACACATTCCGTAGCATCGCTTCTGGAGGGAAGTAAGACAAAACTTCTGGATACCAGAAAGACGACTCCGAATATGAGAATTTTTGAAAAATATGCAGTCAGAGTGGGTGGCGGATACAATCACCGTTATAATCTGTCTGATGGAGTGTTGCTGAAAGACAATCACATCGGTGCAGCAGGAAGCGTGACAAAAGCTGTTCAGATGGCAAAAGAATATGCACCATTTGTACGTAAGATCGAGGTAGAAGTTGAAAATCTGGATATGGTGAAAGAAGCGGTAGAAGCAGGGGCAGACATTATCATGCTCGATAATATGTCCACGGAAGAGATGCAGGAAGCAATCCGCATCATTGACGGACGTGCCGAGACCGAGTGTTCCGGTAATGTAACGAAAGAGAATATCAGCAGACTGACTTCTCTCGGCGTAGATTATATTTCCAGCGGAGCACTGACACATTCCGCACCGATTTTAGATATTTCCTTAAAGCACCTTCATGCGGTATAATAGATGTGATTACCGTGTGTGGAGAAAAATACATGGATAAATAGATCATTTGGGAAAATAACATGGGAGGTGGCAACAGGAAATGCATGGATCTGAAAGAAGAGAACAGATAATCAGACAGATTCAGGAAAGCAAAGCTCCGGTATCCGGAACAAAGCTTGCTTCCCTTTATAGTGTCAGCCGTCAGGTGATCGTGCAGGATATCGCACTGATCCGCTCAGCAGGATATGAGATCATATCTACAAACCGCGGCTATATATTGAACCAGCCAAAGACGGTGTGTCGGATATTTAAAGTACAGCACACAGATGAACAGCTGGAAGAAGAGCTGAATACGATCGTTGACCTGGGAGGATGTGTAGACAATGTCATGATCCATCACAGAGTCTATGGAAAGATGGAGGCGGAACTGGCCTTAAGTTCCCGGAGAAAGGTCGGAGCATTTATGGAAGATATCCGAAGTGGCAAGTCCAGTCCGCTTAAGAACATCACATCCAACTATCATTATCATAAGGTCAGTGCCGACAGCGAAGAGACGCTGGATCTGATCGAGCAGGAGCTGAGGGAAAAAGGATTTCTGGTAGAGGAAAGGCGACAGGCAGTATAAAAATTGACAGAATAATTGAATGAAATATATGGTATTTTCTGACGGAAACAGGTATAATAGGGACAAAGAAATCGTGATACTTTCATCCGAAGGAGGGATACCTATGACGACACATAAGATCATAACAATAGGCAGACAGTTTGGAAGCGGCGGCCATGAGATTGGCAACCTTCTTGCAACAAGACTGGATATTCCGTTATATGATAACAATCTTGTCAGAATGGCAGCAGAGAAGATGGATATCAGAGAAGAGACGGCAAAGGCAATTGATGAGACTTCTCTTAACAGTTTTGTATCCAGTTATCTGATCACACCGATGGGATATTCTTCCTATATTAATTCGGAAGAATATGTACAGCCGTTATCTGAACAGATGTATGAATTACAGACGGAAATTATCAAAAAGCTTGCAGAACGCGGACCATGTGTAATCGTTGGAAGATGTGCGGACTATATCTTGAAGGATAATCCGAACTGTATCAATGTATTTATCTGTGCTGACAGGGCTGACCGTATCAAACGTATTGCAGAAAGATACGATGTGTCTGAGAAGAAGGCTCTCGACCGCATTAAACGAATGGACAGAGAACGGAAATACTATTACGAAACCCATACGGGGCAGGAATGGGGAAGCATCAGTTCTCATGAGATATTGTTGAATGCAAGCCTTCTTGGAATTGAAGGGACCGTAGATATACTGGAGGGAATCTATAAAAGATAACTGACAATGAATATAATCTAATAATGTATAAAACAGAAATGAGCAGTGTACGCTGCTCATTTCTTGTGTGTTGTGATGTATTTGATTATGATTCGAATCCCAGTACGGTTTCACTGTTCTGAATATCTGAGTATAACTTCAAATGCATGTCTTCCGTATGGCATACTTTTACAATGTCTTCATACTCTTTACAATCCGGCAGTATTTCCGTGAGAATGTTAGGCATATTGTGAAAAACAGTACGATTAAAAATCCGTGTCTTTGGAGTGTCAAATAACGCGGTGTAAAAAATCTCTGCCTCTACCAGATCCTGGAACATATGGCTTCCGTAAGAAAGCTCCGGCATGTATCCAACTTCACTGTCCGACATTTCGCAGATTGCACAGAAGTGATTGATCGCGGCAAAGCTTACAGGAACCCCAAGTTCCGGTGAGGAAGTTCCGATACGTCCAGGTACGAACAAAAGCAGGTTCTGATTGCTTTTGCGGAAATGATGATTGATGTCTCCGATAATATGGGCGATATCTGGTTTTCGTTTATACGGGAATTCATAATAAGCCCTGGAGTCGACGAAGACTACATAGTCAATATCTTCTGCCCGGGACCCGACCATGGAAGAACCGGTAACGGAGAACACTGTTTTATCTTCCGGGAGCGAAGGAACGGTTACGGCATCTCTTCTTGTGCCGACCTGAAGCGGTCTGCACTGTAACAGGTTAAATACAAATTCACCGGTATCAGTTCCATTGATGGTGAATTCGATGTCGACAGGATATTGGTAAGCCTGCTGCAATGTATGAAGAAGAGCAGGGTGTCCGGAAAAATGCATGTATAAAAGTTCCTTTCCTTCTTCATAAAGCTGGTTACAGAGTGGAGTTACAAAGTGCATATAGTCATCCATGCTGGATACCTGCCAGACGACATTATCGCCCATACGGATGGAATCAAGCATAGAGTCAAGACCCGGAAGACCGGACCGGATTCGTTCAAAAGTACTCATATGATCACTTCCCTTCTGTGAAAATAGTCTATATATAATGTATTATACAGAAAAAAAGACTGAAAATTACAGAATAACTGAGAAAAAATATGTAATGCCGAATGGCATGTTTTGCTTGAAAAATACGGACATACAAACTAGAATAAAAATGTTATGAAAAAATAGATAAAGGAGAGATAGAAATTATGGAAATGCTGATTGATGTATTTACTGATGCGGCGATTGACTGTATTAAGATGCTCCCGTTTCTGTTTCTGGCCTTTCTGCTGATAGAGGCACTGGAACACTATTCCAGTGATTTTACAAAAAAGCTTATGATAAAAGTAGATAAGGCCGGACCGGTAGTAGGAGCAGTAGTAGGATGTGTTCCACAGTGTGGATTCTCGGTTATGGCAGCCAATCTATATTCTGGAGGGATTATTACGATCGGAACATTGATTGCTGTATTTCTGGCAACATCGGACGAAGCAATTCTTATTATTATGGGAAATCCGGAGCATGCCGGCAAGATTGGTATATTGCTTCTGGCGAAAGTGATCATTGCGATCGTTGCAGGATATCTGGTGGATATTT
>ERZ507026.537-NODE-537-length-16281-cov-7.225934_pt1 | contig 16281 bp, 13 predicted proteins | sample MGYA00512876_ERZ507026 | MGnify/ENA metagenome assembly ERZ507026 | reverse complement strand
AGGTGCGCCGCAAGCCGTTCTCCGTGGTGCTGTTCGACGAGATCGAAAAGGCTCACCCCGACATCTTCAACTCGCTGCTGCAGGTGCTGGACGACGGCCACCTGACCGACGGTCAGGGTCGCAAGGTGGACTTCAAGAACACCATCATCATTCTGACCACCAACCTGGGTACGCGCGACATTGCCAAGGCCGCGAACACCGGCTTCAACCTGGGTACGAACACCGAGTCGAGCTACCAGCGCATGAAGGAGCAGGTCTCCTCCGAACTCAAGCAGCAGTTCCGCCCGGAGTTCCTGAACCGCTTGGACGACATCATCGTGTTCAAGCAGCTCACCAAGTCGGAAGTGCGCCAGATCGTCGATCTTGACGTGAAGAAGCTGGACGATCGCCTGTTCGACCGCCACATGTCGCTCGACCTGACCGACGAGGCCAAGGATCTGCTGGCGCAGAAGGGCTTCGACCCGCTGCTGGGCGCTCGCCCGCTGCGCCGCGTGATTCAGCGCGACATCGAGGATGCGATCTCCGAGAAGATCCTGATGGGCGAGCTGACCGACGGCGAGCATGTGAAGGTGGATGCCGAGGGCGAAGGCCCGCTGGGCGAGTTCACGTTCGAAGGCGTGCCGTTCACGGATGCGGAGAAGACCGGTACTGAGACTGGTGACGGTGTGGCTGCGGGTGACGCTGCTGATGGTGCTGCTGCGGTTGTTCCGGCTGAGCCTACTGCTCCGGCTGAGCCTGCCGAATCCGCTCATGGCGAAACCGCCGATGGCACCGAAGGCGAGAACGCGGGGCAGTCGGAAGCCTGACCGAACTACGCGACCTAAGCCAACCGTTCTGAACCGGTTTGAGTCGGATTGTTCCAGACTGGAGGTTTCGGACGGGCGTAAGCTGTTCCAAACCGGTTCTGGCTGGTTCTGGCTGGTTCTGGCTGGTTCTGGCTGGTTCTGGCTGGATGTTTCGGACTCAGCTGGATTGGTCTGAACCGGTCTGAGTCGGATTGTTCCAGACTGGAGGTTTCGGATCGGCTTAAGCTGTTCCAAACCGGTCCTGGCTTGTTCTGGCTGGATGTTTCGGACGCGCAATTTGCTGGCTGCGGCTGACCGCTGTTGATACAAGGGGCTGAACATCATCATGTTCGGCCCCTTGTGCTGCCCGCATGTTGCCCGGGCGGCGGGAATAGCGCCATTATGGCGATAACTGTGACTGGATGACAACAACTGTGACTGGATCACGATAACTGTGACTGGGGTGACGGATTCTGTCACCGTAGTCACAGTTGTTGTCACGATTACCTCGTGTTGTTGTTTTTCTGGTCACAGTTATTGCTGCTTGTACTGCTTGTGCTGCTACTTGGCCGCAGCTATTGGCGCTGAAGCACAGGTGCTGCCATGTGAGGGTGTTCGGTGAGCGAAACTTGGCAGGAGACGCGACACGTAATACGGTAGAACCGGGCAGCGTGGAGCCGGCGGCATGCGGGCAGACGATACGATGCCGGTAACACGAGAAGGGTAAGACCGTAGCGTAGAAGAACACGGACGAATGGTAGGTGAATGGTAATGACGGCGTACATGGAACACAAGAATCTGGCGAATGAGACGATCGATGCGGCGCGTGCCGGCGAGATCGCAGGCAATGTGCATGCCGTGCTCGACCGTGTGGCGGCTGCCGAGCAGGCGGCGGGCCGCAAGGAAGGCTCGGTGCGTTTGCTGGCCGCGACCAAAACCCGCGATGTGGGCGAGATCATGGCCGCGATCGATGCCGGTATTCGCATGATCGGCGAGAACCGCCCGCAGGAAGTGCAGGTCAAGGCTCCCGGCTTGCTGCGCTTGGCCGCCGAACGTGGTTTCGCACTCGGTGTGGGCGGCGATGCCACTGCAGCCGCATCCAACGCAGCCGCATCCAACGCAGCGGCCGCCACGAACGGCACGATTCCGTTCCATCTGATCGGCCAGCTGCAATCCAACAAAATCGGCAAGATTTTGCCGTTTGTAGACACCATCGAATCGGTGGATTCCATCGAACTGGCAGAGAAGATCGCCCGCCGAGCCGTGATGCGCGGCATTACCGTGGGCGTGCTGCTGGAGGTCAACGAGTCGGGCGAAGCGTCGAAGTCCGGCTGCCCGGCCAGCCACGCCATCGATCTTGCGCAGCGCATCGGCAACATGGGCGGTCTGCAGTTGCAGGGCCTGATGACCATCGGCGCGCATGTGAGCGACGAGACCACCATTCGTGCCGGTTTCGCGCATCTGCGCAAAACCCGCGATCAGATCCTTGCATCCGGCGCTCCCGGCACCGAGCATTGCACCGAACTGTCCATGGGCATGACCGGCGACATGGAACTCGCCATCGCCGAAGGTGCGACCATTGTGCGCGTGGGCACCGGTATTTTTGGCGAGAGAGCGTTCATCTGAGTTTGGCCGGTGGCGCATATCACGCCTTCCGTCTTAAATCGCAAACCGCAATACGCAAGACGAATGCAGTCGGTGCAGGCAAGGAGATGAAGCATGAGCGACGGCGCTGGGCATGACGCTGCGGTCCGTGTGCACGTTACGGTAAGCGGCATGGTGCAAGGCGTCGGGTACCGGTATTTCACCGTGACCGAGGCGCGCAAGCTCGGCCTTGCTGGCTGGGTGCGCAACCTGATGAACGGTGATGTGGAGTTGGAGGCGCAAGGGGCGCGAAGTGACGTGGCCATGCTGATCTCACGGCTGAAGCTCGGGCCGGCATGGAGCGATGTGCAGCGGGTCACGGTTGACGAGACGCCGTTGCGCGGCGACGACAACGGTTTCCGTGTGCGCGGCTATTAGGCTGACCTGCGCCAATGCCGCACAGCGCATCAGCCGCATCAGCGCCATACAACCGCCATACGATGCAAACGAATACACGATTTGCCAAGATTCCGCGGTTCTGCCGCCATGCATGGCGTTAGACTAGTGCGTATGAGAATCGCACGTTTTTCCCGGAATAATACGCCCGGATACGCTTTCGTACAGAAGGACGACAAGGATGGCGAAGACTACCTGGTAGTGCTCAACGGCCACCCGATCCTGGGCAATCAAGTCACCCCGACCGGTGAACGGTTCAAAATCGAATCCGAAGGCGTCCGCCTACTGTCCCCGGTCATCCCATCCAAGATCTACGGCCTTGCCAAAAACTATGAGGCTCACGCCGAATTCATGCACGAGGCCGGCCATTCCGACATCAAGCACGCGCCCGAAGACATGATCATCTTTACCAAGCCGTCCACGTCGGTGATCGGCCCGGACGACCCGATTATCATCCCCGCCTGCTCCAACGACATGAACTACGAGCCTGAACTGGCCGTGGTGATGGGCCGCGTGGCCAAGAACGTTTCCGTGGAAGACGCCATGGACTACGTGCTCGGCTTCACCTGCGTGAACGACGTGACGTTGCGCGACGTGCAGGGCATCGACCCCACGTGGACGCGAGCCAAGGGCTTCGACACCTCCTGCCCGCTCGGCCCGTGGCTGGTGACGCGCGACGACATCGACTGGACCAATGCGAAGATCTCGTTCAAGCTCAACGGTCGCACCGTGCGTGCCGCAGGCGGTACCACCGCGAACCTGATCCACAGCATTCCGGAGCAGATTGCCGCGATCTCGTCGTTCTCCACACTGCTGCCGGGCGACGTGATTATGACCGGCACGCCGAACGCGTCCGGCACCCTGAAGCCGAGCGATGAGGCGATGGTGATTGTGGAAGGCATCGGCGCATTGCGCAATGTGGTGCTGAAAGCCCGCTGAACGGCGATACGCTATGAAGAGCCGTGGTCGAAGCGTGTTGTGCCGCTTCGGTCACGGCTTTTGCTCTATGCGGTGATATTGGGGGTGTGGCAGCTTCGTTGTTGCGGTTTCACTGTGGCGGTCGCACGACGAAACGCCAAAACGAAAGTTGAGTCAATATCACTCAAGTTTTGGGAATAGAATAGGCGATAGCTCTGTTGAACGTGTCAGAACATGACACGTGAGCTTTCCGTGCGGCGGCATTCAAGAGGCCGTCGTACGGAAGGCCAAGAGACTTGGAGGTTACCGCAATGGACCAGAACAAACTCACCAATATGTCGCGCGAAGCCATCACCGACGCCGTGCAGAGCGCATCCGCCGCAGGCAACGCGCAAATCGACGTGCTGCACCTACTCAACGCCCTGCTCACCCAGGAACAAGGCGTGGTTCGTGGACTCATCGAAGCCGCAGGCGGCGACGCCAAAGCCATCGGCACCGCCGTACGCAACGCGCTGACCAACCTGCCCTCCGCCAGCGGCTCCACCACCGCGCAGCCGCAGCCCAGCCGCCAGTTCGAAGCCGCATTGGTGCAGTCCGAAAAGGAAATGCAGCAGATGGGCGACGAATACATCTCCACCGAACACCTGCTCATCGGCATCGCCGCAGCCGCACCGAACCAGGCCGCCGACATTCTGCAAGCCAACAACGTCACCGCGCAGGCGCTGCGTGCCGCCGTGCCGACCGTGCGCGGAGGCGACCGGAAGGTCACCAGCCCGGACGCCGAAGGCAGCTACAAGGCGCTGGAAAAGTACTCCACCGACCTGACCGCCGCGGCCAAGGAAGGCAAACTCGACCCGGTGATCGGGCGCGATCAGGAGATCCGCCGCGTCATCCAGATCCTCTCCCGCCGCACCAAGAACAACCCGGTGCTGATCGGCGAGCCCGGCGTGGGTAAAACCGCCGTCGTAGAAGGACTGGCCCAGCGCATCGTCGCCGGCGATGTGCCCACCACCCTGCAGAACAAGAAGCTCATCTCGCTCGACCTGGGCTCCATGGTGGCCGGCTCCAAATACCGTGGCGAATTCGAGGAACGCTTGAAGAGCGTGCTGGAAGAGATCAAGAACGCCAACGGGCAGATCATCACGTTCATCGACGAGATCCACACCATCGTGGGCGCAGGCGCAGCCGAAGGCTCCATGGACGCGGGCAACATGCTCAAGCCCATGCTGGCCCGCGGCGAACTACGCCTGATCGGCGCCACCACACTGGACGAATACCGCGAGAACATCGAAAAGGACCCGGCGCTCGAACGCCGCTTCCAGCAGGTGTTCGTCGGCGAGCCAAGCGTGGAGGACACCATCGCCATCCTGCGCGGCATCGCCCCCAAATACGAGGCGCACCACAAGGTCACCATCGGCGACGACGCGCTGGTCGCAGCCGCAACACTGTCGAACCGCTACATCTCCGGCCGCCAGCTGCCCGACAAGGCCATCGACCTGGTCGACGAAGCCGCAGCGCACCTGCGCATGGAACTCGACTCCTCGCCTGAGGAAATCGACGAACTCACCCGCCAGGTGGAACGCCTGAAGATGGAAAAGTCGTATCTGCTGGGCAACCCGAAGAACGACAAAGCCGCCGACAAGGCCGAAGCCGAACTCGACGACAGCGCCAAAGACCGCCTGGCCGACCTGAACAAGGAAATCGCCAACAAAAGCGAGAAGCTCAACGGGCTCAAAGCGCGCTGGGACGCCGAAAAAAGCGGGCACAACCGCATCGGCGACCTGCGCAAGAAGCTCGATGAACTGCGCACCCAGGCCGAACGCTATGAGCGCGAAGGCGACCTGGCGAAATCCTCCGCCATCAACTACGGTGAAATCCCCGACATCCAAAAGGAGATCGCACAAGCCGAAAAGAACGAACAGAACGCCAAGAACGGTTCGAACGCCGCCAACACCGCCGCCGACGTACCCATGGTCCCCGACCGCGTGGACGCCGACTCCGTAGCCGAAATCGTCTCCGACTGGACCGGCATCCCCGTCGGCCGCCTCATGCAAGGCGAAAACGAGAAGCTCCTGACCATGGAAGACTACCTCGGCAAGCGCGTGATCGGCCAGAAAGAAGCCATCAAAGCCGTGTCCGACGCCGTGCGTCGCTCGCGTGCCGGCATCTCCGACCCGAACCGCCCCACCGGCTCGTTCCTGTTCCTCGGACCCACCGGCGTGGGCAAAACCGAGCTTGCCAAGGCGCTCGCCGACTTCCTGTTCGACGACGAGAAGGCCATGGTACGCATCGACATGAGCGAATACATGGAGAAGGCATCCGTGTCCCGCCTGATCGGTGCCGCGCCAGGCTACGTCGGCTACGAGCAGGGCGGCCAGCTGACCGAAGCCGTGCGTCGTCGCCCATACTCGGTGGTGCTGTTCGACGAGGTGGAAAAGGCGAACCCGGAGATCTTCGACGTGCTGCTGCAGGTGCTCGATGACGGCCGCCTGACCGACGGGCAGGGCAGGACCGTGGACTTCAAGAACACGATCCTGATCATGACCTCGAACCTCGGCTCGCAGTTCCTCGTCAACGAGGATATGGACGACGAGGCCAAGCGCAAGGCCGTGATGGATACCGTGCACATGAACTTCAAGCCGGAGTTCCTGAACCGTTTGGACGACACCGTAATGTTCCACCCGCTTACCCGCGAGGAGCTGGGCGGCATCGTGGACATTCAGGTGGCCAACGTGTCCGCACGCCTGACCGACCGCCGCATCACGCTCGACGTGACCGATTCGGCCCGCGAATGGCTGGCAAACGTGGGCTACGACCCGGCATACGGTGCCCGCCCGCTGCGCCGCCTGGTGCAGACCGAAGTGGGCGACCAGCTGGCGCGCATGCTGCTGGCCGGCAAGGTTCACGACGGCGACACCGTGCTGGTGGACCAGACCGGTGGCGAACACCTGGAGCTCACTGCATGGGCGAGCGACAAGCTCGTGGCCGACGGCGCGGGTGAAGCTGACGGTGCCGACGTGCGCTGACGAACTGTGACTCAGTGACAACAACTGTGACTGGGGTGACGGATTCTGCCACTCCAGTCACAGTTGCTGTCACCATCACCTCGTGTTGTTGTCACTTCAGTCACAGGTATTGCCCGCTCGCCGCAGCCGCGCTGTGTCGGCGAGTCGTCGACGATCGCCATGCTTCGCATCTCTCCTCCTTGGCCATTACGCGGTTGCGCGTGCCGGATTGCGAACAACAGATTACTTGATGGTGTTCCGGGAAGGGGTAAAACGGGGGGGCTGTGTTGAGCGCGAATGGAGCGCAACGTGGTTGCGGGCGGTTACTGCCGCGTACGCCGTCCAATATGCAACGAAGGGGGTATTAGGGGGGGTATGTGATGCGTGCAGTGGGATTGCGCATGATGGTGCGTTTGCGGCGTAGCGTCGGATTGCCGGCTGTACTTGCCGGCTGTATCTGCCGACCGGCTGCCGGTCATGATGCAGATTGGCGTGTAGGCTCGGAAACCATGACAGGTCGTTTCGCTCCCACGCCCTCGGGGCGTATGCATATTGGCAATATGGTCGCCATGCTGGCCGCGTGGCTGGACGCACGGTCGCGCGGGCAGCGCATGGTGCTGCGCATCGAAGACATCGATACGCCTCGCGTACTGCCGGATGCCGACCGTTGGATCATGGACGATCTGACATGGCTCGGCATGGATTGGGATGGCGAACCGGTGTACCAGTCACAGCGTCTTGACCTGTATGAGCAGGCGATGAAACTGATACCGTGCGGGGCGCCCGCTGCCGGCGCTTCGCCCGATTCCGGCACCGCATCGTACACCCCCTTCAATACCCCCCTTATACCCCCTTCCGGTACAACGGGAACCGGCTGGCAGTACCCGTGCTTCTGCTCTCGCGCCGACATCCGCGCCGCATCCGCCCCGCAGGAAGGCGACGGATTCCAGATCTACCCGGGCACCTGCCACACGCTCGCAGTAAACGAACCGCAGGTATCCGCACGCCGCGTCGACCAACACCAACGCCACTCATGGCGTCTCGCCATGCCCAGTCCAGGCGCCCCCGCCAACACCGTCACCTTTATCGACCGCGTATTCGGCGTGCAGACCTATGATCTGGCGCACAGCATCGGCGATTCCATCATCCGCCGGTCGGACGGCCTGTTCTCCTACCAGTTCGTCGTCACCGTGGACGATCTTGCCATGGGCGTCGACTCCATTGTGCGCGGGCGCGATCTGTTGCGTTCCACCGCGCTGCAATCATGGATTCGCACCACGCTGCTGGCCAACGGATTCGCAGCCAATGGACTTGCTGCCGTATCGGCCGTATCAGTCAGTTCAGCCACTGCAGCCACTCCGACCCACCCCGAATACGCACACATTCCGCTCATAGAGAACGCGGCAGGCCGCCGCCTGGCCAAACGCGAACGCTCCCTCGACATGGGCGCCCTACGCAAACGTGGCGTCACCGCCGAACAAGTCACCGGCTACTGCGCCTACCTGCTCGGGCTCGCCGCCACCCCGGAACCCCGCACGCTGGCCAGCCTGCTCAACGATTTCAGCTGGGAACCGCTCCAACGCAACCACGCCGATCGCATACTCGACACAGCCTCGCCGCAATGCCCCGACTGGCTCGCACACGCGGTAGTCTGAAATCACATAGCCGAACTCACCAAACGGCTCAGGCTCGTAGAAAGGAGCATTCAATGTCGAAAGTCTTCAGGAACGTGCTGATTGGCGGTGCCGCGCTCGCCGGTGCCGCTGGTGCCGCAGTATGGGCCGTGGCGCCGCGAGGATTCAAAAACAAGCAGAAGCATTACGTGCCCACCGTGCCGGACGTGTGGTATGCGCATCGCGGTCTGCACGACGCCGGTTCCGGCCTGACCGCCGACTATGCCGAACAGAGCGGCGAATACGTGGCATTGGCACGCCGTATGGCGGTCAAAGCCGGGTATGGCAGCGAAACCAAGCCGGGGCCGATCGCGCCGGAAAACTCGATGGCCGCATTCGCCGCCGCCTGCGAAGCCGGGTATGGCATCGAACTCGATATTCAGCTCAGCCGTGACGGCGAAGTCGTGGTGGTTCACGACGCAGACCTGGGGCGTGTGGCCGGCGATCCGCGCAACATCAAGGATCTGAGCTACAGCGAACTGACGCGCATCCCGCTGTACCCCACCGCCGAACCGGGCGACGCCAGGGCCGCGCTGCTGCCGGGCGGCGAGGAGAACCCTCCGCTGGTGGTCACGCCGTCACAAGCGCCGGAAGGCTACTACCAGCATGTGCCACTGTTCTCGGACGTACTGAAACTGGTCGCCGGGCGCGTGCCGCTGATTGTGGAATACAAGTTCGAAAACAACGCCACATGGGATGACCGTGACGTGGAACTGATGGAGAAGGGCCACGCGCTGCTCGAAGCGTATGATGGGCCGTTCGTGGTCGAATCGTTCCACCCGGGTGCCGTGAACTGGTATAAGGAGAACCACCCGGACGTGTGCCGTGGTCAGCTGGCATTCTGGCCGGCTTCGGGCGGTGCGCGGAACGGTTCGCCGGTGGATCAGGTGCGCAGGTATGCCGCCGGATCGTTGGCGTTCAACTGGCTGTCCCGCCCGGATTTCGTGGCTTATGACTGGCATGGCGGCGCACTGCCACAGGTGCGGTTGACCCGTGCGATGGGTGCGATGCCGGTTGCCTGGACCGTGCGCAGCCAGGAGGAACTCGAAGCGTGCGGCGAACGGTTCGACCGCTTTATCTTCGAAGCGTTCGTGCCGCAGGGCGAGTGATGCGGTTGCGGTTGCGATACCGGTCGCAGTACTGGTTGCGATGACAGCCGCGACAGGAAAATAACTGTGACTGGGTGACAACAACACGAGGTAATCGTGACAACAACTGTGACTGGAGTGACAGAATGTGTCACCCTGGTCACAGTTGTTGTCATTTAGTCACAGTTATCCGCACTGTGACGGATACGGCAGACGCCTTACTTGTGGTACGGCTCGTGCGCGTTGATCTTATACGCGCGATACATCTGCTCCAGCAGGATCACGCGCATCAGCTGGTGCGGGAACGTCATCTTGGAGAAGCTGAGCTTGTAGTTCGCCTGGCGCAGGATCGCGTCGTCCATGCCGATCGACCCGCCGATCACGAACTGGATATGACTCACGCCCTGAATGCCCAGCTGGTCGATCTTACGCGCGAACCCTTCGGACGTGACCTGCTGGCCGTCGATCGCCAGCGCGATCACGTAGGCGCCGGGCTTGATGTGCTTGGCGATGCGCTCGCCCTCTTTGGCTTTGATCTGCCGTTCCACGCCTTCAGAGGCATGTTCGGGTGTTTTCTCGTCGGCCACTTCAAGAATGTTGAGTTTGCAGTAGCGGCCGAGGCGTTTGGAATATTCGGCGATGGCGTCGCGAAGGTACTGTTCCTTCACCTTGCCTACGCAGATGATGTCGATTTGCATGGGTCACCTTCGATTGCGGTCGGTATGGATTCGGGTATGGGGTCTGCTGCGGTCAGGTTTGCGGTCAGGTTTGCGGTCAGGCTTGCGGAACGGCCCGTGGAATCGGTTACGGGATTGGCGGAATCGCTTACGGAACAATCCGTGAAACAAGTTGTGGAACAATCGAAACCGTGTGCGCGCAGCATAAAGGGCCATGCACGTATTACGGGTGCACGGCCCTTTGCGGCAGTCGTTGTGCGATGGTCGCACAGCCGGCAGACGATCAGACGATCAGTCGGTCAGTCGATCACGCCGTACAGACGGTCGCCGGCATCGCCCAAACCAGGAACGATATAGCACTTGTCGTTCAGCTTCTCGTCGACCGCGCACAGCACCAGCTTGAACTTGACGGACGGATCGAGGTTCTCCTCAACGAACTTCAAGCCTTCCGGAGCGCCCAGAATGCACACGGCGGTCACATCCTTGGCGCCACGCTCGGTCAGATAGTGCGTTGCGGCGACCAGCGTGCCACCGGTGGCAAGCATCGGGTCGATCAGGAAGCACTGGCGGCCGGTCAGATCCTCAGGCAGGCGGTTCGCGTACGTGATCTGCTGGGTGGGGTGCTCCTCGTCGCGCTTCATACCAAGGAAGCCGACCTCGGCGGAGGGGATCATCTTGGTCATGCCGTCAAGCATGCCCAGGCCCGCGCGCAGCACAGGCACGATGATCGGGGCGGGGGAGGCGATGTGCTTGCCGATCATGGGAGCGACCGGGGTTTCGATGGGCTTATCCACCACATCGATGTCACGAGTGGCTTCGTAAGCCTCAAGCATGACGAGCTCGGTGACGAGCTCGCGGAAGGTGGAGGAGGCGGTGTTCTTGTCGCGCAGCACAGTCAGTTTGTGCTCGACGAGCGGGTGATTCAAAACATGCAATTCCATAGTTACCAAGACTACCGCCGTTCCAGTGATTGTGCGAACGGCGCGGTTCCTCGCATCGCATTGCACGTGAGACGACGTGCGGATTACGAGAGAAACAAAGTGGCGGGAAAATCCCGCGAGGCATGCAGCATGCCATCCGCGTCGATGAACGCACACTCGAAACGGAATCGTGCGCGCAAGCGATCCGGCGGCGCAACGAACAGCGCAGTGGCAAGCCCATCAGCCGTAGCACAAGGGAAAGCGGCCTGTTGCGGCACATACGCCCATGCGGCGGCAACACTATCAGCCGGCATACCGTCGATCGCATTGAGCAGATGATGCAGACGCATACCGGCCTGCTCGCCCCAATACCGGCGGCTCGGAGCGCTCGCGCACAGCGCGCCGTCCATAATCTCAGCCACACCCACCGCCTGCGTAGAGTCGGACGGGTGCTCCAACGCGACGCGCAGCGGAACCGGCTGATCGGGAGACTGGCCTAGATGCACCAGCAGATCGCCACCCGCATCGATCACCAATGCTCGATCGGCGGCACGATTGGCATTCGGGCCGGCATGGTGATCGGCGTTGCGCTCGGTATTGCGCTCGTCATTGCAGCCGCCATCACGCAGCAATGCGGCGATCAGATCCACCGCATACCCTTTGCCGCATGCGCCGAAATCCAACGAAACCGGCCCCCGGGTGATCAGCGTGCACCCATGCCGTTCCACGCTGCCATGCCACGTGGCCCGCCCGTGAACCGCTCCCGCATACGCCCGGGCGTTGGGCTGCGCGGCAAACGTGTAGGCCGGCCCATACCCCAAACGAGTCAGATCCTCGCCCACGCACGGGTCGATCGCGCCATCGCTCGCCTCATGCAGCGCATCGTACAAGTCGAACAGACCGCCCGCCCAATCCGGAAAATCAAAAGAACCACCATGGGTGGCCCGGCGCATGGCCGCAGCCAGCGAATCCTCACGAAAGCGCGACAGCGTGTGCTCATACGTGCGCAGCAATGCCGCGACAGCCTCCCGCATGTCCGATTCTGCCGAATCGGTCATCTGAGAGGTGAGGTTGGCATGCTGGTTGTCCGATTCTGCCGAATCGGTCACCTGGGATGTTGTTTTGGGGGTGTGGTTGTCCGATTCTGCCGAATCGGTCATTCGAAGTTGGACTTGCACCACGATGCCGGTGCCTAATGCCTGAGGGAATGCCAGAGTGCACATGTCGGTCGTTCTGCTGCGTTCCATCCCACCTCCAATCAACCCGAGCATCCAGCACCCGCGATTTGCCTGCGGGTAAACGGTAACGTGAACGTTTCCAGCCGCCGAGTAAACTAAGCCCCATTATGACAGCTCAGAACAGCGATAACGGCTCATCGGCCGATTTGAAATCCCTTGAACACCTCGACGAGGGCAATGAAATGTCTCGTGGCCTGACGAATCGCCATGTACAGTTCATCGCCATCGGCGGCACTATCGGCACCGGTCTGTTTCTCGGTTCCGGCAAATCCATCGCCCTGACCGGCCCCAGCATCATCTTCGTATACATCGGCGTCGGGCTCATCATGTTCCTGCTCATGCGCGCCATCGGCGAAATGATGTACCGCGACCCCAGCCAGCATACCTTCATCAACTTCATCGGGCGTTATCTCGGCCGCGCGTGGGGCAAGTTCGCCGGTTGGACGTACTGGATCGTGCTCATCCTGACCGGCATGACGGAAATCACCGCGGTCAGTACGTATTTCGTTACGTTCTTCCGCATGTTCGGCATAGAGCTCCATGGTTGGAAATGGCTGATCGAACTATGCTTCCTGGTGGTGCTGACCGCCATCAACCTCATCGCCGTAAAAGTGTTCGGCGAGGCGGAATTCTGGTTCTCCATGATCAAGATCACGTTGATCGTGGGCCTTATCGCCACCGCAGTGGTCATGCTGATCGTCGGCTTCCACTACCCGGCCACCAGCATCGACGGCGTGGACGGTGCCATTCCCGGCGCCTCGGTTTCATTGAAGAACCTGATCGACGGATTCGCCATCGCGCCGAACGGTTGGATGAACTTCTTCATGAGTTTCCAGATGGTGTTCTTCGCCTACCTGCTTATCGAATTCGTGGGCGTGACCGTCTCCGAAACGCAGAATCCGCGCAAGGTGCTGCCCAAGGCCATCAACGAGATCATCATGCGTATTCTGATCTTCTATGTGGGTGCGCTGGTCGCCATCATGGCGATCGTGCCGTGGCGTAACTTCAAGCCGAATTCCGACGGCTCCTACCCGTCCCCGTTCATCATGGTGTTCAAATACGCGGGTCTTGACTGGGCCGCCGCGCTGGTGTTCTTCGTGGTGATTACCGCCGCCGCCTCGTCGCTCAACTCGCTGCTGTATTCGGCAGGCCGACACCTGTACCAGTTGGCGCAGGATTCCGATGCGCCGGCCATGCGCGGTCTTGCCGAGGTCTCCGACCGCAAGGTGCCGGCCAAGGCGATCGTGGTGTCCGGCTGCATGATTCTGCTGTCGCCGATCATCAATATGATTCCGAGCGTTTCCAGCGCGTTCGTGCTGTTCTCGTCCGCCGCCAGCGCCGTGGTGATCTTCATCTACGTGCTCACGATGTTCGCGCATCGCGGCTACTGCAAGAGCGCCGACTTCATTGCGGACGGCTTCCTGATGCCGGCATGGAAGGTGACGGATTGGATTGCGATCGTATTCTTCGTGCTCGTGTACGTCACGCTGTTCCTCTCGGCCGATACGCGCGGTTCTGCGATCGCCGGCGTGGTCTGGCTGGTGGTGTTCGGCGGGTACTGCCTGCTGCACGAGCGTTTTGAGAATCGTGACCTGAAAGAGGCGTTGCACAAGACCAAATGACGGTAACTGTGACGAAATGACAACAACTGTGACTGGAGCGACGGATTCTGTCGCTCCAGTCACAGTTGTTGTCATTTTTACCTCGGGTTGTTGTCGCTAAACGCACAGTTATCTCGTCCGGCTACGCGTGACTCGGCTTAAGCACCCCGCATGCGCGACTCAGCCGATATAGTCGGCCTCGTTCGTCGGGCTGGACGGCACGGCATGATCCTCCGTCACCTTGCCCAGGCCGGACAGGTACGCCTCGCGGCCTGCCTCGATCGCGTTCTTGAACGCGCGCGCCATCAGTGGAATATTGCCGGCGGAAGCGATGGCCGTGTACGCCATCACCGCGTCCGCGCCCATTTCCATGGCTTCCGCGGCCTGGCTCGGACGGCCGATACCCGCATCGATGATCACCGGAACATTGGAGTTCTTGATGATCACTTCGATAAAATCGCGTGCACGCAGGCCTTTGTTCGAGCCGATCATCGCGCCGAGCGGCATCACGCACGCCGCGCCCGCATCCTCCAGGCGCTTTGCGGCGATCGGGTCGGGGAACATGTACGGCATGACCACGAACCCCTCCTTGGCCAGCTGCTTCGTGGCCTTGATGGTCTCCTCGTTGTCGGGCAGCAGATACTTCGCCTCATGCTCGATCTCCACCTTCACGAAGTCCGTCTGGCACACCTCGCGGGCCAGACGCGCGATGCGCACCGCTTCTTCCGCGTTACGCGCACCCGACGTGTTCGGCAGCATGGTGATGCCCTTGGGAATGTAGTCGAGCAGATTGTTTTCGGTGGTGCGGCAGCGGCGCAGCGCCATGGTGACGATCTGCGTGCCGGCGTTCTCGATGGTCGCCTTGATGAGGTTCAGATCGTAGCGGCCGGAACCGAGGATGAAACGGCTGGTGAACTTATGCCCGCCGAGGATGAGAGGATCGGCGCTGCCGGTGGCGATCTCGTCGTAGGCGTGCGCGTCCGGCTCGGGCAGGATGGCCGTGTTCGTAGTGGTGCCGACCAGCTCGTCAAGCGTGGCGTTCGGCGCGGCGGCGACGTCCTTCTCCGCGGTGGTGATGGTGTGTTCGGTGCTCATAGTGTGTCCTTTCGTTGGGGTTCTGCGTGTGTTATGCGTCCTCTTCGCCGAGGATCAGGCGGGTGATCATATTCGCCTCATGGCAGGCGACCACGCCCACGCGCGGGGCCATCAGGCCGGCACCCGGCACGGGGGCGGTTTCGCCGTCGCCGCAGAAGTAGAAGTTCTTCGACACGCGGCGCGTGCTCACCAGGTTGGAGCTGCGGAATCCGGCCATGCCCGAAGCGCTGACGAGCTTCTTATCCGGCAGGTTCTCCAGCACCGCGTTGACGAGCATTGTCTTGTTTTCCGGCACATCGAACGCCTCGCAGATGATGCTTTCGTTCTCGAACAGCGTCGGCACGTTCTCGTCGGTCACTTTCACGGTGTCGATGGTGATGTCGGTGAACGGGTTGATCTGGCGCAGGTTGGAACGCAGTGCCTCGGTCTTGTACTGGCCGAGATCCTTGAGGAAATACTGCTGACGGTTCAGGTTGGTCATGTCCACGCGGTCGAAGTCGATGAGGTGCAGGTGGCCGACGCCGATGCGGGTCAGAGCCACCGCGATGGTGGAGCCGAGGCCGCCGCAACCGCAGATGGCCACATGCGCGGCATCGAGTTTGTCTTGTGTGGCGGCGGTGTGACGGTCGAGCAGGGCGGCGCGGATCTCCTCGCGGCTGACGAGCGTGGCGGGGTCGGGCTGGTTGTCGAACGCCTGCTGGCGGGCGCTGATCTGCTCCGGGGTTGCCGATGGTTCAAGGGGCATGATTGGTGTGGTCTTCCGTTCGTTGTCTATGGTTCGTTCGTCGTGATGTGCGTGGTGCGTGTGATGCGTGTGGCTGCGTGATGCGCTCCGCTCAGCCGCCCTGCACGAACGTGACGATCTCCAGGGTGTCGGTGCCTTTGAGCTGCGTCTGCGCACGCTGGGCGCGTGGCACGATCTCGCCGTTGAGTTCCACGGCCACGCGGTCGGCGCGCAGGCCCTTGCTTTCGATCAGCTCGGCCACGGTGATGGGCGTGGCGATCTGCTCTTCCTTGCCGTTGATGATCATTGGACTATCCCTTCTTATGTGTTGGGAGCCATGGGTTTGCATGGCATCCGGTACGAAAAAGGGTCGCGAAGAGAAGCCGTACCCTATGAGGTGGTGCGCCCCTCCGTGACCCTGATCACGCGATATTCGGTTATCGCGAACGGAAGATTGAGATGCGCCCTGGCGGCGCGAACAACCCGTCTCCTTACGGCGGCATTACCCGCATCAAGT
>ERZ507026.536-NODE-536-length-16282-cov-5.489185_pt1 | contig 16282 bp, 15 predicted proteins | sample MGYA00512876_ERZ507026 | MGnify/ENA metagenome assembly ERZ507026 | reverse complement strand
GCCCGGCGTGGCCACCACGATCTGGGGCCGCCGCTTCAGGGCGTTGATCTGCTTGCCGATAGGCTGACCTCCGTACAGGCACACCAGCCGCACCCCCTCGTGGCACACCGCCACCTCCCGCATCTCCTCGGTGATCTGCATGGCCAGCTCACGGGTGGGGGCCAGGATCACCGCCTGCACCGCCTCGCTCTCCGGGTCGATGCGCTCGATGATGGGGATGCCGAAGGCCATGGTCTTACCGGTGCCGGTAGGGGCCTTGGCGATCACGTCCTTCCCCGCCAGCATGGGGGGGATGCACCCGGCCTGTACGGGGGTGCTCACTTCATATCCCTTGTTCTGAATGGCACGCATGGTCGCCTCCGACAGCCCAAAGCTCTCGAAGGGTGCGCCCTGTGTAATGTCCATAGTGTTGTCCTCGTTTTCGTATATTTTCAGCCATAATAGATTATACCACCGCTGTCAATAGAGCGGCGCACCCTCCTGCCGGAGAATACGCCGCTCATCATCTCTTACTCCGCCCGTTGGCGCTGCACCTGCTCCACCGTGTGCCGGTACTGCTCCGCCGCCGTCTCGGCGCTCACCCTTTCCGGAGAGCCCATCAGCCGGAAGCTCCCGTCCTCCAGTCTTACGCCGTAGGAGATGCCGCCGAAAAAGTACAGCCGTTCCTCCGAAGCCGTCCCGCCGCCCTCCTCGGCCAGTCCCTCATAGGCCGGGATACCGTCGAAGGAGTAAGCGCCGGTGCAAAGCTCCCCGCCCAGCGCATCCACTTGAAGATACCCCGTCTCCATGCCGCCGGTGGTCAGCCTGCACACATACCCGTTGCACCGGTCGTCGGGGCCGTAAAGGGGCCTACCCAGGAGGATCACCGTGGTATCGTCCCATGTGCAGTCCGGCCCACCTTCCCCGGCGATGCGGCGGATTTCACCCTCTGCGAAGGTCATGGCCTGCTTTTCCGTCACGGATACCTCCGTCTTCTCCGGTTCTCTGCCACCCCGGCCTATCCAGAGCAGCACCAGCACAAGCACTGCCAGCAAGGATACCACAAGCACCGCTATGTTCCTTCCCGTTTTCATGATAGAGCCTCCCTTCATCGCCCATTCGACTGCCGTCTGTTTTCTTACTTTTACCATACCTCCACGGCAAAGTCAATAGATTCGTCCCTCACTTTTTATGCAAAATGCATATTTTCCGTTTCGCCACTGGCCCGGCCGACCGTGTCCCGTGCCGCCGCCTACATCCCCCAGCGGCAGGAGGACGGCCTGCAATTCTATGCCGGTGCCGCCTATGCCACCTACCGGCAGAACGGAACCCTCTGGGTGACAAACCTCCGCACGGGAGAGACCCACGACACCGGTGTCTCCGCCGATGCCCCATACCACATCTGCACCGTCGGTGAGGACATCGCCGTGGTACAGGAGCAGTAACCACCATAAAGGACAGGGCAGGGCCGACAAAATGTCGGCCCTGCCCTGTCCTTTTCTTATTCTGACAGCGGAACCGCCCTCCTGCGGAGGCTCTCTGTCATGCGTTTCCCCTTTACAGTGCCTGTTCAATGGCCGCCAGCAGGTCGCCATACTCCTCGAAGGCCGGATACTGGGGATAGTCCGCCCTGATCTGCTCCGTGGTGCGGAACAGGAAGCCCGCCTTGCTGGCCCGGATCATCTCCAGATCGTTGTAGCTGTCGCCGGAGGCGATGGTATCGTAGCCCATGGACTGGAAGGCCCGGACGGTGGTGAGCTTGGAGTGACTGCACCGCATCCGGAAGCCGGAGATCATACCGTCCTCCCCCACCTCCAGCGTGTTGCACAGCAGGGTGGGCCAGTTGAGTTTCTCCATCAGCGGCAGGCCGAACTGCTCGAAGGTGTCGCTGAGGATCACCACCTGCGCCTTAGTCCGCAGCCGGTCCAGAAACTCTCTGGCCCCCGGCAGCGGGTCAATGCGGCGGATGGTGTTCTGAATGTCCGTCAGCCCCAGTCCATGCTGGCGCAGAGTGTCGATGCGCCAGCGCATCAGCTTGTCATAGTCCGGCTCGTCACGGGTGGTGCGCCGCAGCTCCGGGATACCGCTCTCCTCTGCGAAGGCGATCCAGATCTCCGGCACCAGCACCCCCTCCATATCCAAACAAACGATGTTCATAGTCCGCTCCTTTCAGCTCCTCATGACCTCTGCCAGCACATAGTCCAGCATCTGCTCCTTGTCGATGACATCCCGATGGCGCACCGTCCGGCCCTGCAAACCGGCGAGATTCCTCGGCACCTCTGTGCCGGTGAGCCGGTGCAGCCGCTCCATCATGGCGAACTCGTCGCCGTCGCAGCCGCCCTCCAGCGCCCCCAGCACCGCCGCCGGGAACTTGTAGGGTGATGCCGTGGAGAGCACCACCACCGGGGCCCCGTCCTCCAGCCGCACCTGCTCTGCCGCCGACCACGCCACCGCCGTGTGGGGGTCGCAGAGATAGTGCTGCTCCTGCCACAGCCGACGGATGACCTCCGCCGCCCCGGCATCGTCGCAGCAAGCACAGTCGAACTCCGCCTGCAAGCGTTCCAACAGCCGGGGCGACACCTGATAGTGTCCCTCCCGGTTCAGCTGCTCCATCAGCCCCGCCACATAGCTGCAGTCCCCCTCCGACAGCAGGTACAGCAGCCGCTCCAGATTGCTGGACACCAGAATGTCCATGGAGGGCGACGTAGTCTTATAGAAGGGCCGCCGCCGGTCATATACACCGGTGGAGATGAACTCCGTCAGCACATCGTTGGCGTTGCTGGCGCACACCAGCCGCCCCACCGGCAGACCCATGCGCTTGGCGAAATACCCTGCCAGAATATCTCCGAAGTTGCCGGTAGGCACCACGAAGTGGACCTTCTCCCCCACCCGGATGCGCCCCGCCTGCACCAGATCGGCATAGGCCCGGAAGTAGTATACCACCTGCGGGGCCAGCCGCCCGATGTTGATGGAGTTGGCGGAGGATAGCACCGCGCCGTGAAGGTCTTTCCCTTTACAGGCTGCAAAGACATTCTTCACGCCGGTCTGCGCATCATCGAAGTTCCCCCGGATGGCGCATACCCGGACGTTGCCGCCCTCCTGCGTCACCATCTGTGCCTCCTGCACCGGCGACACGCCCCCGGCGGGATAGAACACCATGATCCGGGTGCCGGGCACATCGTGGAAGCCCTCCAGCGCCGCCTTACCGGTATCGCCGGAGGTGGCGGTAAGGATTACCACATCCCCGGCCCCCTCCTGCTTGGCGGCGGCGCTCACCAGCCGGGGCAGCACCGACAGGGCCACGTCCTTGAAGGCGCTGGTGGGCCCGTGGTACAGCTCCAGCACATACCGCTCCCCCACCGGCACCAGCGGCGTCAGGTCATCGCTGGCGAATTTTCCGGCATAGCTGGCCCGCACCAGTCCGTTCATATCCTGAAAGTCCGGCAGCAGTGCACCCAGAATGTCCGCCGCCATGGACATGGTATCCTTCTGCAAGGTCCCCTGCCAGTCAAAATCCAGCTTCCCCGGATCGCAGACATACAGTCCTCCGTCCGGTGCGATGCCCTCTAAAACGGCTCTGGTCGGGGCCGCCGTCAGCTTTTCATCCCTCGTGCTGTGGTAGATCATAAAAACGCTCCTTTTGCCACTTGCTTTTTCTGAAACAGTATGATACACTGTCTCCAGCAAAAAAGCAAGTGTTTTTATTCCGGGGACATGAATTCTCTCTGTCCGCTGCGGAACAAACGGCACTGCATCCATGAAAGAAAGGCGATTCTCCTATGTTAAAGGTATTGAAATTCGGCGGCTCCTCTATGGCCGACGCCCATCAGTTTGCCAAGGTGAAGGCCATTGTGGACTCTGACTCCAGCCGCCGTGTGGTGGTGGTCAGCGCCGCCGGAAAGCGCAGTCGGGACGACCACAAACTGACGGACCTGCTGTATCTGTGCTACGCCCACCTGCAATACGGCGTCAGCTGCGACGCCGTGTTCGACATGATCCGCAGCCGCTATCTCTCCATCCGGGACGAGCTGCACCTGTCCACACCGCTGGAGGCGGAGTTCGCCGCCCTGCGGGAGAAGATGGACCGTGGCATCAGTCAGGACGAGCTGGTGAGCCGGGGCGAGTACTTCGCCGCCCGCCTCATGGCGGACTATCTGGGCTACGATTTTCTGGACAGCACCTGCTGGCTTCGCTTCCGGCTGGACGGTACCGTGGATCAGCCCGCCAGCTACGAGGCCCTGCGCCGCACCGCCTCCGGCCGCCGGGTGGTGATCCCCGGCTTCTACGGGGCCATGCCCGACGGCAGCGTCAAGACCTTCACCCGCGGCGGCAGCGACATCACCGGCGCTCTGGCGGCGGCGGCGCTGGACGCCGACGTCTACGAAAACTGGACCGACGTCTCCGGCTTCCTCATGGCCGACCCCAAGATCGTGCAGGACCCCCGCCCCATCGAGCGCATCACCTACGCCGAGCTGCGGGAGCTCAGCTATATCGGAGCGCAGGTGCTCCACGAGGGGACCGTCTCCCCGGTGCGGGAGAAGAACATCCCCCTGAACATCCGCAACACCAACCAGCCCGACCACCCCGGCACCATGATCCGGGAGCGCTTCGACGAGCCGGAGCTGGCAGACGAGAACCTCATCACCGGCATCGCCGGCCGCAAGGATTTCTCCGTCATCACCATCACCAAAAACGGAATGTCCTCACAGGCCGGTGTCCTGCGGCAGATCCTGGAGGTGCTGGAGCGCTACGGCATCAACGTGGACTATCTGCCCTCCGGCATCGACACGGTATCGCTGGTGGTGTCGACCCAGAAGGTGGCTCCGTGCCTGTATCCCATGCTGGGCGACCTGCAAAAGGAGCTGAAGCCCGACAGCATCCATGTGACAGACAATATGGCCATCGTGGCCGCCGTAGGCCGGAAAATGGCCTATAAGCCCGGCACCTCCGGCCGCATCTTCGCCAAGCTGGGTGAAAACGGCATCAACATCCGCATGATCACCCAAGGACCGGAGGAACTGAATATCATCGTTGGCGTGGACGGCGGCGACTTTGAGCGTGCCATCCGTGTTCTGTACGACAGCTTTGTAAAATAAGGAGGAACCAAACTATGAACGTTGCCATTCTGGGCGCCACCGGTGCGGTGGGCCGTGAAATGATGAAAATACTGGCCGAGCGCAGCTTTCCCGTGGAGGAGCTGCGGTTGCTGGCCTCCCCCCGCTCCGCCGGGCAAAAGCTGCTCTGGCAGGGCCGGGAGCTGACGGTGCAGCCCGCTGAGGACAGTGCCTTCGAGGGTATGGACATCGTGCTGGGCGCTGCGGAGAACGACATCGCCAAGCGTTTCGCCCCGGCCATCGTTAAGGCGGGCGCCGTGTTCGTGGATAATTCCAGTGCCTTCCGCATGGACCCCAATGTGCCGCTGGTGATCCCGGAGATCAACCCGGAGGATGCCCGCCGCCACAAGGGCATCATCGCCAATCCCAACTGCACCACCATCGTCTCGTTGGTGGCCATCAATGCCCTGAACCAGGACAGCCCCATCCAGAGCATCATCGCCTCCTCCTATCAAGCGGTGTCCGGTGCCGGAGCTGGCGGTCCCCGTGAGCTTATGGAGGAGGTGGAGCTGCTGCGGGAGGGCAAGCCCGTCCACCCGCAGGTGTTCCAGTACCAGATCGCCTACAACGTCATCCCCCAGATCGGCGGTGAGGCCTATGAGGGCTACACCTCCGAGGAGATGAAGATGCAGAACGAGGGCCGCAAGATCATGCATCTGCCGGACCTGCGGGTCAGCTGCACCTGCGTCCGGGTGCCGGTGGTGCGGAGCCACAGCGTCTCGCTGGTGGTCCGCACCCGTGAGAAGATCTCCGTCCGGCGGGCCAGAGAGCTCATCGCCGCCGCCCCCGGCTGCCGTCTGGTGGACGATCTGTCCAGCCGCCGGTACCCCATGCCGCTGGACACCAGCGATCAGGATACCGTATTCGTGGGCCGCATCCGGGAGGATCTGACCTGCGATAACGGCCTGAACATCTGGTGCTGCGGCGATCAGGTCCGCAAGGGCGCCGCCACCAACGCCGTGCAGATCGCCCAGCTGCTGCTCCCCTGATATCCCCCTGATAACCGGATATGTAAAGCATCCCTGCTTCACAGGAAGCAGGGATGCTTTTTTCGCATTTTTCCCTTATTCGATGGATTTCAGAGACTCCGCCATGCTGATGCGCCGCAGCTTGAAGTACATCACCACGTCCACGATGGCGGCAAACACCGCCGTCAGCAGCATGGAGAACACCACGCTCTGCCATGCGATCCGCACGTCGAAGGCGATGGTGTCGATGCGGATCTGGCTCATCACATAGGCGTGGAGCCACTTGCCCAGCGGCAGACCCACCAGCATCCCCAAAAACGTCAGGGTGTTGTTCTCCCGGAACACATAGGACGCCGTCTCGCCGGGATAGAAGCCCAGCACCTTGATGGTGGCGATCTCCCGGATGCGCTCGTTGATATTGATATTGGTGAGATTATACAGCACAATAAAGGCCAGCGCCCCGGCGCACACCGTCACCATCCACACGACGTAATCCAGCACCGACATCATGGTCCCCACCCGCTGGCGGGTGTCCAGATTTACTGATACCGCCGAGACATTCTCCAGATCCAGGATCCGGGCCGAGGCGGCGTGGACACCTGCGTCGGAGTTGTCCGTCACCCGGATGAAGGCGGTTTTCACCGGCGGCATGCTGCCCCACTGCTCCCGGCAGGTCTCCGGCGATACGATGGCGTAGTTGGCCACGTAGTTGTCAAAGATGCCGCTGACCGTCACCGTCAGGGTGTTCATGTCGCTGTCCCGCAGGGTCACGGTGTCCCCCACGGACACGCCCAGCGCCTCCGCCAGAGCGTCGTTGAGCAGCGTCTCCCCCGTTCCGGGCATAGACAGCTTCTCGCCGCCCCGGTGGAGGTCCATCATGCCCTCCAGACTGCTCTGAGGCACCAGCAGATTCACCGTCTTGGCCCCGCCGCCTGCCTCCACCGTCACGGAGCCGTCGTGGAGAAACACCACCGCCGACACATCGGCGGCCTGCCGGGAAAACGCCTGCTGCGTCTGCGCATCCATCTCCTCTGTGAAGGACACCGCCGCATCGTACAGGGTAATTTCCTCGAACTGATAGTCCACCACATTGGCGATGGAGTCCTTGATGCCGAAGCCCGCCAGCAGCAGCGCTGTGCAGCCGCCGATGCCCAGCACCATCATGAAGAACCGCTGCTTGTACCGCAGCACGTTCCGCAGGGATACCTTGGTCAAAAAGCCCAGCCGCTTCCATAGGAAGGTGATGCGCTCCAGCAGCACCCGCTTGCCCTCCTTGGGGGCCTTGGGCCGGATCAGTTCCGCCGGCACCTCCCGCAAGAAGCCACGGCACACCAGATAGGTGGCCCCCAGAGCGCACAGCAGATAGGTGGCTACGGAGATGGCCGCCAGCTTCCCATCCAGCACAAATTCAATGGGGATCCCGAAGCCGTACATGATGTTATAGGCGTGCCAGAGGATCTTGGGAAAGATGTAGGAGCCTCCCACAAAACCGATGGCGCACCCCAGCAGCGAAGCGCTGCCGGAGTAAAAGAAGTACTTGAACAGGATGGCCCCCCGGCCATAGCCCATGGCCATCAGTACGCCCAGTTGGGTGCGCTGCTCCTCCACCATGCGGGTCATGGTGGTGATGCACACCAGCGCCGCCAGCAGGAAGAAGAACAGCGGGAACACACGGGAAACTCCCGCCACAATGTTGGTGTCGCTCTCGAAGCATACATAGCCCACGTTGGTGTCCCGGCCCAGCACATAGGTGTCCGGCTCTTTCAGATCCTCCAGCTTCTGCCGGGCATCGTCCAGTTCCCCCTCATGGTCGGACAGTTCCCTTTCGCCGTCCTCCAGCTCCTGCCGGGCGCTCTCCAGCTTGGGACCTGTCTCCTCCAGCTGGGCCTTGGCCGCCGCCAGCTGCCGGGCCGACTCCTCCAGCTTCTCCTGTGCCTGTGCCAGCTGCTGCTCCGTGGTATCCAGCGCCGAACCCGCCGCATCCAGCTGGGCCTTGCTCTGGGCCAGCTGCACCGCCATTGCCTCCAGCTGAGCCTGATTCTGAGAAAGCTGCGCCGCTGTGGCGTCCAGCTGCTCCTTCATGGCCGCCAGCTTGGCCTGCAGGACCGGCAGCTCCGGGCTATCCTCCGGTAGGGCCGCCGCCTGCTGCTCCAGCAGCTGATACTGCGCCAGCGCCGCCTGATACTGCTGCTGTGCCGCCTGATACTGCCGCTGGCCCTCCTCATAGGCGGTCTGCCCCTGATCGTATTGGCTCACGCCGTTTTCATAGTCCTTCCGGGCCGTCTCATAGGCCGCCCGGCCACTGTCATATTCTGCCAGTCCATCCCGGTACTGACCGGCGCCCTCCACATAGGATGCCTGTCCGTCCTGGTACTGGGCAAGGCCGTCGTAGTATTCCGCCCAGCCCGTTTCCAGCTGCTTCCGGGCATCGTCCAACTGCTGCTGGGCATCCGCCAGCTTTTCCTGTGCCTCGCTGCGGAGAGAGTCATACCGCAGCTGCGCCCGCTGGGTTGCCAAGTCCTTCAAAGGCTGCTCCATGGCCTCCGTGGCATCGTCATAGGCCGCCGTATAGATGCGGCCATCTGCCCCGGTGAGGGTCACGTCGATCTCCGTGTAGTAGTCCACCGCAAAGCCCTCCGGCAGCAGATAGACAAACGCCGCCACGGTGCCGTTTCCCAGCGCCGTGCCGCCCCGCTCATAGTTGATATACATAGGACTGGCCGCCACGCCCACCACCGTATATTCCCGGCTGGCGAAGGTATCCAGCGTATCGGCGGAGTTGTTGTCCGACAGCCGGATGACGCTGCCCAGTGCGCTCTCATCGTAGCGCCATGCGTCCACCACGCACTCGTCAGCCTTCTCCGGCAGCCGTCCCGCCTGTAAGCTCAGGCGGTTCACCTGCTGCGTCAGGGAGTGGGCCTTCAGCACCATGTCGGAGCCGTCCTCCCCCACGCACAGCACGTCGGCGGAACGGGCGCCCTCGGCGGCGGATACGCCATCCAGCTTCCGGAAGGCATCCACATCCTCCTCCGTCCAGCCCAGTGTGGAGAGGATCCGGTCATCGAACATGGCCAGATCCTTCAAATAGTGATTGGCAGTGGAGATCATAGCGGTGCGGGTCACCCGCAGTCCGGCAAAAAAGCCCACACCCAGCGCAATAATGGCCAGAATGGCCAGATACCGGCCCAAGCTGGTTTTGATCTCCCGAAAAGCAGTTTTCAGCAGCATATCCTCACCACTCGATCTCTTCCACAGGGGTGACGTGTTCATTCTTCCGCACGGACTGGATGGTGCCGCTCTTGATGGAGATGACCCGATCCGCCATGGCCGTCAGAGCGGAGTTGTGGGTGATGATGACCACCGTCATTCCCGTCCGGCGGCAGGTATCCTGCAGCAGCTTCAGAATGTTCTTGCCGGTAACATAGTCCAGCGCACCGGTTGGCTCGTCGCACAGCAGCAGCTTGGGGTTCTTGGCCAGTGCCCGTGCAATGGCCACCCGCTGCTGCTCGCCGCCGGAGAGCTGGGCCGGGAAGTTCTTCATCCGCTCCCCCAGTCCCACCTCCCGCAGCACCTCTGCCGCATCCAGCGGATGGGGGCAGAGCTGGGCGGCGATCTCCACGTTCTCCAGCGCCGTGAGGTTCTGAATGAGATTATAAAACTGGAACACAAAGCCCACGTCGCGGCGTCGGTACTCCGTCAGCTGCCGCCGGTCGTAGCGGGAGATATCCCGGCCATCCAGCTTCACCGTGCCGCCGGTGAGGGTATCCATCCCCCCCAAAATATTCAGCAGCGTGGTCTTTCCGGCACCGGAGGCCCCTACGATGACGCAGATCTCCCCCTTTTCCACCTGAAAGGTGGCGTCCCGCAGCGCCGGGATCTCCACCGCTCCGGTGTGGTAGATCTTGCTGACCTTTTCAAATTCCACAAAAGCCATTGTGACCTCCTCGCTTCTCCAGAATTTTTTCTATTATCCAATTCCGATTATACAATTCCGATCCCGGATTATCAATGAACAATCTCTGAATTTTTAGAGAAAATACGCAAAAATTGGACACCTCCCCCATTTTCCTGACAGTCTGTGGACATCGTATGGACCTGCAAGGGAGCCGCTTTCCGTCCGCTTTTCTCCTCTGGACGCCCCGGTTGCTTCCGGGGTGCCATCTCCCTTTGGGAACAGACATCTCTTCTTAGGACGCACTGGCAGGATATGTATATTCTGCATAAAATCCATCTGCATCTATCGATCTATTTTTACATATGCGCATCTTTACACTACTTCGCTAAAGTGTTAAAATATATCCAACGTCAGCGGGACGACCAGTCGCTGTGAATAAGCGGCCGGGAGCATATGGTCAATCGGAACCGCAAACTACGGGAGCGGCTGCCCGGTGCCATGCGATAGACCGTAGAAAGACGAGAGAGACAGCTTTGATCCATGCGGTTTCGTCAGAAATGAGGTTTTGGTATGGAGCGACACCATCGATAACAGATAGAAAGCACAGGCGCCCCAAAAGTGGGGCAGCCTCCGGCGGGGCAGCTTCCATAGCACCCTCGTTGCCCAAGGGAACCGGTGAAAATCTCGGCGGCGGTTCCTGATAAAGGCCCGCAGAGAGGAAACCTGCGAAAATCCCAATCGGGCGACGGCGAAGGCGGCTGGAATCTGCCGACGGAAACAACAGCGGAAGCCAGCAACAGAAACGGCGCTGCGATGAGGGTTGTCGAAAACCACCAACGGAAATCGGCGGCATAGGCCATCGGCAGAAGGGCCGGTAGAGTTGTGGTAAGGACAGGCGGAAAGCCGCAGAAAACGGTGGCGGGAATCTGCGGCGGGGCTTGCAAGTTCCGGAAAAGTAAGCGATAATAGCGGCAGGGCTTATGCCACTCAGCGTAGGGCTTGTGCTGCCCGGCACAGTGCATTGCAGCGCAGCCTATCGCGGCTCGATCCGGATCATGCAGGCCAACGTGACCAAACGTAGTGCATCACCATCTAACACAATACAAACACAAAATAAACACAATACATCTGTTACAACACATCCGTGTACCATATCAAGGAGGATATTCCCATGAAAAAGTTCAAGCAGCTTCTGTGTCTGGCGCTGGCACTGACCATCAGCGCCTCCCTGCTGGCCGCCTGCGGCCAAAAGGACAACGGCGGAAGCAAGGACTCCGACGAAAAGGTCCTGACCTACGCCGTGGAGGGCGGCTCCGCCGGCGAGGAGATCGCTCTGGAGAAGGGCTGGAAGGTCACCACGCTGGAGGATCAGGCCGCCGCCCTGATGGAGGTGGCCTCCGGCACCTCCGACGCCGCCATCATCGATCTGCTGATGGCCGGGGCCATGATCGGTGAGGGGACCAGCTACCCCGATCTCACCTACACCGACAGGCTCACCGAGGAGGAGTACGGCATCGGCTGCCGCAAGGGCTCCGATCTGGCGCAGTACATCAACTGCGTGCTGGGCGATGCCTATCAGAGCGGAACCATGCAGAAGCTGGCCCAGCAGTACGGCATCACCGAGGAGCTGCTGGTCCCCCAGCAGGAGGGCACCTTCACCGCCGGAGAGGACAGTGACGTCAGCTATATCCAGCAGAAGGGTACGCTGGTGGTGGGCATCACGGAGTTCGCCCCCATGGACTATAAGGATGAAAATGGCCAGTGGATCGGCTTTGACGCAGACCTTGCCAAGCTGGTGGCGGAGCGTCTGGGTGTGGAAATTCAGTTCGTGGTCATCGACTGGGGTCAGAAGATCAATGAGCTGGACAGCAAGGCCATCGACGTGGTGTGGAACGGCATGACCCTCACCGACGGCGTTATGAGCGCCATGGCCTGCACCAACGCCTACTGCAAGAACGCACAGGTCGTGGTGGTGCGTGGTCAGTAAATAACGGCCAGAATGCCGCTGCGGGGGCTGTCCGCCGCAGCGGCATTTTTTATGGCGGCCCGTGAAAAGGGCGGCCTGTGAAATCTGAGTGTAAGGAGTTCTTCCCATGTTCTGGTCTGTGACACTGTCCCTGCTGGAGGGGCTGCGTGAGGTGGTGAAGCTGTTCGCCCTGACGCTGGTATTCTCTCTGCCGCTGGGGCTGGCGGTGACCTTCGGCTCCATGAGCAAGTGCCGTCCGGTCAGCTGGTTTTTTAACGTTCTGGTGTGGATCGTCCGGGGAACGCCCCTGATGCTGCAGCTGATCCTGATTTTCTACGGCCCCGGCATCTGGCTGGGCCACAACATCTGGGGCAGCCAGCGGATGCTGGCGTGTACCGTGGCCTTCGTGCTGAACTACGCCTGCTACTTCTCCGTCATCTACCGGGGCGGCATTGAGGGCGTGCCTGCCGGGCAGCGGGAGGCGGGAGAGGTACTGGGCCTCACCCGCAGGCAGATCTTCTTTAAGATCACCCTGCTGCAGATGGTGAAGCGCATTGTGCCGCCTATGTCCAATGAGATCATCACGCTGGTGAAGGACACCTCGCTGGCCCGCATCATCTCCATCATGGAGCTGACCAAGGTGGGCGAGAGCTACATCAAGGCGCAGGGCATCACATGGCCCCTGTTTTACACGGGGGTATTCTATCTGGCCTTTGTGGGGCTGCTGACACTGCTGTTCCGGTACATCGAGCGCAGGCTCAGCTATTTTCGGTAAGGAGGGGGTACTATGGCGATCCTAGAGGTGGCGCAGCTGGAGAAAAGCTTCGGCGGTACCAAGGTCCTGCGGGACATCAGCTTTTCACTGGAGGAGGGACAGGCTCTGTCCATCATCGGCTCCTCCGGCAGCGGAAAGACCACGCTGCTGCGGTGCCTGAACTTTTTGGAAACACCGGACAGCGGCCGCATCGCCGTCCGGGGACGGAATCTGCTGGACGGGAGCCTGTCCCCTCAGGAGCGGCGGCGGAACCGGCTGCACTTCGGGCTGGTGTTTCAGGATTTTAATCTGTTTCCCCAATATACGGCGCTGGAGAATGTAACGCTGGCCCGGCAGCTGCTGGCCAAGTCCGAGAGAACCGGGGAGGCCCCGGAGGCCATCCGCCGGGAGGGCGAAGCCCTGCTGGAACAGATGGGTCTGGGAGATCGGATGGGACACTATCCCCACCAGCTCTCCGGCGGACAGAAGCAGCGGGTGGCCATTGCCCGTGCGCTGGCCATGAAGCCGGACATTCTGTGCTTCGATGAGCCCACCTCGGCGCTGGACCCGGAGCTTACCGGGGAGGTGCTGAAGGTCATCCGGCAGCTGGCCCGGCAGCGCGCCACCATGGTCATCGTCACCCACGAGATGGCCTTTGCCCGTGATGTGGCGGATCAGGTCATCTTCATGGACGGTGGCGTCATCGTGGAGCAGGGGGAGCCACGCATGGTGATGGATCACCCCAAGGAGGAGCGCACCCGGCAGTTTCTGGCCCGGTACGCACAGGGATAAGGCTTTCTACGAAAAAAGAGCGCAGGCATCGCCTACGCTCTTTTTCTGTTATCTTACACGGGGGATCAGCAGCAGCCCCGACGGCAGCGGAGTCTCCTGCTCCAATCCGTTGGCGGCGCAGATGGCCTGCTCATCCGTGCGGTAGCGCTTGGCCAGCTCCCACAGGCTCTCCCCTTTCTTCGGCCGGCACAGCACCAGAGAGGGACGCCGTCCCGGCTCCGGCTCCGTCAGCTCTGCGGCGGTAATGGCGTCCCATGTGCATCGGCGGCTGCGCTCCACCGTCAGCTCCACCGGGACCGTCAGCTCCAGTCCCGTGCCGGAGGGGCGCAGGCTGGGAGACAGGCAGGCGGCACGGACGGTGGTCACATCCCCAGGCACGGGGGCGGCGGCCTCGTCGGTGCGCTCCGCCGTGACCGGTGCGCCGGATTCATCCAGATACAGCAGCCGCAGCCGCAGGGGGGTGCGGAGGGTGGTATGATCCCCCTCCTGCCCTGTGGTGACGGCGCCGCAGTCCGCCGCCGTCACATACAGGAAGGGGCGGCTCTCCAGCTCCTGATGTACCTCCGGCTGTACCGTCTCCGGGGGCCAGGTCTCCGTCAAGGTCAGGCTCTGGCGCTGGAGAGCGGTGTCCCAGCGGGTGCTGTACAGGTCCGTCACCGGGGCGACGGTGACCGTCTCATAGGTCCGCACCAGTAGGCTCAGGGTCAGCTCCACCCCGATGGCGGCTGCGCCGTCGCTGCGGATGAGCCGGGCCGTGCCGCAGGAGCCGGTGACCGTGACCTGCGCCTCCTCCGGGACGGTAAGGCCGTCCAGAAGGCAGGAAAAGGGCAGGGTGTCCTCCCATGTGTGGAGGGAGCCGTCCTGCGTGCGGTACAGCAGGCAGATGCGGGCCTCGCCCTTTGCCAGCAGGCGGCTCCCCACCGGCTGGCTGCCGGTGATGCGGGGGCAGATGCGCTGGGCCAGCAGTTCCTCCGGCGGCTCGCCCCAGTCCTGAGGCTGGAGCTCCTGAGTCACGCTGCTCTGCCGCTGCGTCACCGAGGTCAGCAGGGTAAGGGACTGCTCCTGACGGTGCAGGCGCAGGGTAGGCTCCTCCCCTACGCCGGTGCAGATGCGGTGGCGGCGGCAGGTGTAGCCGGTGAGAGTCAGCTCCGGCATGACCCGCAGGTACAGCTTTCGGCCGGTGACGGCTCTGGCCTCCGTCAGCAGCAGGCGTCCCGCCATGCAGACGGTGTCGCAGCCGGTGAGGCGCTTGTCGTCCGCTTGGGTCAGAAACGGCACCGGCAGCGTCAGGCTCCGCAGGCCGGGGCTCTCCTCCGAGGTATAGAGCACCGTGACCAGCACCGAGCCGCTGATCTGCCGGCTCGTATATTCCCGCAGGCACAGCTGTCCTACGGCGTCCACGATGCGGGTGACCTCCGGGCAGTACTCCGGGATCGCCGCCTCCAGCGCCTCCTCCTGCGTCAGGGTAACGCTCTCCCCTGCCTCGCAGCAGGACAGCTCCGTATATTGCAGTTCCAGCTCCATGTTTTCGTCCTCCCGTAATTTCTTACTGTGCAGGACTACTCTATGAGCCGTTTCCGCCGTTTATTCCCGGATGCCGAAGAGCATCCGCAGAACCCCACGCAGCAGACGGGGCGACTTCCAAACCACGATCTTCACAGCAGCTACCTCCTATCCTTCAGGCAGACGATCCCACAGGCGATCAGCAGGAACGACACCAGAAACATCAGCACGCCCACCGGAAAGATGGCGGCAATGAGGATGCCCAGTCCCAGCCCCAGTGCACAGATGCCCAGAAATCTCCCGCAGCCGTCTCCGTGTCTCATGTGACGTCCCTCCCTCTCCGTTTCGCTTCTATGGCAGTATATGCCGGGAGGGGCGGGCGTGACAGCGGCGGCGCACAAAGAGAGGGCGGAAGCGATGCTTCCGTCCTCTCTGAGCGTTCTCTATTTGTGCTGCCAGTCCCGCAGGTCCTTCAGCTCGTCATACAGCCGCACATAGCTGCGGTGGCGGCTGGCGGGGATCCTCCCGTCCTTCACCGCCTGCAGCACGGCGCAGCCCTTTTCCTTCACATGGCTGCACCCCACGAACCGGCACTGGCCCAGATAGGGGGCAAACTCCGGGAAGGTCTCCGGCAGGCGGGCCTTCAGCTCCAGATCCAACTCCTCCGTGTCGAAGGAGGAGAAGCCCGGCGTGTCGATAACGTAGGTATCCTCGTCCAGCGGGAACATCTCCACATGGCGGGTGGTGTGGCGGCCACGGCCCAGGGCCTTGCTGACCTCCCCCACCGGCAGGCCGAACACCGGCTCCATGGCGTTCAGGATGCTGGACTTGCCCACGCCGGACGGCCCTGCCAAAACCGTTGTTTTCCCTTCCAGACATTGTTTTACTTTATCAATTCCCATATTTTCGCCGGCGGTTAGAATTGAACTTCTTATACATTTCGCGAAATTTCTGTCATTATTTCAACAGTTATATCTTTGTTATTAACAAAGAATAAAACAAATACAGGAGGTTGTAATATGAGCAGCTTATTAATTAAAAATGCGGATGCAATTGTTACCTGTGACAGCCAGGACGCTGTTTTAGAACATGCCAATCTTTTGATGCAAGACGGCATCATTACATACATCGGAATAGAACCGCAGACCGCAGACGAAGTCATTGACGGAACGGGATGTCTCGTTTATCCAGGACTAATCAATACTCACCACCATCTTTACCAGACGTTCAGCCGAAATCTTCCGCAAGTTCAGAACATGGAATTGTTCGACTGGCTTACAACATTGTACGAGATTTAGAAAAATCTGAATC